>Ga0209137_1000836_pt1 | contig 31357 bp, 37 predicted proteins | sample SaaInl5LU_22_DNA_FD_184642 | JGI IMG/M metagenome (GOLD analysis project Ga0209137, IMG submission 184642) | Marine microbial communities from expanding oxygen minimum zones in the Saanich Inlet - ESP_105LU_22_DNA (SPAdes) (version 2) | ecosystem: Environmental > Aquatic > Marine > Intertidal...
TACAGCCCGGCGGACGACAACGAGGCCGACGCGATTGCCATCCTGCACTGGGCGCTAGAGAGCCGGGGAGGTGCAGCATGAGGCTCTACCCCAAAGGCTACGGCGGCCAGCGCCGCGATCCCGAACAGGTCAAACGGGACGGCTGGCACGAGCAGCGCATGCTCGCCGTGTCCCTTGATGACCCACGACTGACCTGGCCCGAGCGTGAACTCGTCCGCCAGCTGGGTGACAAACTCTACGGGCCGCTGCCCGCGGTGAGGGAGGTGCGCCATGGCTGATCGCACCTGGACCGCCGACGACGTCGCCGATCATTTCGAGGAGGCGTTCCGCACCCTGCGCAAGCTGCCGCCGGTGAGGGTGCAGGGATACTTCAACGCCTGGCCGCAGATCGTGCGGTCGGAAAAGGAAATCCTCGCGATGGAGCCGCAGCCGATGCGAGTCTGGCCTTCGACCGCCGCGATCACCCGGCTCGAGCAGACCTTCGACTGGGTGCTGTGGATCGGCGAGGACGAACGTCGCCTGATCTGGTGGCGGGCGGCTCGTCGCCCATGGAAGGAGATCAGTGGCGAGTTAGGGGTGGATCGTACCACTGCGTGGCGGAGGTGGCAGGTGTCGTTGGCCAAGATCGCGGACCGACTGAATCATTAGTGACTCCAACGGTTTGCAACATTTTTCTTCTCGACATCTGCAACAAATCCGTGCTACCTAAAAGGCATGATGGGGAGAGTGCGTCGGGAAGACGTCTCTCCCCGTTTTCGTTCTGGACATGGGTGGTTCGAGGTAGTGCAACCGGTGAGCGGCTTGCCAAAAAAACCGTCTCCGTCGCAAACGCCGTGGCTCGCAACCCATTGAAATTGAACGGGTCCCTCCTGTTTGTAACCGTATTCGGGGGGGCGAGGCCCGAGGGTTTCCCAGTGACACCCCTGAAAATACCCGTTTCGTTTCGGTTTGACACGAACCCTAAGAAAACAAAGGCCTGACGGCCTGACAAACCACGCCTGAACCGAAACGGGGGTCTGACCCCATTTCGTTTTGCAGGCTTCCCAAGGACATCACCATGGACGTCGTCGACCTGCCGCTCGAGCAGATCATTCCCTATGCGCGCAACCCGCGCCGCAATGAGCAGGCGATCGCGACGGTCGCGGCCTCGATCCAGGAATTCGGCTGGCGCCAGCCTATCGTCGTGGACGAGGCGATGGTGGTTCTCGCCGGGCACACGCGTCTGGAGGCTGCGCGAAAGCTTGGTTTCAAGACCGCGCCGGTGCATATCGCCAAGGGGCTGACCGTCAGCCAGGCGCGGGCCTTCCGGATCATGGACAACCGCTCCAGCGAGAATGCTGAGTGGGACAAGGATCTGCTGAACCTCGAACTTGCCGATCTGCTGGAGGCTGATTTCGACCTCGGCCTGACCGGCTTCACAGACGACGAGCTGAACGCGCTGATGTCGAGCCTCGAGGAAGGCACCGGCCCGCAGGAGGGTGAGGACGATGTTCCGGAAACCCCTGAGGACCCGATCAGCCACCCGGGCGATCTCTGGATGCTCGGTAACCACCGGCTGCTCTGCGGCGACAGCACGGTCGCCACGGATGTCGAGAAAGTACTGAACGGCGTAAAGCCGCTATTGCTTATAAGCGATCCACCGTACGGTGTGGAATACGATCCGAGCTGGCGCAATCAGGCGGGGGCGGCCAAGACGAAACGCACCGGCAAGGTGCTGAATGATGATCGCGCCGACTGGCGCGAGGCTTGGGCACTCTTCCCCGGCGATGTCGCCTATGTCTGGCACGGGGCGCTGCACGCGGCGACGGTCGCTGAAAGCCTCGAGGTTGCAGGCTTCACCATTCGGTCCCAGATCATCTGGGCCAAGGATCGGCTGGTTCTGAGCCGCGGTGATTATCACTGGCAGCACGAGCCCGCGTGGTATGCCGTGCGCAAGTCCGGCAAAGGCCATTGGGCGGGGGACCGCAAGCAAACGACGCTCTGGCAGATCGCCAACAAGGACCAGGACGAAAAGACCGTTCACGGGACGCAGAAGCCAGTGGAATGCATGCGTCGGCCGATCCTGAACAACTCGAGCCCCGGGCAGGCGGTCTATGAACCCTTCATGGGATCGGGCACCACGCTGATCGCGGCGGAAACGACTGGACGGGTCTGTTACGGCATCGAGTTGAATCCGGCTTACGTCGATGTGGCGGTTGCACGCTGGCAGAAATTCACAGGCAAGCAGGCCATTCTTGAAGGTGGCGACGCTACTTTCGACGACCTGAAGACGGAGCGTGGAGCCACATGAAACAGTCGCGCCTCATGTCTCTGGTTGAGGCCATCACCAACGTGATCGTCGGCTATGGCGTCGCGGTTGTGACGCAGATCCTGATCTTTCCGATCTTTGGGCTGCACACGACGCTTGCGCAAAATCTGCAAATGGGCTTGCTGTTCACCGGCGTCAGCATAATCCGCTCGTTCCTGCTGCGGCGGCTCTTCGAGGCTATTCGGGTGGCAAAACCCGAGGGCTAGATCAGGCCGAGGCCTTTCAGGCAGCTGGCTGTGTCCATCAGCTGATGGGTCGGGACCTCGACCGTGATGGTGAAGCTGTCGGCAAAGGTTCTGCCGTAAACGCCACCATCGTCCATCAACGCCATTTCGATCTCCTCAAGGACGACAGTGATGCGGCTGCGGTCGAAATGCTCGGGCAGCTTCCGGATGGGGAAGCGAATGCTGGTGGTTTCCATGGGGTCTACTCCGCGTGCTCGCCTTCCTGGAAGGCGCTGTCTGTGATGCGCTTAAGGAGCTCGGCATAATAGTCGAGGTTGCCGACATGGCCCCAATGAACCTCGTCGGGATGGGTGTTGAAGTGCTCTGCGCTCAGCGCCTGCAGCCGCGCGAGCATCGTGTCAATCGCGGCCTTCTTGGCGATGAACGCGTCTTTGGCTGTTGTGCGATGGCTCATCTCGGGGCGTCCTGAATTGCGTTTTCTGCTGTCGTGAGCTTCGCTCTAGTGGCGAAGCATATCCAGTGAATTAGATGCAATTTCATACTGTTAATCGCACTCTCGAGGTCTGCGAATGTCATCCGGCACCCAGCCCATCGGCGTGATCGCGCGGCTGCTGGACCTCTCCGAACGGCGGGTCCAGCAACTAAGCCGCGAGGGCGTCATCCCGAAGGCCGAACGCGGCCAGTATGATCTGATCGGGTCCGTGCGGGGTTATGTCCGCTATCTGCGCGACCAAGCGCTGAAGGCGCAGTCGGGCGCACCCGATTATGCTGCCGAACGGGCGCGCTTCATCCGAGCGCGTGCCGACCTCGCTGAAATGGAAGCTGAAGAAAAGCGCCGTTCTCTGATCGCCACCGAACAGATCGAGGCGGCAAACATTTGCGATGAGCAGGTGGCCTTGGCAGGCGGCGGCACGGAGCCGCGCTATAGCTGCAATGGCGTCGTCTCGCTCTCGGAAACCCCGAAGACCATCATCGAGGCGATGTTGACCGCCATGGCCGGGCGCTGCATTTGGCAGGCGGGCCAATGGCGCATGCGGGCGGGCGCGTATCGGATCCCGACTGAGCTGCTGACCAGCGATGATGTCCGCGAAGGCGGCATGACGCTGACCACGCGGCAAAGCCGGGCCTGGAACTTCAACTCCGTACGCGGTCAGTTCGTGAGCCCGGAGAACAGCTGGCAGCCCGATGACTTCCCGGCTTATGCGAGTGATGCCTATCTGACCGAGGATGGCGGCGAGCAGGTTTGGCGCGACATTGCGCTGCCATTCACGATCTCGGCTTCGATGGCTCAGCGGCTGGCCAAGATCGAGCTCGAGCGGGCACGGCGGCAGATGCGCGTACGCCTCTCCGGCAAATTGAAGGCTTGGCGTGTCTCTGCCGGTGAGTCCACGCTGTTGCGCTATACCCGCTGGGGCTTTGGCGGTCCCAATCCCGATGACGGCAAACCCTTCGAGGTGGAGGCTGTGCGGCTGGACCTGACCCAGATCGGATCCGGCCCGCGGATCGCACCAGAGCTTCTGCTGCGCGAGACCTCGCCCCTGGTCTATGACTGGGACGCCTCGGAGGAGCAGATCTATGCGGCTGCACCTCGCACAACGCTGCCTTCGGCCTTTGACATTGCACCTCCTGGCGCGCCGCAGGGCGAGGAAGAGCTCTACGTCACGCGGGATGGCTCAGCCGTAAAGGTGCTGCTGCGCGTGCGCTGGACGGAAGCCCAAAGCGGCTTTGTGGAAAGCTACCAGTTTGAGGCCCGCCGGGATGGTGGGGAGTGGCAAGATCATGGGCGCACGACCGGCACGCTGATCGAGCTGCGCGACATTGCCCCGGGCCAGTGGGACTTCCGCGTCAAGGCTGTGTCTGTGCTGGGGGTGTCCTCGCCTTGGCGCGAGGGCACGCGGGAGGTGGTGGGCCTTACGGCCCCACCGGCGGCACTCGAAGGTCTGACCATCCAGTCTGCGGGCGGGCTCGCGGTCCTAAAATGGCAGCGCGCAGTCGACGTAGATGTGCGGGTGGGTGGCAGTGTCATCATCCGCCATAGCAAGGACGCGAACGCTTCCTGGGCGAACTCGACGCTGATGGACCGCGTCTCTGGCGGTGAGGCCATCGCGGTCGTGCCCCTAAAGCCTGGCACCTACTTGCTGCGGGCCGAGGACAGTGAGGGGCGGATTGGCCCCGTTAGCACGGTTACGACCAAGGGCGTGCAGATCCTGAGCTTTGCGCAGCTAAACACGCTGGCAGCAGATCCGGGCTTTCCAGGTCAAAAAACTGGTCTTGTGATCTCTGCAGGCACGTTGAAACTGGAAACCGGGATCGACGCGGCAGGCAGCCCGGTCGTGCTGGCAAGCGAGGGGCTCTACCAGTTTGATGGCCTCCTCGACTTCGGCACACTCAGGCGCGTGCGATTGCGCTCGGATATTTTGGTCGGTGCTTCGGCCCTTTCGGATTACATCGATGACCGCATGACCCCGATCGACAGCTGGGCTGACTTCGACGGCTCGGAGGGCGCCGATATCGATGTGGTCCTTGAGGTGCGTGAGACCGATGACGACCCGTCAGGCGCCAACCCCGTCTGGGGGCGCTGGGGCCGGATCGACAACAGCGAGATCGAAGCGCGCGCGGTGGAAGCACGGGCATGGCTCAGAACCAATGATCCGGCGTTTACGCCGATCGTGTCCGAGCTCCGGCTGATCGCGGATGAGGTGGCCTAATGGACATTGAGCAATGACCCAAGTTCCAAGCTTTGTGATCATCAACGACAATGGCGCGGCTGTTCGTGCCCAGATCAATCAGGTGATTGCAGCGCTGAGATCGACCAGCAGTGGTACCTCCGCCCCAACGGCGACGGCACCGGGGATGCTCTGGCTCGATACCAGCACCACGCCGCCGACCCTCAAGATCCGCGACGTCACCGACAGCGCCTTTGGCGCCCTTTTGGACGGTGGGGAATATTAGGCCGGGCCGGGCGATCAGTTCATTACCACCTACGACGAAAGACGGCGGCCATGCAGGACCAGAGCTTTATCGAGATGATCAACAACCTCTTTGGCGGGGCCGTCACCACGCTGATCGGGGCATTTACGGGACGGCTGATGTATCATTCTGGGGAGGTGAAATTGGGCAAACGACGTTTCTTTGGCAAAGAGCTGCTTTGGGAAATCCCGGTTGCCGTCGGCATGGCGCTGATCGGCGATGCGGCGGCCAGCTATATGGGCCTGACCCAGCCAGTCAGCACGGGGTTTGTGGCGACGCTCGCCTATCTCGGGCCACGCGGAGCGGAAACACTGCTGGCCGCATGGTTGGGCAAGAAGAAATAGAGCACATAAAACCTTAGTCGGGCGGTGTCCGCACAACGAAGTGAATTGCCGAGCATGAGGCGCATGGTGGGAACCGGGAAAATTACGCAATCGGCTGACTTCTGCTCACTGACTTGAATCTCTCCAGCATGGCGTCCACATCCAGTGCAGAACAGATGAGGACGCCATGCCGACCTGCCAAGACCTCAGTGACATCCTATCAACTCTCAATGCAGCCTCAGATCCGGTTCATGCCGCGAAACGGATTGTTGTGGACCGGGGTGGTGACTGGACGGATGCGAAGGGGCATTTGGGTTTGTTTGAGGTCCAAATCGCTGGCCTTTCGGGTATCGGTCCATCGCCCAACTCCGCAATCGATGATTGGATGTCGCAAGCACGTGACGTGATGTCGGGACCACAGCCTGCTGCAAGATAGCTGCGCCCGCGACGTGCCTCAAAGTGCGGCTGAATAGCGCAAAAAAATCTTCTTATATTTGTCGGCATCGATAACCGACGCTTGAACAGCATCGGCAAGATAATCGCGCCCAAAACGACACTATCCGTAAAGCGCCGCCCCTCGGGGCGGCGTTTCCTTTTGCATGGGGAGACGACCATGACGCCTTTTGAGATTGCCCGGGACTATATCGGTACGACCGAGGGCCTGGGCCCCGAGAACAGCCCTGCCATCATGGCGATGTACGCTAGTGTCGGACACGATTGGGTTGAGCATGACAGCGTGGCCTGGTGCGCAGCCTTTGTCGGGCACTGCCTTGAGCAGGCCGGCATCCGGTCAACGCGGCAGCTGACGGCGCGGTCCTACCTAGACTGGGGCGTGCCGATTGAGATCGCCGACGCCCAGCCCGGCGATATCGGGGTGATCCCGCGCGGGACCTCCAGCTGGCAGGGGCATGTGTTCTTTATCGAGCGCATCGAGGCGCCATGGGTCTGGGGCCTCGGCGGCAACCAAAGCGACGCAGTCAATGTGAAGCGCTATCCGGTCTCGAAACTCCTGGGCGTGCGGCGTGCGGGCAATGTTGTCCCGGCGGTGCAACTCTCTGTGCGCGATGTGCAGACCCGTTTGCGCGCGCTTGGCTATCACGAGGTGGGCGCGGTTGACGGGGTGATCGGCCCGCGCACACGGGCCGCGATCCTCGCCTTCCGCGATGACAATGCGCTGCCGCTGGTGCCAATCATCGATGTGGCGCTGGCCGAAGCACTGGAACGCGCTGTTCCGCGCGAGGTTGCGCCGGCGCGTGCTGAGGGTCTTCCCGCGCAAAGCCGGATCTTTGCGGCCGCCAATGCCCAAATTGGGCTGGGTGTCATGGGCGCTGTTGGAACGCTTGGCAGCCAGATCGCGCCCGCCTTGGCTGAGGCCGAGCAGGCGCAGGATCTGGCGGCGCGGATGATTGCGCTCTTTGGCATGAATACCTGGCTGCCCGCCGCGCTCCCTTGGATCGGCATGGCCGTGTTTGTCGGGGTCATACTCTACGCGCTGAAGGCACGCGGCGCCCGGATCAAGGATCACCGCACGGGGCGTACGCCATGATTGGCCTTGCCCATGCCCTGCTCTCGGGGCTCGGCCGCCGGGCTGTTCTTGCTGGCACCATCGTCTTCGCGCTCATCACCGCGCTTTGGGTCGCCTTCCGCCACGGTCGTCAGGCGGCCGAGGCCAGCTATGCCATCCGCCGCGCCGATGCTCGCATCCGCGCGCTCCACACTGCCAAGGACACCCGTCATGATGTTGAGACTGCCAGCCCTGCTGAGCGTGACCGTCGCCTTGCTCGCTGGATGCGCGACTGACGGCCTCTTCCAGACAGACTGCGACTGGGCCGCGCCCATCCGCCCCTCACGCGCCGATCAGCTGACCGACGACACCGCGCGCCAGATCCTAGTCCATAATGAGACTGGCGCCCGGCTTTGTGGGTGGCGCCCATGAGCATCACCACAACGACCGAGGGCCCGGCGGTTCTGATCGGCTACCCATGGCGACTGCAGATCGAAGCGGCCGCGCCCGTCTTTGTCGAAGGGGCCGCCTATGGTGGGCAGCTGCGGGTGCGGGCCAGTGATCCAACAGTACTGGCCACCCTCAGCAGCGCCGAGGGTGGTGTGCTGCGCGTGAGCGACACGGTCTTGGAGTTGGCGCTACGGCCCGATCAGACTGCGGGCCTCGCGCCCGGCAGGGTGGTGCTCGATCTCGTACGCATCGATCTCGATCCCGATCTGCATCTGGGCTTTTTCCTCGAGATCCCCGTCATGCTGCCTGTGACCCGAGGGCTTGCGCCATGAGCTCGGCTGTTTCTCAGACGGGGCCCATCACCATAACCGCGCCTGTGGCAGTCCGGATCGCGACCGTTCCCTACCGCATCCGGATTGCGGGCCAGCCTGGGCCGCAAGGTGCGACCGGCCCGCAAGGCGACAAGGGGGACCAAGGCGATCCCGGCATCACCATCCTTCCCACAGACACCCCCATCAACGGAGGCTTCTTCTGATGGCCAATACAATCCAGTTTAAACGCCGCCAGGCCGGTAACGCCGGCGCGCCCGCCGCCCTCAAATCCGGCGAGGTCGCTCATAACGAGGTCGATGACACGCTTTATGTCGGCAAAGGCGATGACGGTGCAGGCAATGCAACGGCCATCTTGCCGCTCGCCGGACGCGGCGCCTTTGTCGATCTAACCGGCACGCAGAGTATTTCGGGCGCCAAGACCTTTGCGGTGGTGCCCAAATCGAGCCAGGACGCGAGCGCCAGCACTGATCTCGTACGAAAGTCGCAGTTCGATGCCGGGCTCGCAGGCAAAGCAGCCGTCAGCCATAGCCATGCAATCTCCGAGGTCAGCGGTCTGCAGACAACGCTCGATGGCAAGGCATCGGCCTCGCATAGCCACGCCATTGCGGATGTAACTGGGTTGCAGACGGCCCTGAACGGGAAAGCGGCCCTTGCATCTCCGAGCTTTACCGGCACGCCAACTGCACCCACGGCAACGGCCGGGACCAGCAATACCCAGATCGCCACCACCGCCTTCGTGCAATCGGCCATCACGGGCTTTGGTGCGGGCGATATGGCGAAGGCCACCTATGACACCAACAACAATGGCAAGGTGGATGCGGCAGAGGCCGCGGACAGCGTGCCTTGGACAGGGGTGACCGGCAAACCCACAAGCTTCACACCCGCCACGCACAGCCATGCGATCGCGCAAGTGACGGGGCTGCAGGCGGCCCTTGATGCCAAGGCAGCCCTTGCCTCGCCGGCGCTAACCGGAACGCCCACCGCGCCGACACCTGCCGCGGGCACCAACACCACACAGTTGGCGACCACGGCCTTTGTCTCGGCGGCGATTGGCGCGCTGGTCGATGCAGCCCCCGGTGCGCTTGATACGCTGAATGAACTTGCTGCCGCCTTGGGCGATGATCCGAACTTTGCCACCACGGTGACCAATGGACTGGCGGGAAAGCTCTCTGCCGCGTCCAACCTCTCCGATCTGCCGAACAAGACCACCGCGCGCAGCAATCTTGGGCTTGGCTCGCTTGCTACTCAGGCCGCCAGCAATGTGGCCATCACCGGTGGCAGCATCAGCGGCGTGACGCTCGATGGTGGGACCTTCTGAGCTGAGCGCAGGCGTAGGCTCCTGATAGGCGGCCGCGATCCGCGATCTTGTGTGCGCAGAGCAATGTGCGCTTCGGTCGCCCTGGTCACCCCATGCTGGTGCCCATGTTCCGCAATCCCCCATCCCGAAATCCCCTCAGATGAGGCAAGGAAGGAGACGGCCAAATGGCCAGCATCATTCGTATGAAGCGTTCTTCAGTCGCCACCAAGGTGCCGACCACAGCCCAGCTCGATCTGGGTGAGCTTGCGATCAACACCCGCGACGGCAAACTCTTCCTTAAACGCGCCGATGGCACAGAGCAGATCGTCGAGGTGGGGGCCCGCTGGGGCGCCTTTACGGCGCATGCTAGCGGCACGACGCTCACCTTCCGCCACAACGGCACCAACATCATGACCATCGATGCCTCAGGCAATCTGACGGTGCTGGGCAACGTCACAGCCTTCGGGAGCCCGTGAGCCATGTCGCTTCCCACAACAGGGCCGCTATCGCTCAGCCAGGTGAACACTGAGCTTGGCCGTCCTGCCACCGCGACCATCTCGCTTGGCGAAGCGGCCGTGCGCGCGCTGGCAGGCGTGCCAAGCGGGCCCATCGGCAAGGCCAGCTTGCGCGGCAAGGCCAATGCCTTTGGGCACACCATCACCGCAAACCAACTGCATCTAAACCTTCGGACATACTTACTTGGGCAGGGTTGGAATGGGACGACGGCCGTACAAGTGACGATCGCGCCGGGCGTCTACATCTGGTCCGACAACACATCGCTCCCCGCGCTCGACATGGGCGGTGCCTTCCCCGGTGGGCTCACGCTGATCAACAACGGCTTCATCATGGGCAAGGGAGGCAAGGGCGGCGATATGAACGGCGCGAGTGTCACATATAGCAGTGGCGCAGCAGGTGGGCCTGCCATCGCGCTGACCGGTCCGATCAGCATCAACAATACCAATGGCTATATCGGCGGAGGCGGTGGAGGCGGGGCTGGGTTCATAAACCTCAACCTATCGAGCGGTTTTGGCGCAGGCGGCGGAGGTGCCGGGGGTGGTCAAGGCGGCACTCACACTGAGAGTTCGTTTGTTGCCGCTGCACCGGCGCCTCCTCCCGTGGGCCAGGTTGGGTCTCAAACCACCGTGATCGAACCAAACTACGGGGCGCTGTACCAGTATCCAGCAACTCACGGCGGAGCCGGGGGCGGGAGCAGTGTGCGCTCTATCAACAGGTTTAACGTCTGAACAGGGAGAGAGTGCCATGGGTGGCGGCAGCGTAACACCGTCTCAAGTTGCAATCATGTCAGGTCAGAACGGCGGACGCGTTCTGCCCGGTGTATCCTACAGGGGCCAACGGGTTGGCATATCTGAGCTTCATACGGGCGACCCGACAGGTACTGAGAACGGCACCGATTTTTGGGGCCTGCGCAATATGCGGTTTGAAGTTGTGCTTCTCACTGGTGGTGCAGGTGGCTGGGGTGGTGGACCCGGAGAAACGGGATCGGACGGCGCCACGGGAGGTCTAACGCCTGCGCAGTTTGCCAGCGCACCTCCAAGCCTTATCCCTTTGACTGCCACCTTGGACTTTGCATCCTATGCCTTCCCCTTTGCGGGTGGTGGCGGGGGATGGGGCGCGCGCGGTGGAAATGTTCTCAACACAGCACTTGCAGTGGTCAGCGCAGGCGGCGCCGGTGGCAAGGCGATCAACACCAATGGTCATGCCGTTACCTGGCTGGGTGGCGCCAACCGAGCCTATGGAGCGGTCGGATGAGAACCTCATTGCAGTTCTTCAAGGATATGGGCGTCTGCGATGGCGCCTATGCGGTGCTGGAGCGGGTGTTCCAAAGCGCGGGCGTCACTGAGTTTGATTATGCCGCGGGTTATGACCTGATGCTGAGCATGATGGATGAGTTGGAGACCGCCGCGGCGCAAAGCGGTGAGCCCGGCCATGACACAGCCCAGGGCTGGCTCAAATGGTGTTACGATCTGCGCACTCGGCCGGAGGCCATCATGTATTTTGGCGATCACATCGAAGAAAACCTGTTCCGCACGGCAGACGGCCATCTTCACGAAACCTTAGTCGCTGCCCAAGATCATCGCCGGCGCAGCTTTGCCGAGCAGCGTCACGATCATGAGGCCGCGCGGGTGATCAACGGCGTCAGGCTCGGGCCCGAGGGCGCTGAGACTTGGGAGGTGGTTGATCCCACGGGCACTGCCCTCGCCGGATACGACGCTTTCGTTTGGCATGACAGCACGACCGGGCTGAACAATCGGATCGAGAGAATCGAGGACGCCATCGCGTTCGATGCTGAGCAGGCCAAAATCCTTGAGCGAATCGATGCTGCTGAAGCCGCGGCGCGCATCGAGCGCAGGATCACAGATCAGTGTGGGCAGTTTAGCGTTTGGGTAGAGGTGGAGGAGTGAGAGGGTGGCTAAAACATCGAATAAATTAAAAGTTGGCCGCTCTACCGGGCTATTTCAGGTATTACTCGCGCCTTGCACGAACCCGACGATCAAATCCCACAGGAACGAGAAAGGCAGCTGCTGTTCCACCTGCTCAACAACTCTGTGAGCGCACCAGCGTCATCATTACAACCAACCTCAGCTTCAGCGAACGGGCCACCGTCTTCGGCGATGCCAAGATGACGAACGCCTTACTCGACGGGCTCACCCACCGCTGCCACATCCTTGAAACCGGCAACGACAGCTACCGCTTCAAGGCAAGCTCAGCGACCGCGAAAAAAAGCGAAAGGAGACCGCACCATTGACGACCGCATAAGAGACAAAACATAACCGCTGGGTGGGTCAAACCTCGGTGACAAAACCGGGTCAGCTCTCGGTGACAATCAACAGGTCTAAGATTCCAGCAGTAGAGACTGGTTTGAATTTGTCTGATTGGGACCCGGCATGCGGACTTCATCAGGGCCAGCGGTTATATGCACCAAGCACAAAGGCCGGACACATGACCGAAACCTGAAACGATCAAAATCAGCTCAATTCAACCCTTGCGTAAACGAAGCCGTCCCACACATGACAACTCTGCAGTGCTCATTCTTGTAAGTGAGATCGACCCGAGGGGACACTTAATCCAGTTCACCCCGATTTCTCGTCCTCTTGAAAGTGCCCACCGAGAAACAATTGTCCGACCTTTGGATCATTGAGCAAACGTGAGGCTTTGTCGTGCATCCGCGTCTGACCCAGTTCAAGCACAAGTCCGAAATCTGACATTGCCAGCGCCGCCTTGGCGTTTTGCTCTACCATGAGGATGGTGACGCCTTGGTCGCGCAGGCGTTGCAGTGTGACAAACACCTCTTGCACCAGATTGGGGGACAATCCGATCGAGGGTTCGTCGATCAAGATCAGTTTTGGATCCAGCAACAACGCCCGCGCAATCTCAAGCTGCTTTTGCTGGCCGCCGGACAGCTCGATCGCTTTGCGGTCCTTGAACTCCATCAGCATAGGGAACTGGATCATTACCTCATTCATACGGGTGCGCAGCTTGTCCTGATCGCGCGCCGTGATCCCTCCCATCTCTAGGTTGTGCCAGACCGACAGTTGCGGAATCACATTGCGCCCCTGTGGAACGTAGGTGACGCCGTGATCAATCATTTGTCTGGGGGTCTGGCCGGTGATGTCCTGACCATCCAGCAACACCCGCCCAGAATGAATGTTCAAAAGGCCAAAGATAGCCTTGAACACCGTCGATTTGCCCGCGCCATTGGGGCCGATCATCGTGGTGATCGACGCCTTGGGGATATTGAAAGACGTGCCGTTCAGAATGGTGATCTGCCCATAACCGCCGTAGATATCCTTGAGTTCTAGCATCATTAGCCCCCTAAATACGCGTCGATAACCCGCTGGTTCGCCCGTATTTCCGGAGGCGTTCCTTCGGCAATCACCGACCCTTCGGCGAGCACGATAATACGGGTGCACAGACTCATTACGAATTCCATGTTGTGCTCGATCACGACAAAGGTCGTGCCGTGATCACGGTTATAGGTTCGCAAGCGTTCCTTCAGATATTCCAGCATGGTCAGGTTTACGCCGCCCGCTGGCTCGTCCAACAGCACCAGCCCCGGCCCAGCCATAAATGCCATCGCGGCGTCAACCAATTTTTGCTGACCATAAGACAGCGACCCCGCCTTTTCATGGCGCAGGTGCTCGAGTCGGAAGAAGCTGATCAGTTGTTCGGCCTCGCTCGTCAGGCCCGCATCCGGCGGGCCCAACAACCGGGACCACATGGTTCCGTGATGCTCTTGTCCGGCCATGATGATATTGTCCAGGACGGACATATCCGGGAACACTGACAGTTGTTGAAACGTCCGGCTGATGCCGCGCTTGTTCAAGCTGTGAGCGGGCTTTCCAGCCACACTTTCTCCTTTGAACAGCACCTCGCCGGTATCTGCCGGGTATTGCCCCAAGATACAGTTGAACAGCGTCGATTTGCCCGACCCATTGGGGCCGATCAAGCCCAGAACTTCGCCGTCCTGCACATCAAAGCTGACATTTTGCACGGCCTTAATGGCGCCAAAAGACTTGGAAATGTTCCGCACACTCAGGATGCTTTCCCCAGCCGCGGGCGCAGGTTTTGTCGCCACGCTCATAGCTGCGCTCCATTCTTCAGATCGTTACGGGCAACACGTTGCGCCCGCAGATTGGTGGTGATTTTTTCGCCAAGACCAATCAGGCCGGTGGGCGAAAACACCAACAGAACCAAGACAAACGCGGCATAGATGATGAGGTAATACCCGTCGGTAAAGCGCAGCATCTCTGGCAGAAGCACGACCAGCGCCGCGCCCAGAAACGGACCGAAATAGAAGCCAGAGCCGCCGACAATCACCATCAGGAGAATTTTCAGCGAATGGATCAGGGTAAATGATCCCGGTTCGATGAATTGCACCAAAGGTGCCACCAAAGCCCCAGCAAGCCCACCAAAGGCCGACCCGATGGCAAACGCCAAAAGGGTCATGCGGCGGGTGTTTAGTCCGAGCGAATTTGCGCGGATCGGGTTTTCACGCAGGGCTTTGAACCCGCGGCCCCAAGGCGAATGCACAATCCAGGCCATGACGCCCGCCGCCACCAAGAAACAGACCAACGCAAAATAGTAGAACGCGAACTGGGAATTCAGCGACAGGCCAAAGATCGTCGGGCGCGGGATTGGCACCAAGCCAAACGAGCCCCCCGTCAGCCATTCCTCGTTCCGCAGGACCAGAAATACCAGCGTATTGAAGGCCAAGGTCACAAAGGCCAGAAAGTGGTGCTGAACGCGCAGGGCAGGATAGCCCAAGATCAGGCCGATAACGAAACACGACAGAACTGCTGCGGGCATCGCCAGGAACCAGCTGATCCCGGCCATCGTTATCAAAGCTGTGACATAAGCCCCAATCCCCATGAACGCCGCCTGCGCAAGGCTGACTTGCCCAGCATAACCCAGCGTCAGGTTCAGACCCATCGCCGCGATCGAGAACACCAGCCAGGAACACAGCACATAGATGATGTAATTTCCTTGTCCGAATGGCGCGACAAACAGCGTCACCAGACCAAGCGCCAATAGCAAAAACTTGTTCGGTTTTGACATCAAACGGTCCTTCCTTCGGACGTGCCCATGATCCCTTGCGGGCGCACCATGATGATGACAATCAACAAGATCAGCGGAACCGCCGTGCGGTACTGTGCAGAGACATAGACCGCCGCCAAGTTGTCAACGACACCGATCAACAGCCCACCGACCAATGCACCCCGGATCTGGTTGAAGCCACCAACAATCGCGGCGATGAACGCCACCAGCCCCAACGTTTCGCCGTTGGAAAACTTCGCCAGATAGACCGGCGTGATCAGCAAGGAAGCAACGGTTGCCAGCGCCGCGTTGATCAGGAAAGTGTACATGACCATGCGCTTGATATCGACGCCTAGGATCTCGGCTACTTGCGGGTTTTGCGCCGTCGCCTGCATGGAGCGCCCCGTCCGGGTGCGTTGCAGGAACATTTGCAGCGCGAGAATGATTAGGAAGCACAGCGCCAGGTTCAAAAGATCGCCAATCGAAATCGCGGCGCCGAAAATGCGGATAACCTCGGGTGGGAAGACGTGCGGGAACGATTGACCCTGGGCTGAATAAAACTCTTTGACGCTTTCTTTCATCAACAAACCCAGCGCGATGGTGGCAATCACCAGCGGCAAAGTGCCGTGTGGCAGCATCGGTTCCACGATCAGCTCTTTAAACGCCACGCCCAAGAGGAGCAAAGACGCGACAAGCGCGATGGCAATCGCCAGCCACAGCGGCGCGCCAAGGCCCATCGCTGCCAAGACGAAGAAGGCGGGCAACATGACGAATTCGCCCTGTGCAAAGTTGATCGTCTGTGACGCCTGCCAAAGAAGGGTAAAGCCAACGGCAGCCAAAGCATAAATTGACCCTGTAGATAAGCCGGAAACGATGATCTGCAAAAGGTCTGACATGAGTGCCCCGCTTGCTTGGAAAGGACGGCAGCCCGGGAGAGGGCTGCCGCTTATTTGATCAGTTTGCAGCCAGTGTGCGGGTGATCGCCTGTTGGCCGTCGACCACTTCGACAAGGAAGCTTTCGCGAGAGATTTCACCGGTGTCGTCCCAGCATACGTCCATCAGAACGCCCGGATAGGTCGCGGCATCAAGGCAAAGCCCGTGCATCCGCTTGGCAAAGGCCTCGCGGTCGAAATCGCCGATTAGTTCGGTAACATAGCGAACCGTCCACGCGCCGATATAGCCCTTGATCGCGTTGTGATCGGGAGTGTAGCCGAACCGCGCTTGGAACCGGGTCGAGAACTCCTGGATCGCCGGAATCGGTGCCGCTGCCGACAGCCCGACATGGCCCATTGCGCCATTCGCGGCTTCACCGGCCAGGTCAATCACCCGCTGCGAAACCAGAACCGTGTCGCCCGCCATGGGGATCGACAGGCCCTGCTGACGCGCAGAAATCAAGAAGCGTGCGGATTCCTCTTCGGTCAGGTACACGAACACTGCCTCAGCGCCTGAGGAGATCACGCGCGTCACATCTGCAGCGAAATCAACCTGTGCTTGTTCGGTTGGGATGTCAGCGACAACTTCCATGCCCTCTTCCGCGGCAACGTTCATGAATGCGTCATATCCGCCGCGCCCGAATTCGGTATTCGCCCAGACAATCGCGATGCGCGATATGTTCATATCGTTGGCCAGATAGGTGCCGATTTTCGGCAAGCCCATTTGCGCACCAAATGCTGTGCGGAAGATATACGGGTTGCCCTGCGCAGTGATTGTCGGAGCCTCGGACCCGGTGAACTGTGGCATCCCGTTTTGCTGCGCGACCAGCATGTTGACGATTGTCGATGACGAATACACCGTGCCCATAAGCACATAGGTTCCGTCATCAATCGCACGCTGCACCATTGCGCGGCTGTTCATGGGGTCGGTCTGGCTGTCATAGCTTTGCAGGTCAACCATACGGCCCAGAATGCCACCGGCTGCGTTGACATCGTCAAAGCCCATGACAACGCCATCATGCCAGACGCCACCAGCAGCGGCGCCAGCACCTGATAATTCGGCAACATCAACAATCAACACATCGTCGGCAAGCGTTGGGCCTGCCAGGCTGAGAGCCGCAACAGATGCGGCGAGAAGTGTGCGTATGAACATTGTATCCTCCATAAATGTTCAGGGGGTTCAGCGGGTCGTCTTGGTCACCAGAAAATCAACAAGAATGTCTGCCTGGGCATTGAACATCCCAAGGCCGGGCATCGTTAGACAGCCCTTGGCGGCCGCGGCGGCCAAAAGCGGGGTAATGGCGGGTTTGGTGATACTGTCAGCCACAAACTCTTGGCCCGTAAGCTTTTCAACCTCGACCGGGGTGGGGTCACCGTCGCGCATCCCGACGGGGGTTGCGTTGCAGACCAGATCAAAGCTCGTCGGATCGGTGCTACCCACAGAGAGCTTTCCAGGGAACACACCGCTTAGACGCTCGATTGCGGCGTCACGACGGCTTGTTTCCAGATCATGAATTGCCAGATGGCTGACGCCCTGCGCCAGCAATTCATAGGCAATCGCAGCACCCGCTCCACCGACTCCTACCAACAAGGCGCGGTTGCCGCTGACCTCATGGCCAAGGGCACGAATGCCGCCGACATAGCCCAAGCCGTCGGTGTTATCGCCCAGCCATTTGCCATCGGCTTGCCGGACAAGAATATTCACCGAACCTGCGTGTTGGGCGCGCGCAGTCAGGGTATCGCAATGGGTGAGAGCGGAGAATTTATGCGGCACGGTGATGATCATGCCGCCGATGTTCTGCGCCTCTTTTGCCCCATTGATGAACGCCGTCAGCGTCGGGGGCTTTACATGCGCGGGGATCACGATCGCGTTGATCCCACGACGGACCAGTTCTTCGGTGAGCAGGGCCGGGGATTTAACTTGCCCGATGGGATCCCCAATGATGGGGAAGATCTGGGTTTCGCCGTTCAGTTCTACATCCATGCTGTCCCCTTCGACGTTCTGGAAGCGCGTGTTTCCGTTGCGCTGAGTGTTGTGTATTCTGCGATGGTCTTGAATGGACCCGCCGGGAAAACGATTGGACAAATCATTGCTGTTGGCCCAGCCCCGGGGCCTTTTCGTACCCTAGGGTTGTGCCGGTTTTCCGCCAGTGACCCAACGCATGGCTGATCCCGGCATCAAGTGACGTGACGGGGATATCGGCAAGCCAATCCGGAAAAGGCGCCCCTTCTAGCCGGTGCGGCAAGCGCAAAGGCGCGCCTGTCGCCGTGGTCTCGGCCGTTGGAACCTGATGCTGTAGGGCCGCGATAAAGTCGCTGACGTTGCCATAAGCGCCGGGCAGGTCCAGAACCGTCGCGGCATCCGCCATCCGGCCCAAAGCCGCGACGATCACCGCCGCAATATCTGTGACAGCAACAAAGCCAACATTGCCTGTAAAGCGAAGCGTTGCGGGTTCACAGCGAATTGCGGCGCGGATAGCTATGCTGGGGCCCGCCGCAATGCCCGACGATTCGCCAGCGCCGTAAGCAATAAAGGGTCGCAGGCCTAAGCTGCGAATTCGGGCATCTTGATGGGCGACACGCGCGACCCCTTCGACCGCCAGTTTCAGAACGCCATACAAGGAACCGGGGTGAGGGTGGATCCCACTGCCTGGCCCATAAACGGCCGACGAGGACGCATAGACAACCCTGTCGATACCCGCCTGCGCGGCGGCCCTGAACACATGCTGTGAGCCGATGAGATTGACCGCAATCGCCGCCTCAGGGTGATCGGCGCAATCAACGGTCATCACGCCAGCCAAATGGACAATTGCGTCAGCCCCCGCGACAGCCTGTGCGACCTGATACGCGTCGGTGATATCGCCTGTGACCAGCGTGACCCGCCCAGACAGCCGGGATTGGACAAATTCAAGGTTTTGCGGCTGTGGTGCGCGGTCGAAAATGCGCACGTCATGCCCGGCGGCAACCAAGGCCGCCGTCACCCAGGACCCCAGAAATCCGGTGCCACCGGTGACAACGACGGTCATGTATCCACCCCCAAGGCGGTACGGGCCGCGATCGACCCAAAGACAATGCCAGGGCCGATGGTGATACCGGGACCGGGATACACGCCGCCCATGATGGAATTCATGTCAGCACCGCAGGCAAACAGCCCGTCTATGATCGATCCGTCACGCCGGATCAGTTGCGCGTTCTCGTTGGTCACCAGCCCTGTGGCCGCCCCAATATCGCCGGGATAGAGCCGCACGGCATAAAACGGCCCGGTTTTCAGAGTCCCCAGCGTTGGGTTCGGCCCAACCGTCGGATCCCCGTTGCCACGCTCATAAACCGTTTCGCCGCGGTGAAAGTCTTCATCAACACCGGTTTTGGCAAACTGGTTCATGCGCTCAACCGTGGTGGTTAGGCCTGCCGCTTGAATGTCCAGTTTGGCTGCTAGTTCGGCAAGGGTTGGGGCTGAAACCAGATACCCGTCTGACAGGTGGGCCGTCAGAGTCTTCTCGCCGGGGCGGATCATGCCCAGCCCGTATTTTTTTACCGCGACAGCATCGGCGATCAAGAACGCAGGGATATGGCTGTCGCCCGTGTTGGCGGCAAACATCGCGCCGACGAATTCATGATAGCTGCGGCTTTCGTTGACAAACCGCCGCCCGTCACGCCCGACCGACACGATACCCGGCTTGCTGCGGTCCAGGACGAAATGCGGGAAGGTTGCGGTTGTCCCGTCGGCGCGGGTGCGCACAGAAACGGGCGCCCAGTAACAGGTGTGGGCCGCCGTATCGGAATAATGCGCGCCCATCCCCAGCACAATGTCATGCAACTCGCCCGTATGCCCCGGCGCGGCGGGGCTGTAGGCGGGGGTTGGGCTGGGCAACATTTCAACCCGCTTGACCGGGTGACGGCCAAAGCCGCCACTGGCCAGGATCACGCCTTTGGTCGCCAGCACCGTCTGTCCATCGGCCAAAACCAACCGCTGCCCGCCATCGTCCTGAGGCTTGATATCAAGCACCTGCGCTTGGGTGACGATATCGACGCCCAATCTGCGGGCCGCTGCCAGAAACCGTCCGATCAGCGCATTGCCCATCAGCAACCGGGTGCCGCGACCATGGCGCATCTTTTGCGCATAGTACGACCCCACCAGCCGCACCGAATAAATCAGCGACCGCAGCGATTTTTTCATCTTCAGCAGATGTGGGATGTCATCGCGGTCAATCATCATACCGTTCAGAATGGTCATTTCCGGGATTGGCGGGCGGATCAGCGACAAATCATCGCCAAGCGTCGCGCCATCAAAGGGCAAAGGCTCTAACGCGCGCCCGCAGGCCGTGCTGCCATCCAGTTCATAGAGGTAATCGGGGTGGAAAGGCCGCACGCGGAACTTAATTTCCGGAAGGGCCTCCAGCGCGCGCAGCATTGCGGGACCGCGCCGCACGAAGGTTTCGCGCATGCCGCGCGGGGCACGGTTGCCGACCGCGCGATCCAGATAGCCTATCGCGGCGTCAGGGCTGTCATCAGGGTTCACCGATGCAGCGTGATCCGTGTTCGGAATCCATGTTGTTGCAGCCGACAGCGCCGAAGTTCCGCCCAGCAGGTTTGTGCGCTCTAAGACCAATACCCGCGCACCCAGTGACGCGGCGCTGATCGCTGCCGCCATGCCCGCCGCGCCAGAACCAAGGATGACAACGTCATATGTCTCGGTAATTTCCGTCATAAGCCTGCGTTTCCTTGCGTAACAATGCGGTCAATTGGCGTCCGGCGGACTCGAAAAAGCGCATCTTGGCTTGCATTGTGATTAAAAGTGGAAACTTTTTCAATAATTAAATATTCTTCCAATTATACTTTTTCTTGTTAGAGTAAGCGACGAACGCTGGTGCGCCATTTGCTGCGCGATTCTGTATAACCGGAGCCTCTGTGTGACCTTGCGCCTTGCCATCATCGGTGTCGGAGCCATAGGTCAAACGCATCTGACGGCTATTGCGGCCTGTCCGGGCGTTAACCTTGCGGGTGTTCTTGATCCGGCGCCTATGGATCAGGGTTTGCCACGCTATAAAGATCTTGATCATCTGATTGGGGATCGACCGGATGGGGTGATCCTGTGCGCGCCGAATGCGCTGCATGCGCCGATTGGGGTGGCATTGCTGGACGCGGGTCTGCCCGTGTTGATTGAAAAGCCACTGGCCGAAACCCTAGATGCCTGCAAACGTCTGATCGCGGCGGCAACGCGCGGTGGAGTGCCCGCACTGGTCGGTCATCATCGGCGACATAACCCCATCATCACGGCGGCGAAGGCGCAGATTGATAGTGGCGGGTTCGGGTCACTGGTCAGCGGCACGGTGATGTGCTCGCTGTTCAAGCCTGCAAGCTATTATGAGGTGCCGTGGCGCACCGCGCCGGGCAGCGGTGGTCCCGTCCTGATCAATGCCATCCACGAGTTTGACCTGTTGCGCCATCTGTTCGGTGACGTGATCCGCGTCACCGCGCGCAGCTCTGACGCGCAGCGCTCTTTGCCTGTCGAAGATACCGCCGCCGCAATTCTGGAGTTTGCGTCTGGGGGGGTGGTGACCCTCAGCCTGTCGGATGCGGCCGTCGGCCCCTGGGCGTGGGATCTGACCGCTGGTGAAAACATCGCGCGGTTTCCGGCGCATGCCGCTGTTTCGCACCTGTTTGCGGGCACGCGGGCGGGGTTCAGCCTGCCAGACCTTGCATGGTGGTCGCATGACGGCACCCCGGACTGGACCAAGCCGCTAACCAGACGATCCCTGCACCGCACAGAGAGCGACAGCTACCTGACCCAGATCCGTCATTTTGCCGAAGTTATCACGGGTCGCACCGACCCGGCTGTAACGCTGCTTGACGGGTTGGCTGCACTGCGCCTTGTTGACGCAATGCATCGCTCTGCGACGCAAAGACGGCCCGTAGACATTGACCTTCCTGCCAGCAGCGGCTTGGTTCGCGCGCCCAGATTAGGAGTGTAAAATGTCAGGCGTCATGCAGCGAACTTTGTCTATTCTCGAATTGCTGGCAGAGCACCCGGATGGGTTGCCGGTTGGCGTCATCGCGAAGGACCTTGATGTGCCGCTGTCTGCAGCACATCGCTTGCTGAAAGAGCTTGGTGAGTTTGGCTATGTGCGGCAGGTCCGAAGCCAAGGCGATTATGCCCTGACGATCAAAATGGCCGCACAGGGTCTGTCCTTTCTGGGAAAGACCGGCGTTACCGATGTGGCCCAGCCTATCCTGGACCGGTTGGCCGCCAACGCCAAGGAATTGATCCGCCTCTCGGTGATTGATTATCCCAATCTGGTCTGGGTCGGTGTGGCGCAAGGGGCTATCACCGGGCTGCGCTATGATCCGGGCCGGGAACAAGGCGTGGTCGTGCATCTGTCGTCCAGCGCGGGCGGCAGGGCTTGGCTGGCAACCTTGTCTGATGATGAGGCCTTGGCTTTGGTCGCCGCACAATCGCGCGATACTGACATTGATCGCATCCCTGAGTGGACTCCGCCGATGACCGACCTGCTGCAGATCCTTAAGGACACGCGGGCACGCGGGTACTCAGTGGCGATCAACAGCTATCTGGCGGGCATGGGGGCTATTGCGGTTGCCATCCGCCGGCCCGGTGATCACGCGGTGATTGGCTGCCTGTCCATTGCCGGTCCTGCGGTGCGATTTACTCATGATCGCATGGAGGCGCTGCATGACTCACTGCGGGCTGCGGCGGATGAAATAGGCATGACGTCGCAGGCGTCATTTTTCTTTAACCGGCTTCGGCACACGCCCGAGGTCCCCAAAAAAGGCGCCGCAACAGGTTAACGGCCCTGCGCCGCAGGTCTGGATGCGCGCCCCTGTGTTGAGCAGGAAAGGCGATCAAAGGCTCATGACGGCGACATATGAAATCTTGTCTTGCGATGTTCTGATCGTAGGCTCCGGCGCGGCCGGGTTGGCAACGGCGGTTACGGCGGCCTTTCACGGGCTTGATGTGATGGTCGTCGAAAAAGCACCTGTTTTGGGCGGCACTAGTGCCTGGTCAGGGGGCTGGTTGTGGGTTCCCCGCAATCATCTGGCGCAGCGTGCTGGGATCACCGAGGACCGTTCCGGCCCACGCACCTATTTGCGGTCCGAACTGGGAAACCGTGCCAATGACCCCCGACTTGATGTGTTTTTGGACAACGCACCAGAAATGGCCCTGTTCATGGAAGAACACGCCAGCATGGACTGGATTGACGGCAATGGCATCCCGGATTTTCACCAAACCGAAGGCCACCTAGAGGGCGGTCGATCCTTGTCGGTGGCCCCGTTCGACGGGCGCAAACTGGGCGACTGGATCAATCGGTTACGCCCACCGCTTGATGTGATCTCGATCAAGGGGATGGGCATCGCCGGTGGAGCCGACATGAGACATTTTCTGAATGCCACACGCAAGCCGCGCTCGGCACTCTATGCTGCGCGGCGGTTCTTGCGCCACGGGTTTGACATGGCGCGGTATGGTCGGTCGATGCATCTGGTGAATGGCAACGCCTTGGTTGCGCGACTGCTCAGCGCCGCCCTGCGTCTGGGTGTGCGGATCGAATGCGACGCCCCGGCAACCAGGTTGCTGCGCGATGGCCCCAAGGTGACCGGTGCCACCGTCATCCTGAACGGCGCACCGACCACCATCATAGCGAGGCGCGGCGTGGTCTTGGCGGCGGGTGGCTTCCCGCATGATAAAGCGCGCATCGCGCAGCATTTCGACCACGCGCCCACTGGCACCGAACACCATTCCGCGGCCCCCGCCACGAACACTGGCGACGGCATTCGGCTGGGCGAAGGGATTGGGGCGGCCACAGATTTCACTCTGGCCCAACCGGGGGCCTGGGCCCCGGTGTCGCAGGTGCCAGATGGCAAGGGCGGGTTCACCAATTTCCCGCATTTGGTCGAACGCGCAAAGCCGGGGTTTATCGCCCTAGATAGCCAAGGACAGCGGTTTGTGAATGAGGCCGATAGCTATCATGACTTCATGGCTGCGCTGTTCGACCGCACGCCAAAAGGACAAACGCCGCAGTGCTGGCTGATCTGCGATCACGCTGCGCAACGGCGGTTCGGGCTTGGCTGGGCAAAGCCGTTTCCGCTGCCGCTGAAGCCGTATCTGACCAACGGCTACCTGAAAGCAGGGCGCACGCTGCGCGATTTGGCCGCCGCCTGCAATCTGCCCGCTGATACCGTTGAGGCCAGTGTCGCCCGTTTCAACCGCTTTGCCGTTGACGGACAAGACCCTGACTTTGGCCGAGGGGTGTCGCGTTACAACAAGGTGCAGGGTTGGAGCGGGTTGGGGAAGAACCCGGCGCTCGGCCCCCTCGACAGCGCGCCCTTCTATGCCGTGCGCATTGTCCCCGGCAGCCTTGGCACCTTCGCGGGGCTGCAAACCGACCCGCAGGGCCGCACCATAGACGCTGACGGGCAGCCAATCGATGGGCTGTTCGCCGTAGGCAACGATGCCGCGTCGATCATGGGCGGGAACTACCCTTCGGGGGGGATCACACTGGGGCCCGGTATGACCTTTGGCTACATCATCGGCCGCACGCTTGCTGGCCTGCCGATTACTGGATTTTCTTTGAAAGAGGACGCTTGACCATGCAATACTATGAAATCGCTACCCTAAAGACCGTGATCTTTGGTGCAGGCAAAGCCGCGCCGGGGCTTCAGGCCTGGTTGAACGCACCAGACGCGCAGGGCACGGTGCAGGGTGCTTGGGGCACGGATATCGGTTCGCTGAACGAAGTCTATGTGCTGCGCGCTTTCGACACCGTTGACGAGATGATGACCGAGCGCAACCGGGCGCTGTTGTCAGACAACCCGATGGGCTGCATAGAGTTTCTGGTCGATTTGCAGTTCGACAGCTATCGTCCGTTCGATTTCATGCTGCCCGTGATACCCGGTACCTATGGCCCCGTGTATGAGTTCCGCACCTATAAAACCACGCTGAACGGGATTGCGCAAACGCAAGACAAATGGCGCGCGGCAATGCCAAAGCGGGCCGAATACTCGCCTTTGACCTTGGCCATGTATGGGCTTGATGGATCCCCACGGGTCACGCAAATCTGGCCCTACGCCAGCCTGGAGGCCCGCAACAAGGCGCGTGCGCAATCAGTCGCGGACGGCAACTGGCCGCCTAAGGGTGGGCCGGATTGGTTGCAGCCACAGATGACATCGGCCATCGCTACGCCGCTGCCCTTCAGCCCGTTGCAGTGACATGACGCATCCTTTCTCCTTGGCGTTTCTTACGGTGGCAGACGTCGATCCGGTCACTGCTGTTCAAACGGCCGCTTTGGCGGGGTATGACATGGTGGGGCTGCGCTTTTTGCCAGCCTCACCGACCGAAACCGCCTATCCCATTCTGACCGATCCGGAGCTGCAAAGATCGGTTGCACAGGCGCTGGCCGACACCGGCATGCAACTGGCGGATATTGAAATCGCCCGCCTGAAACCCGATACGCATGTCCCTGATTTCGATGGGTTCCTGGCCCTGGGCCAGCGCCTAGGTGCCCGGCATATTCTGGTTGCGGGCGATGATCCTGACCGAAACCGCCTGATCGACACTTATGGCCAGTTTTGTGTAGCGGCAGCGCGTCACGGCATGACCGCCGATATCGAGCCGATGCCCTGGACCATGATCAAGAACCTGGCGGATGCGGTACAAATCACTGAGGCCGTTGTTCAAGGCAACAGCGGCATCTTGATTGATGCGCTGCATTGGGACCGGGCGGGCGACACGGAGCAGGGCATCCGTGGTTTGAACCCCGCCCGGCTGCATTATGCGCAGGTCTGCGATGGGCCAAAGCCGTTCATTGCCACCGACGCCGCCATGATCCGCATCGCGCGTGAGGCACGGCTGCTGCCGGGCGAAGGGGGGATTGACCTTGCCGGGTTCGTGCAAGCCTTGCCTGCCGGGCTGCCGATCAGCGTCGAAATTCCAAATCATGCGCGAACACGCTCCCAGACACCATTGGAACGGGCGCAGGCTGCGCTGGCGGCCTCAAAGGCGCTGCTTGTTGGCGAACCATAAGGGACAGACCATGCGGACAACCCTGATCACCGGCGGTGCTGACGGCATCGGTTGGGCCACGGCACAGATGTTCGCAGCCCGTGGAGACAGGGTTGTCATCGGGGATATCAAGGGCGACCGCGCACTTGAACGCGCGGCCAGCTTGGGCGCGGACCATCTTGGGCTGCCCTGTGATGTGTCCGACGAACACTCCGTGCATGGGTTTTTTAAAGCTTTGGACGTGCGGGGGCTGACGGCTGGGGCGCTGATCAACAATGCCGGCGCCGGAGACACGGCAAAGCCCAGCCTGGAGCAAGACGCCGCGCATATGCGCCGTATGTTGGACATCAACCTGACCGGCACGTTTCTGATGGCCCGAGAGGCCGCCCGGCGCATGACACACGGCGGAGCCATCGTTAACCTGGCCTCTATCGCGGCGCTGACCGCGCTGCCGGGCCGCAACGGGTATTGCGCGGCCAAAGCCGGGGTGGTCGCCCTGACGCGGAACCTTGGTTGCGAGTGGGCCAACCGGGGCATCCGAGTCAATGCGGTGGCGCCCGGCTATGTGCAAACGGACCTTGTGCGCACGCTAGAGCGTGAGGGTCTGCTGGACGCCGACGCCATCCGTCGCCGCTCTCCGATCGGACGCTTCATCGAACCCGCAGAGATCTCCGAAGTGCTGTGGTTTCTGGCCTCCCCGGCGGCCTCGGCGATCACGGCGAGTGTCGTCCCCGTTGATGGCGGTTGGACCGTTTTCGGCGCGGCAGGTTAGACGCAGAGTTTAGCGCAGCGGCGATACCGACAGTGGTCGCAAGACAACATGGTCGCGCGCCGCAGACGGGGTTTCCAAGCCTGCTGTATCGAACAAGGCCAGTTCGTCGTTGGGTTTAGCGCCGGACAGAACCGTCCACCGCGCCACGGGGGTGTTGTCGATGTAATCACCCAAATGCCTCCCAAACGCCAATGACATAAGACCGGGGGCATACATCGGTCCTTTGGGTTGGGCGGGATGTGGCTCCTTGCGTGCTTTGATGACCTGATCAAACGCTTCGCTGCTGTGCGTCAGGCGTAACAGCATGTTTTGCTGTCGCATAATTAAGGGAAAACCCAGCGGCACAAAGCCTGAGGTCCATTCGTCATCATTCGCCAGCCCTGCGCGGCAGGCGTCGCGCTCTGCCAGGTTTTCGTAAATCCACAGATGATAGAGTCGGTTCAGCGGCCCGGATTCCGCCAGCCAATACCCTGCCATAGGCAAGTGACGCGTAACCGCCGCCACGCCAACGCTGCGAAACAGTTCAATATAGGCTGGTGCCTTGCCAACCGCCAAATCGTAGATGCGCATTTCGTGGATCATAAACGCTCCGTCCCCTTTCTGTCGGGTCTAAGCCGAAACGCCGGGCTGATCACTGTCGCTAGGGCGCATTTTCTTGGACAATCGGTGTTTGGGCACCGTCTTTGCGGTCGACATGGCTGCGGCGATAGACCCCCGGCGGACACCCGACGCGCCGCGCAAAAAAGCGATTGAAATACGCCGAATCCTCAAACCCAAGGGCATAGCCGATCTCTGCGATGCTCTGATCCAGAAACAGCAAGGTGCGCTTGGCCTCGACGATCAGCCGTTCATGCAGCAGTTCCGAGGCCGTGCGCCCGGTACGCTTGCGGCAAGCCTGATTCAGCCGTTGCGGCGTAATCCCCAGCTCTGCGGCGAAAAATTCCATGCTGCGCTGGGTGCGAAAGTGATCTTCAATCAGGGCACGGTAGCGCGACAACAACACGTGGTCGCGATCACTGAGGGTGACCGTGTCGGGGGTTGAGTCGGCGCGCAATCGCAAGATCACCACGAACAGCCGCAGAATCTCGGCGATGATCGAGGTTTTCTGGGCAAGCGAGGGCCATGTGTATTCGTGCAGAACGGCCGCAAAGATTGACGCGCAGGCTTGCGTTTGCTCTCGTAGCAGGGTGAAAACTTCAGGGTTGTCCAGAATCCCGGCGAATTGCGGATCAAACTGCGCGACCTTTGCCACAAAGGCCGTTGCCGCGGTGATGACAAACCCGTCGGTGCCGGGCCGAAAGGCGATTTCATGCACCATGGCCGCCGGCAGCATCAAAAGCCCGCCGGTGGGAATGTCGAAGGCGCGATCTTCGATACGGATCGTTCCACCACCGTGCTGGATCAGCAGGATCTGAACATGGTCTGGGTGCGAATGTGCCCGAATTGTCCAATCGTTCTGGCCGGACCGTTCGCGGATTTGTTCGACATGCAAAAAGTCCAGATCCACGCCGTCAGTAGTTCCATTATAAAGGAAAAAGCGCGGAATCCCGCCAAACTGCCTACCGCGTTGCATGTCCAGAAATCCCTTCTTCAGTCCCAGCGTGGCGCATGCTGGATGCAAAAAGTGCAACAGTTTGAGCCTTTCGTCCATATGTTATCGCCCTTCAAAACGGCACTGTGGCCACCAAGACAACGCGAAAAACGGAGGCATCCATGACCCTGACGCCGGGTGAAACGACACAGTGCGACGTTCTGGTCATTGGATCTGGGGCGGGTGGGCTATCGACCGCGATCACGGCCGCGAAGCTGGGCCTATCGGTGATCGTTGTTGAAAAAGAGCCCGTCTTTGGCGGCACGACAGCGTTTTCCGGCGGTGTTCTGTGGGTGCCCGGCAACCGCCACTGTGGCGGTGACGATACCCGAGAGGCCGCGCGCCAATATCTGATCGAGGAAACTGGCAACTTCTTTGATGCCGAAGCCGTCAATGCCTATTTGACTGCCGGGCCCGAAATGCTGGACTTCTTCGAGCGTGAAACCAGCGTTCGCTTTATTCCAACCCTGTATCCAGACTATCACCCAGATGTGTCGGGTGGCGTGGATGTTGGGCGCTCGGTTCTGGCGGCGCCGTTTGATACATCGGTGCTGGGTGCGAACCTGAAACGTCTGCGGCCACCGCTATCAACGATCACCTTTATGGGAATGATGTTCAATTCCTCGAACGCGGACATCAAGCATTTCTTCAATGCGACAAAATCCTTGACGTCCTTCGGCTATGTTGCGAGGCGGTTGGTCGCCCATGCCGTCGAAGTGGCCCGTTTCGGCCGAGGCACCAAAGTGACCTCGGGCAATGCGTTGGCCGCAAGGTTGGCGAAAAGCGCCTTTGATCTTGGAGTGTCAGTATTTACCAATAGCCCTGCGCGTGAACTGACCACGCATGATGGTGCTGTCACGGGCGCCGTTATCAGCACCGCAGCCGGTCCCGTCACCGTCAAGGCACAGCGCGGCGTTGTGCTGGCCGCTGGCGGCTTTGCCCACGATCTAGAGCGTATTCGTGAAGCCTATCCGCACCTGAAGCGCGGTGGTGAGCACCTTAGCCCAGTGCCTGAGGGCAATACTGGAGATGGCATCAGTCTGGGCACATCCGTCGGCGGGAACTTTGAATTGAGGTTTAAGCAAACCTCAGCGTGGATGCCGGTTTCCAAGGTCGTGACAGACGGCAAGACTGTGCCCTTTCCGCATCTTCTGGATCGCTACAAACCCGGTGTGATCGCGGTTTTGAAGAATGGTCAGCGTTTTACCAATGAAAGCAACAGTTACCACGATGTTGGGGCCGCGATGATTGCGGCCTGCGAAGGTGAGGCTGAAACCGCCTGCTGGTTGATTGCCGACCGCCCGACGATACGCAAATACGGCTTAGGCCATGCAAAGCCTGCGCCGGTTCCGCTGTCTAGGTCCGTGCGCAACGGGTATTTGCAAACCGGGCGCACGTTGGCCGAGCTGGCTCAGGCCTGCGGCATTGACCCACATGGGCTGGAAACAACTGTGCGCGATTACAACCGTCATGCAACTCAGGGCGAAGACCATGCTTTTGGGCGCGGCGCGAATGCGTTTAACCGCTATCTTGCGGATCCTGACGTGCAGCCAAACCCTTGCGTTGCGCCCGTGCAGACGGGCCCGTTCTATGCCTTGAAGATTTTTATGGGCGATTTGGGCACGTTTGATGGGTTGTCGACCACGGTCAACGGACAGGTTCTGACCGCCGATAGCGTGCCCATTCCCGGGCTTTACGCGGTCGGCAATGACCGCGCCTCAATGATGGGGGGTAACTATCCTGGCGCTGGGATCACCTTGGGCCCAGCCATGACCTTTGGCTATCTGACAGGGCGCCATCTGGCGCAGGTGCAAGAATGAGCGACTCTACAGATTGGCTAGGACTAGCCAACAAGGTCGCCGTTGTCACCGGCGCTGGCGGCGGGATTGGCCGCGCAACCTGTGCCGCTTTGCACGGGGCCGGGGCACAGGTTGTTGCACTAGATTGCAGCGCCGATCCCATCCCTGACGCAAATGTGCAGTTTTGCGACATGTCAAACGAGGCGTCGGTCAACGAAGCGGCGAAATACGTTGCTCAGACGCTGGGTGGAGCTGACATTCTGGTCAACGCGGCTGGTATCCTGCGCCCTGGAGCCTTGGAAACCTTATCCTTGCCGGATTGGGAGGCAATGATTGCCGTGAATCTGACCGGTTGTTTCCTTGGTGCAAAGGCGTTTGGGGCCCAAATGCTGGCGCGGGGTGGCGGGGCCATCGTCCATGTTGCATCAATCTCGGCTAGCCAGCCCCAACCATTTTCTGGGGCATACAGTCCCGGCAAGGCAGGAGTTGCGATGCTATCACGGCAATTGGCCTATGAATGGGGCCCTAGGGGCGTGCGTTCGAACCTTGTTAGTCCTGGGTTGGTTAGGACGCCTCTGTCTGCGGCATTTTACGCGGACCAAGAGATCCTCACCGCCCGCGAAGCGATGGTGCCCATAGGTCGTATTGGCGACCCTGCCGATACCGCCGATGCCATATTGTTTCTAAGTAGCCCGCGGGCCAGCTACATCACAGGACAAGAGATCGTCCTCGATGGTGGTTTGTCGCAGGTTCTCATGGGACAAGTACCACGTCCGGGCTATGCAAGTCGAATGTGAGATGAGAACGGCGTTGTTGCGTAACTGACGCTGAGGCATGATAGCCAATTTCCCCTGCGGCATCAGGCCAAGCGGACGATCTCGGCGGTTCCGAGTGCGTTGAAGCGGTTGATGAATGCGATGCGGATGTGGATTTCTGCGGTCTGGCGGTCTGGCGGTCGGGGTTGCGGGCAGCGATGCGTTCGCTGAAGGACTTGATGCAGCGCATCTTCACTTCGATGCGGCTGCAGGCGTGGTATCCTGTCCATCGCTTCCAGAAGGCTCGGCCATAGTATCGGGTGGCTCGCAGAGTTTCGTTTCTGGCAATTGCGGCTGGGCAGTCTTCCTTCCACGACCGACCATACTTGCGGATCGGGATGATTGGGACCGCATCGCGTGCTAGGATTGCTGTATGACAACGCCATGTGTCGTAGGCACCATCGGCCGTCACGGTGCTGATGTTTTCGTCCACGGAGATTTGCTCCAGCAGGTCTGGCAGAACTGGGCTGTCGCCATCTCGGCTGGGTGTAAACTCCACCGCCCGGATGTC
>Ga0209137_1000841_pt1 | contig 31223 bp, 33 predicted proteins | sample SaaInl5LU_22_DNA_FD_184642 | JGI IMG/M metagenome (GOLD analysis project Ga0209137, IMG submission 184642) | Marine microbial communities from expanding oxygen minimum zones in the Saanich Inlet - ESP_105LU_22_DNA (SPAdes) (version 2) | ecosystem: Environmental > Aquatic > Marine > Intertidal...
GAAAAATCTGGTTTGATGATACTATTCAGCGTTTAAACGTCGATGGTCGTGGGGAACTCGTAGGCGAATTTAGAGGTGAGGACCGTATATTGGTGATCACGCAAAGTGGAATTGCTAAAACAATTAACCCTGAAATTACAGCACATTTTGAGGAAGACATGATCGTCTTAGAAAAATGGGTTCCAAACAAACCAATATCAGCAATTTATTTTGATGGCGCTAAAGAAAAGTACTACGTAAAACGTTTTATGATTGAAAACGAAAACAGAGAAGATGTTTTTATTTCGGATCATGCGTCTAGTACTCTAGAATTAGTATCCACGGATTGGCGTCCTGTAGTGAAACTATCGTTTGCAAAAGACAGGGGAAAAGCCCGACGCGAAGATCAAACTATTGATATTGAGCAATTTATTAGTGTTAAAGGAGTCTCAGCGTTAGGCAACCAATTAACCAAGTTAAAAATTAATCAAATTGACTTAATGGAACCACTACCATTTGAAGAGCCAAAAGAAACCCCAGCAGATGATATTCAAGTTGTTGATGAAGAAATTATCACTAAAACTGAAACTAATCCATCACTTGAAACTGGTGAAGATTCAGAACATTCGAATAAAAATATGTCCTCAGAAGATAGCCCTGTTAAACCTGATTCCACTCCATCAAATCAAGATGGAGATAATGAAGGTCAGATCACTTTATTTTAATTTAAGCGTTTAGCTACGCCCTTCTGCTTATTGGTGTCACCAACATAGCCGTATTCAAATTTGTAGCCTTGTTGGGTTGTCGTTAGTATTTTAAGGTGGATATCCTTTTGTTCTGCACGATTCTTTGGGTTAAGTGTTTTAAATACCATTTCACAATCATTGATCCAACGCACACTTGTGGAATCAATTACTCCATTGAAGTCTTCAACTTGAAGATCTGAAGTTCTTGTAAATCTAGAGGTATATTGAACACCATCAATAGTAATTGAGCTCTCGAAAGTCCCAGTTTTAAAATCATTACAATTTCGCTCAATTTGGTAACACCCGTTAAAAAACAGTATAACACTGCACATAAATACGTATCTCATACTACAAACATACGAAAGAGATGTAGAAATCTTAGTTATTTAGAACCATTCATTTCGTAATTTTTACAAGTACCGTCCTTATAAAAAATGATGATCCGTTCAATTGGAGCAGTCTCAGTAGGAATTTTAGTGTTTGGAGGTGTTGTATGTATTGGAGTGGAGGCAGAGGTATTAGAAACTTCAACACGAGGAGTAGTGGATGTTTTATGAAAATCTCCTTCACCACTAAGAAGCCATAAAAGATCAATCTCAGGAAAAGCGTTTAACACTTTGGTTAGAAATTCAAGACTAGGTTTATTTCGTCCGCTTAAGATGTGGGAAATGCTTGAACGCTGAACAGCGATAGTTTCTGCAAATGCAGAAGCCGACAAACTATAATAATCAAGAATTTTTTTGAGACGAGAACTAAAGTGGGTTGTGTTTATCATTGTTTACATATGTAGAGTTAAGGAATAGTTTACAAATGTAACATATTGATAACTTTCATGCAAATATGAATGAAAATATAACAAATATTATTTAAACTATAACTTTATGAAAATACTTTAAAATAATGATTATAAGTAATTTAATTATATAATTATAGTTTTCGATTTCAATGTTTACAACACAGGGATATGTCATGGATTTAACCGTATACTTTTGTAAATTATTTGTTTGTTTTATTGTTTACATATGTAAATATTAGAATGTTTACATTTGTAATCTTAAAATTAAATATGTTTCGTACACCTCATTTTTTATCTCATTATAATACCGCAAAAGCAACAGCACTAAAGCGTAGATATATAACTAATTCGCATATCGAACCTTTAATAAAAGTTTTGTCGCCAAAATTTAGGACCTCTATTTTAGGAACTTCAGAGACTGGACTTCCTATACATTGCCTTCAAATGGGAACTGGTCCGAAGCGAATCTTAATATGGTCTCAAATGCACGGTAATGAAAGTACAACCACAAAAGCATTATTTGATCTCTTTAATTATTTGGAATTAAGAGACTATAATTATCTTTTGAGCGCCTGTACGTTGTGTGTTATACCAATTCTTAATCCAGATGGCGCAAAAGCATATACACGACTAAATGCCAATCAAGTTGATTTAAACAGAGATGCTATAGCTCAAACTCAGTCCGAGAGTAGGATTCTTAGAGAAGTTTATCAGGCATTTGATCCTCATTTTTGTTTTAATATGCATGGTCAGCGTACGATTTTCAGCGCAGGAAACACAAACAACTCCGCTGTTCTAAGTTTTTTATCACCCTCAGAAGATGAAGCGCGATCCATTACAAAAACACGTCAAAAAGCGATGGAATTGATACAGGTTATGAATCAAACTCTTCAGCCGTACTTACCACATCAGATTGGACGATATGATGATGGATACAATATCAATTGTGTTGGAGATTATTTTCAAAGTCATAATACACCAACAGTATTGTTTGAAGCAGGTCATTTTCCAAACGACTATAACAGAGAAGAAACTCGAAAATACATGGCATTAGCTTTAATGATTGCAATTAATCATGTAGCTACACACACAGTTCTTGGACAAGACTATGCACCTTATCTTAAAATTCCTGAAAACAACAAATTATTTTACGATGTCATAGTGAGAAATGCCATCCTAAACGCTTTAGAGCCCACTCAAGTTCGTGATTTAGGTATCCAGTACACAGAAGTACTTGTGGCTGGAGAAATTGTATTTAAACCAAAAATCGTAGCTATTGGAGATTTAAAAGAAAACTACGGGCATTTTGAGATCGATGCTGATTTTAATTCTGTATCGCATCCCAGCTACGAGGTATTGTCAAAAGACTACGAAATCGATTTCATTTTATTAAACTTAAAGGAAATATCACTATTCGATAACAATTACTTAACATAAGAGCAATTTTATTGTATTTAAATTACTAAATTTGCATTTATACTATTTATTAACTAAAATCAAATATAGTGGCTAAAGTAAAATTAGATGAAATCGATCACCAAATATTAGATATGCTGATTGATAATACACGAGTACCATTCACAGACATTGCAAAAAAATTATTAATTTCTGCTGGTACAGTTCATGTTAGAGTGAAAAAAATGGAGGATGCTAAAATTATCAAAGGCTCGTCGCTTACTTTAGATTATCAAAAATTAGGCTATTCATTTATTGCTTATGTTGGTGTATTTTTACAAAATACATCTCAAACTAAATTTGTTTTAGAACGCATTTATGAAATTCCACATGTAACCGTAGCACACATTACAACAGGTAAATTTAATATTTTCTGTAAAATCCGTGCTAAAAGCACCACTCATGCCAAAGAAATTATCTTTAATTTAGATGGAATAGAAGGTGTTTACAGAACTGAAACAATGATTTCCTTAGAGGAAAGTATCAATGACAAAAAACGTCTGATGCACTCAATTTTTAATGATTTGAATGGGTAAATCGATTTAGGTGGCGTAATATGCAAACGCTTCATCAACTAGTTTATCTTCAACAATAACATCAACTCGACACGATCCAATAGATTCTAATAGCGCATATTTAACTTGCCCATGAGAATTCTTTTTATCATATCTCAAAAGCTCAATAATTGAGCTTTTGTCGTTTTCGGACAAGACTACAGTCCCATAAATAGACTTAAAAGTGTGTTTAATTTCAGAAAGTGCGTCTTCACTTAATCCACAAGTTTTAGTCGATATATAAGCTTCCATAATCATCCCAGCTGCTATAGCTTCTCCATGTAAAAGAGTTTGAAGATTTTCATTATCTAAGCAATAGGATTCTATAGCATGTCCCAATGTGTGCCCAAAATTTAATTGTTTGCGCTCTCCGTGTTCATTTGGATCTCGTTTTACAACCTCATTTTTTATGGTAATAGATTCATGAATCATCTTTTCTAAATCAGAACTGTCTAGGGCTTTTAAATCACATAAACGGCTCCAATAATTTGCATCTTTTATCAATCCATGTTTTAACATTTCAGCCAAACCAGAACGCATTTCTTCTGCAGGAAGTGTATCTAGGAAAGCTGTATCTACAAGCACCATGTCACTAAAATTTATGACGCCAATTTGATTTTTTATAGTTCCTAAATCCACACCCGTTTTTCCACCAACAGATGCGTCAACCATAGATAGGAGTGAGGTTGGGACATTGACAAAACGAATACCACGTTTAAAGGCTGAGGCCACAAACCCTCCTAAATCTGTTACTACACCACCACCAAGGTTGATGATTAGTGATTTTCGATCACCATCCAAATCTGATAAACTATGCCAAATTTGTGTGCACGTTTCTAAAGTTTTGTGGCGTTCTCCTGCTTCCATTTCAATGATTTCTAAAGCCATGTCACACTTAATATTTGACAAAAATTTTGGCAAACAATGTATATGCGTATTAGAGTCAACCACTATAAAAACCTTAGAAAAATTAGAGGCTTCTAAATAAGCGTTTAATTCGCTGTAGCACTTCGCATTAAAATGAATTGAATAAGATGTAGACTGTATTGATTCCATGAATTAATTTGATGAAAATTTCAAAACGTGAAATTAAGCAGAAATTTATAAATATTATATCTACTATTGAATATATTTGTTTGAAACTAAAACGAACTTTTATGAGCGTTGATTTTAATAATACAGAGATTGCCTTCCACCTAAAGTCAGATTCAGAACTTGAACGCGCCTATTTTTTGTTTAAAATGATCTCAATTGAACCTCTTGTTCGAATAGGTACAGCTGCCACAAATTTTGCACTTAAAGCACACCTTCCTGTTGAAGGCCTCATTCGGTCCACAGTTTTTGACCATTTTTGTGGCGGTGTAAATGAAGACGATTGTCTACCAACAATCGATAGAATGTACGCCAGTAAAGTTTATAGTGTTTTAGATTACTCTGTTGAAGGAAAAGGTGAGGAGCATAAATTTGATTCAGCCCTTGAGACAATTTTAGAACTTATAGAATTTTCAAAAGATAAAGCTGCTTTACCTATTGCGGTATTTAAACCTAGCGCTTTTGGACGGTTTGAATTATATCAAAAAGTAAGTGAAGGTCAGCAATTATCAACTGCTGAAAATAAAGAATGGGAACGTATAATTTACCGTTTTGAAAAAGTTTGTACTTCAGGGAAATTAAATGATGTTAAAATTCTTATTGATGCCGAAGAGAGTTGGATTCAAGATGCTGTAGATGATTTGATTTTAAAACTAATGCAAACTTATAATTCTGATACATTAACGGTGTACAGCACATTACAAACCTACCGCTGGGACCGCCTTGACTACCTTAAAAAAATACATGCCAGAGCTAAAGAATTTGGTTTTAAACTTGGATTCAAAATCGTTCGTGGTGCATACATGGAAAAAGAGCGTCAACGCGCCAAAGATTTTGGTTATAAATCTCCTATTTGTGAAACCAAAGCGTTAACCGATGCTCTTTTTAACGCTACCACAACCTATATTTTTTCAAATTTAGAAACTATTCATGTTTTTATTGGGACTCACAATGAAGAAAGCACACATTTAGCCCTTAAACTCATGAACAATTTACAGATTTTAAATGCGGATTCTCGCGTTTGGTTTGGACAATTATATGGCATGAGTGATCATATTAGTTTCAATCTCGCTAATCAAGGCTATAATGTTGCCAAATACTTACCGTTTGGACCCGTGAAAGATGTGATGCCATATCTGATAAGAAGAGCTGAAGAAAACACATCAGTTGCAGGACAAACAAGTCGAGAACTAGATCTTATTAAAAAAGAAAAAAGAAGGCGGAATATTTAACGCTTCATAACAGCTTTGATTGTTGCTATGCGTTCGCAATTTTCAACATCCATTTCATAGGTTTCACCAACAACTCTATAGGTTTTACAGGGAACAGATTTGGTGTCACTTTTACCAAAGTTAATGTCAGCGCCTTTAAAAATTGACATCAAAGTTAAAGTATCAATAGTATTCAAATCGAGTTTTTGCTGGACGGATTCAGAATACTGAATTCTTTTCAGTTGTATATTTTTTAGTACCCGAGCATCTGGACCATAAGCACAGCTTGTTTTTTTTCCACTTAAAAAAAACATTAAAAACACCAATCCAATGGAAAAGCCTCCAAAGAAAAAGCCAAAACGGTAAACAAGTTTCATCTATTAAAATTAAAAGATTAAAAGGTTAGCATCGCTATAATCTAAATCGAACCATTCAGCTACAGATTTATTGGTCACAATGCCGTGGTAAAAGTACAACCCATTTCTTAATCCTTTATCAAAACGTAATGAATTTTCTATACCACCATCTTCAGAAATTTTTAAAAGGTAGGGCGTAAAAATATTACTGATTGAAACTGAGGAAGTTCGTGCATATCTTGCTGGTATATTTGGAACACAATAATGAATCACCTCATGTTTTACAAAGGTAGGATTGTCATGAGAAGTAACTTCACTTGTTTCAAAACAGCCCCCCATATCAATACTAACGTCAATGATTACTGCTCCGGGTTTCATTTGCTCCACTAAGGCTTCACTAACAAGAATAGGTGCTCTGTTGCGGCCTTTTGTAGCTCCAATAGCCACATCGCAGCGCATCAATGCTTTTTGTAAATTTTTAGGCTGCATAGTAGAGGTGTAAACCGTACGTCCAATATTTGCTTGAAGTGCGCGAAGTTTTGTGATAGAATTATCAAAAACACGGACATTCGCACCTAAACCAATTGCTGATCGTGCAGCAAATTCGCCTACGGTTCCTGCGCCAATAATAACGACTTCAGTTGGAGGGACTCCGCTTATATTACCAAACATAAGGCCATTACCCTCGTTGGTTATCGACATAATTTCAGAGGCTATTAAAATGGAGGCGGTTCCCGCAATTTCGCTCAATTGACGAACCGCAGTAAACAAACCATCTTGATCTTTAATAAATTCAAACCCTAGAGCTGTGACCTGTTTCTCCGCTAGATTTTTAAAATAATCTTTGTGCTGCATTTTTAATTGTAATGCAGATATTAGAAGCGTTTTTGGTTGTATAAGTTCAATTTCTTCTAGTGTTGGTGGTTCAACTTTAAGGATAATTGGACAAGTAAAAACCTTGGCTTTATCATTCGATATTTCTGCACCTGACTCACTATATTCATGATCTCCAAAACAAGCATTATCTCCAGCACCTGATTCAATCAGTACACGATGCCCATTACTTGTTAAAGCGGATACAGCATCAGGAGTAAGGCAAACTCTTTTTTCTTGAAAAGAGGTTTCTTTAGGAATTCCAATAAATAAAGCTCCTTTTTCTTTAGTGATTTCTAAAGTTTCTTCTTTTGGAAGCAGTTGTTCTCGCGTAAAAGGAGAGGATGGCTTATGCATAGTTATAAGTATAAAACTCTAATTTACAATTATTTTTTTGACCATGTTGTAGAAAACTATTTTTCTGATAGTTTGAGAAGTCTAGAATTATCATCTAAAATGGATAATTCTATAACTGTTATATTATCAGGAAGTAAATCCATAATTTTTTCTGGCCACTCGATAAGATTCCATGCCCCTGAGTAGAAATAATCTTCAACCCCCATGTCCATAGCTTCAACTTGATTTTTGAGCCTGTAAAAATCAAAATGATAGAGCATTCCATCAGGTATTTTATATTCGTTAACAATGGAAAATGTTGGACTACTAGCTTTATCTTTACTTCCTAGTTCTGTTACAATAGCACTAATAAGAGTTGTTTTTCCCGCGCCCATTTCTCCATAAAACAACAAGGTCTTTGAGCATGCGTTATCCACTATTTTTTTCGCTATTTCTGATAAATCATCAAGCTTAAAATTAAGTTCTATTGCCATATTATCTCGGATTTAAAACAACAAAAGGAATAACAACTTCTTCAAGAGAAATACCTCCATGTTGATAGGTATTTCTGAAATAATTCACATAGTAATTATAATTATTTGGGTAAGCAAAAAAGAGGTTATCCTTTGCGAAAATAAAAGTACTATTCATCGCTACTGAAGGCAAGTGGATTGATTTTGGATCTTTAACCGATAAAACATCTTTTTCGTCATAAGACAAACTACGTCCAGTCTTGTAACGTAAATTAAGACTTGTGTCTTTGTTGCCTATGACTTTAGATGGGTTTTTCACATTTATTGTCCCATGATCTGTAGTAATAATTAGTTTAAAATTTAGCTCTTTTGCTTGTTGAATAATTTCTAACAACGGTGAGTTTTGAAACCAGCTTTTTGTGAGCGACCTATAGCCTTTATCGTTTGACGCAAGCTCCTTTAAAACTTCCATCTCCGTTTTGGCATGAGAAAGCATGTCAACAAAATTATAGACTAGTACAGTCAAGTCGTTGTGCACTTTTGTCTTAAACGTTTCCGACAGTTTTTGTCCTGCTTTTAAATTTGTGATTTTTATGTATTCATGTTTCAAATGCGAAAGACCTAATCGTTTTAACTGCGCTTCAAGAAATTCTGCTTCAAATAAATTTTTACCGCCTTCATCCGTGTCATTTTTCCAATACTGTGGAAATAGATTTTGCATTTCATTGGGCATCAGCCCCGAAAACATCGCATTTCTAGCATATTGAGTCGCTGTTGGAAGGATACTATAATACAAACTTTCTGCTTTGATTTTATAATACGAATTCACAGTAGGCTCCAAAACTTTCCACTGATCATATCTAAGATTATCAATAACAATTAATAATGTAGGTTGAGAGGCGCTTAATTCGTCTGCTATCTTGCTTTTAAATAGGGTGTGAGACATAACTGGCGCTTGGTTGCTCTCGAACCAATCGGGATAGTTTTTTTCAATAAAACGTCCAAATTGTTTGTTAGCCTCCATTTTTTGAGCTTCTAATATTTCTCGCATAGCAATATCATTAGAAGATTCTAGTTCTAATTCCCAAAACACTAATTTCTTATACAACTGTTCCCAGTCATCAACTGAATTTATAGTGTTTAAATTCATAGCTATTCTACGAAATTCTTGCAGATAATTAGAGGTCGTTTTTTCCGATACTAATCTATTATGGTCAAGGTTCTTTTTTAGAGACAATAGAATTTGATTGGGGTTTACAGGTTTAATCAAATAATCTGCGATTTTATTTCCAATCGCATCTTCCATAATATATTCTTCTTCACTTTTGGTGATCATCACCACTGGTAGGGTTGCCTTGATTTCTTTAAGTTCAGAGAGCGTTTCTAAACCTGAAAGCCCTGGCATATTTTCATCTAGAAAAACAATATCAAAGTTGGTGTCTTTTATGAGGTTCAGCGCTTCTGTTCCGCTTTGACATGAGGTCACATTATAGTTGCGTTGCTCTAAAAATATGATATGAGGCTTTAAAAACTCAATTTCATCATCAACCCACAGAATATTTATAACGCTCATATATTATATAATTTAATTAAGAATAGAAGTCCTTTCATTTTAGTATTTTTACAGCATTAAACACTTTAAGCAAGTTTAGAGTGTAAATTTAATACTATAAAGTTTGAATACGAACAACAAGCTTAAAATATTTAACGATCCAATTTACGGATTTATTACAATCCCAAACACATTAATTTTTGATTTAATTGCGCACAAGTATTTTCAGCGTTTGCGTCGTATCTCTCAAATGGGCTTATCGTATTTAGTTTACCCAGGAGCACACCACACCCGCTTTCATCATGCTTTAGGTTGTTTACACTTGATGCAAAATGCAGTCAGAATTTTAAAATTCAAAGGGGTTGTTATTTCTAAAGAAGAAGAAAATGGTTTATATATTGCCATTTTACTCCACGATATAGGACATGGACCATTTAGTCATGCCTTGGAGCACAGCATCGTAGAAAACATCAGTCATGAAGCAATTTCATTGAAATTTATGGAGGCTTTAAACATAGAATTTGAAGGGGCGTTAGATCTGGCGATTTCAATGTTTAAAGGCGCTTATGGTCGTCAGTTTTTTGGCCAGCTTATTTCAGGTCAACTCGACATTGATCGTTCGGATTATCTTAAAAGAGATAGTTTTTATACTGGTGTTTCAGAAGGAAACATCAATAGTGATCGCTTGATTTCAATGATGAATGTCGTTGATGATGAATTGATCATTGAAGAAAAAGGAATATACTCTATTGAAAAATTTCTTACCGCTAGACGCTTGATGTACTGGCAAGTATATCTCCATAAAACTAGTTTAGTTGCTGAACAAATGATTACACGCATCTTGAAACGAGCTAAAGATTTAACTCACGAAGGTCTTAATCTTGAAGCGAGTTCGGCATTACGGTTTTTTTTAAATTCAGATACTCTGAATGAAAAGTTTGATGCTTCTACGCTCAATCAATTCTCACTTCTAGATGATTATGATATCATGTCAGCTTTAAAATCATGGCAATTTCATGACGATTTTGTATTGAGTCACCTATCAACAATGCTTTTAAACAGAACCTTACTTAAAATAAAATTTAAAAATAAACCCATATCAGATTCAAAAACGGAAGCGATGACACAAGACATGATGTCAACTCATAAATTAAGTAAAGATGAAGCCTCTTATTTTGTATTCAAAGGTCAGGTCAAAAATTTGGCATACAACCAAGATCAGGGAGGATTAACAATTTTATTTAAAAACGGCACTAAGAAAGATATAATAAAAGCATCGGATCACCTATCGTTGAAAGCACTCTCTAAAACTGTTTCAAAGCATTATATATGCTACCCAAAGGATATTCTATGATATTTTTTTTTTACTTTTGCAACCAATGAAATTTACAGCCACACAAATAGCAGAGATATTAACTGGGGAGATTTTTGGTAATCCAGATGTAGAAGTTGATACACTGTCCAAGATAGAAGAAGCTGCACAAGGATCTCTTACTTTTTTAGCAAATCCAAAATATACTCCATACATCTATTCTACTCAAGCCTCTGTTACTATTGTAGGTGAGGATTTTGAACCTGAACATAAAATAGAAACAACCCTAATTAAAGTTAAAGATGCTTATGGATCTTTTTCAAAATTATTAGAATATTATAACCAGATAAAAAACAATAAAAAAGGCATAGAATCCCCTGTATACATAGCAGAATCTGCAACCTATGGAGAAGACATTTACTTAGGTGCATTTTCTCATATTGGAGAAAATGTCGTCATTGGAGATAATGTTAAGATTTATCCAAACACTTTTATTGGCGATAATGTTACTATTGGATCAAACACGACTTTATTTTCTGGTGTAAAAGTTTATTCAGATTGTGTTATTGGTTCACATTGTTTTATCAACTCTGCTGCAGTTATTGGTGCGGATGGATTTGGGTTTAGTCCTGATGAAAACGGCGCCTACCAAAAAGTACCTCAAATTGGAAACGTAATCCTAGAAGACCATGTTGATATTGGGGCGGCAACAACTATTGATCGTGCGACCTTAGGGTCAACACTTATCAAAAAAGGAGTAAAGCTTGATAACCAAATTCAAGTAGCTCATAATGTAGTTATTGGAGAAAATACAGTTATTGCGGCACAAACTGGGATCGCTGGTTCTGCCAAAATTGGTTCCAATTGTCAAATTGGTGGCCAAGTTGGTATTGCCGGTCATATCGTTATTGGAAACAACGTTAAAGTTCAAGCACAATCTGGAATTGGACACAACATAAAAGACAATGAAGTTCTACAAGGAACTCCAGCGTTTACGTTCAGAGATTATTATAAATCATACGTACATTTTAAAAACCTCCCAACTCTTGTTAAAACAGTTAATACACTAGAAAAAATCCTCAAATCATGATTGTTAAATCCAAATCAAAACAAACAACGATTTCTAAAAAAGTATCCTTAAAAGGCGTAGGCCTTCATACTGGATTAGATGTTGAAATTAATTTTCTTCCCGCTGAAATTAATAATGGCTATTCCTTTAGAAGAGTAGATCTTGAAGGCATGCCCATACTTAATGCCGATGCTAATCTAGTGACAAATACACAACGTGGTACTTGTTTGGAAAAAAATGGCGTTATTATTCAAACCTGTGAGCATGTGCTTGCTGCACTTGTAGGTTTAGAAATTGATAATGTTATTATCGAACTAAACACGTCTGAGCCTCCGATAATGGATGGGTCATCTAAGTATTTTGTAGAAGCCTTAGAACGTACAGGTAAAGAAGAACAAGATGCATTTAGAGAGATATTTGTGGTCAAAGATGTCATTTCATACACTGATGAACAAAGTGGTAGTGAAATCACAATTATTCCATCAGATGAATACCAAATTACGACTATGGTCGATTTTGGAACCAAAGTGCTAGGTACTCAAAATGCAACCCTACAACACTTATCAAATTTTAAAGAAGAAATTTCAGATTCTAGAACATTTAGCTTTCTTCATGAACTAGAAATGCTTTTAGAACACGGATTAATCAAAGGTGGTGATTTGAATAATGCGATTGTTTATGTAGATAAACCAATTTCTAAAGCTACCATGGAGCGTCTAAAAGTAGCTTTTAATAAGGATTCTATATCGGTTAAACCCAATGGTATTTTAGACAATTTAACATTACATTATCCAAATGAAGCTGCGCGACACAAACTCTTAGATGTCATAGGAGATTTGTCATTAATTGGGACACGTATTCAAGGCAAAGTTATTGCAAATAAACCAGGGCATTTTGTCAACACTCAATTTGCAAAAAAAATTGCGAAAATCATTAAAATGGAACGCCGAAATAAGGTTCCTAATATCGATTTAAATCAACCTCCATTGATGGACGTTAATGCCATTATGGATATGTTACCACATCGACCGCCATTTTTATTTTTAGACAAGGTATATGAATTATCACCAAGTCATGTGATTGGATCAAAGAATGTCACCATGAACGAATCGTTTTTTGTAGGACATTTTCCAGGAGCACCAGTAATGCCGGGTGTTCTAATTGTGGAAGCAATGGCTCAAACGGGTGGTATATTGGTTTTAAATACCGTTCCTGATCCAGAAAATTACCTTACTTTTTTCATGAAAATGGATAAAGTAAAATTCAAACAGAAAGTAGTGCCAGGAGATACGCTTATATTTACATGTTCATTGATATCTCCTATTAGAAGAGGAATTTGTCACATGCAGGGCTATGCTTATGCCAATGGTAAATTATGCGCTGAAGCAGAATTAATGGCACAAATATCTAAAGTTAAATAAATCTACTTATAAAATAATTTTACAACATGAATCAACCGTTAGCATATGTTCATCCTGGAGCCAAAATCGCTAAAAATGTGGTCATAGAGCCCTTTACAACTATTAATAATAATGTCGTTATCGGAGAAGGAACTTGGATTGGTTCAAACGTTACCATAATGGAGGGGGCACGAATCGGAAAAAATTGTAATATTTTTCCAGGTTCTGTGATCTCAGCTATGCCTCAAGATCTTAAATATGACGATGAAGATACTACTGTTGAAATTGGTAATAATGTAACCATAAGAGAATGCGTTACAATTAACCGTGGCACAACAGATAAAATGAAAACAGTTATTGGAGACAACTGTTTGATTATGGCCTATTGTCATATTGCACACGATTGTATTGTAGGAAAAAATTGTATTTTCTCAAACAACAGCACATTAGCTGGGCACACTATGGTTGGGGATTATGTGGTATTGGCAGGAATGACTGCGGTACATCAATTTTGTTCTATTGGAAACCATGCCTTTGTCACTGGAGGATCATTGGTTCGTAAAGATGTCCCTCCGTATGTAAAGGCTGCAAGAGAGCCCTTATCTTATGTTGGAATAAACTCTGTAGGGTTAAGACGTCGCGGGTTTACATCCGAGAAAATTAAAGAAATTCAAAATATATATAGATTACTTTATCAAAAAAATTATAATAACTCACAAGCTTCTGAAATCATTGAGGCTGAGATGGTGGCAACTCCTGAGCGTGATGAAATTTTACAATTCATCAAAAACTCTCATCGTGGTATCATGAAAGGTTATTTTAAATCAAACTAAAAACATATGGCAAGTACATCAGACATTAGAAACGGATTATGCATACGATATAATCACGATATTTTTAAAATCATTGAATTCTTACATGTTAAACCTGGAAAAGGCCCAGCTTTTGTAAGAACTAAAATGAAAAGTGTCACTAACGGTAAAGTCATCGATAATACATTTTCGGCAGGACATAAAATTGAAGAAGTACGAGTTGAAACCCATAAATTTCAATATTTATATAATGATGGAGACACCTTTCATTTCATGAATACTGCAGATTATTCTCAAATCGAACTACAAAAAGCAGCCTTGGATAATCCCGATTTGATGAAAGAAGGTGAAGTTGTAACTGTGCTGATCAATACAGAAGATAATTCACCACTTTCTGTAGATTTACCAGCAAGTGTGGTTCTGGAAGTCATTTCTACTGAGCCAGGGATTAAAGGCAATACCGCAACCAATGCAACGAAACCAGCTACGGTAGAAACAGGAGCAACTGTAATGGTTCCATTGTTTATCAATGAAGGCGATAAAATTAAAGTAGAAACAGCCAAAGGTTCCTATAAAGAACGTATCAAAGAATAATATGAAATTTATTCAGCCGCATACTTTAGAAACAATTGCAGCATTGATTGATTGTGAGTATGTCGGAGATCCTGATTTTGAAGTATTGGGCATGAACGAAATTCACGTTGTTACTCCTGGTGATATTGTATTTGTAGACCATCCTAAATATTATGATAAAGCGCTAGCTTCAAACGCGACCGTCGTTCTAATCAATAAAAAAGTAGACTGTCCAAAAGGAAAAGCGTTACTCATTTCTGATGACCCTTTTAGAGATTTCAACATATTAACCTCACATTTCAAGCCATTTCAAGCGTCTGATAAATCAATTTCAGAATCGGCATCGATAGGAGTAGGAACTCAAATTCAACCCAATTGTTTTATTGGACATAACGTAGTAATTGGAGAAAACTCATTGATCCACGCCAATGTGAGTATTTTTGATGATACCATTATTGGGGACAATGTTGTGATTCAATCGGGCACAGTTTTAGGTGGAAATGCCTTTTATTATAAAAAACGTCCAGAAGGTTATGATCAATTAAAATCTAGTGGGCGTGTCGTCATCGAAAACAACGTGCATATTGGAGCGTCATGTACTATTGATCGTGGCGTGACAGCAGATACTACCATTGGAGCAGGCTCTAAATTAGACAATCTTATTCAAGTTGGTCACGACACACGCATTGGAAAAAACTGCCTTATCGCTTCTCAAGCTGGCATTGCCGGGTGTTGCATTATAGAAGATGATGTTACAATTTGGGGACAAGTGGGAACTAATAGCGGAATTACCATCGGTTCCAAAGCGGTTATATTGGGTCAAACTGGGGTAACAAAATCTATTGAAGGTGGAAAAACATACTTTGGCACTCCTATAGAAGAATCGCGTTCTAAGCTTAAAGAACTGGCTTTACTACGAAAATTGCCTGAAATAATTGAAAAATTAAAGGGGAAGTAAAATTCGTATAATTTTAAACGTCAAAACCTTTAAAATTTGCAATCAAAAAATTACATTTGCAGCAGTAAAAAATTAATCAAAATAAAACTACATGAGTGTTTTAGTAAATAAAGATTCAAAAATAATAGTTCAGGGATTTACAGGAAGTGAAGGTACATTTCATGCCTCTCAAATGATTGACTACGGTACTAATGTTGTAGGCGGAGTAACTCCTGGAAAAGGAGGGCAGAAACATTTAGATAAACCTGTTTTCAATACTGTACAAGAAGCAGTAGCACAAGTTGGTGCAGATACAACTATCATTTTTGTCCCGCCGGCATTTGCAGCCGATGCCATTATGGAAGCAGCTGATGCAGGAATTAAAGTTATTATTACAATTACAGAAGGTATTCCTGTAGCAGATATGATTAAAGCCTCTAATTATATTAGTGATAAAAACTGCCGATTGGTAGGTCCAAATTGTCCTGGTGTCATCACGCCTGGAGAAGCTAAAGTAGGTATCATGCCTGGATTTGTTTTCAAAAAAGGAACTGTCGGCGTTGTTTCAAAATCAGGAACATTAACATACGAAGCCGCGGATCAAGTCGTAAAGCAAGGTCTTGGTATTACTACAGCCATTGGAATTGGTGGAGATCCAATCATTGGGACAACAACAAAAGAAGCCTTAGAAATGCTAATCAATGATTCTGAAACTGAATGTGTGGTGATGATCGGAGAAATAGGAGGGCAGCTTGAAGGCGATGCTGCAAAGTGGTATAAAGAGAGTGGCAGTAAAAAACCTGTTGTTGGATTTATTGCTGGTGAAACAGCTCCTGCAGGACGTACAATGGGACATGCTGGTGCAATTGTAGGCGGAAGCGATGATACTGCTCAAGCTAAAAAACAAATTATGAGAGAATGTGGTATCCACGTTGTAGAATCTCCTGCTGAAATTGGTAAAAAAGTAGCTCAAGTATTGGCGTAATACACAATTTTAAACTAAACTATAAAACCTCCTAATTCCTTTAGGAGGTTTTTTTTGTTGTAAATTTTCAACATTTATAGAATCGAATTACAGCAGAAGTTAAAAAGTAATTACAAAACAGTTTTAAAAGAATATATTTGAAAGCATTTTACTATCTTTGAGGCATTAATTTTTACCCTTAGAAACATGAAATTATTAGAAGGAAAAACAGCAATTATTACAGGTGCTAGTCGTGGCATAGGAAAAGGTATAGCTACCGTTTTTGCACAACATGGCGCAAATGTAGCATTTACATTTAGTGCTTCTGTAGAAGCTGCAAAAGCACTTGAAACAGAACTTCAAGCTTTTGGAACAACGGTAAAAGGCTACCAAAGTAATGCAGCTAATTTTGACGAAGCCCAACAACTTGCAACAGACGTTCTCGCCGATTTTGGTGGTATTGATATCCTTATAAATAATGCAGGAATTACCAAAGACAATTTGCTCATGCGAATGGGAGAAGACGATTTTGACAAAGTAATTGAAGTTAATCTAAAATCTGTTTTTAACATGACCAAAGCTGTACAACGAACAATGTTAAAACAACGAAAAGGTTCAATTATCAATATGAGTTCTGTAGTTGGCGTGAAAGGAAATGCTGGACAAACCAATTATGCAGCTTCAAAAGCGGGAATTATTGGGTTTTCTAAATCTGTAGCTTTAGAGTTAGGGTCTAGAAACATTAGAAGTAATGTTATTGCACCAGGATTTATAGAAACTGAAATGACTGCAAAATTAGATGAAGCTACAGTTGCAGGGTGGCGTGCAGGAATCCCATTGAAACGTGGCGGTTCACCAGAAGATATTGCCAACGCTTGTGTGTTTTTGGCAAGTGATTTATCGGCCTACATTACCGGACAAACCATTAATGTCGATGGTGGGATGCTAACTTAATATGTCCTCTAACAAATAGCTGTTCTCAGCGTTTCTTATTATGATGTCCTCATTAACAATTTTTTATATCATAGGATCTGGAATTTTAGCGCTTTTTATAGCGCTTTTTCAGTATATATATAAAACGAAACGCGACCGATTACATTGGAGTTTAGCAGGCTTTAGGTTTATAACACTCTTTACTCTATTCCTTTTAATTATCAATCCTAGATTTGAAAAAACTACTAGTACTGTTGTAAAACCAGTACTTGCTATAATGGCTGATAACTCACAATCTATTAGTTATTTAAAGAAGGATAGTATAGCCGCGTTGACTGTTAAAACGATTTTAGAAAACGATGCTCTAAACGCGAAGTATGATGTACAATTGTATCGCTTTGGAAGTCAAATTGACCAAAATCCTTTACTATCTTTTGAGGATGCTCAAACCAATATTACAAAAAACATTCAAGACTTTGAATCTATTTATGACACACAACTCGCCCCTGTTGTTCTTATTACTGATGGCAATCAGACCTTTGGCACTGATTATCAATTTGCGTCTAAACAATTTAAACAAGTTGTATTCCCTCTAATTTTAGGCGATAGTATTTATCAATCCGATTTGAAAATACAAACCATTAATGTCAATTCCTACACAAGTTTAAATTCTAAATTTCCAGTTGAAATTATCGCTTCATATTCTGGAGCTAGTGCAGTAGAATCGAAACTCGAAATTCGTTCTGGAAAGCGATTAGTTTATCAAGAAAAGGTTCAATTTTCAGCCGAAAAAAATTCAATAATCCGAACACCAACGCTTAAGTCCTCAAAAGTAGGTGTGCAACAGTACGATGTTAGTTTAACGCCAATTAAGAACGAAAAAAATACGGCTAACAATCTGAAATCCTTTGCAATTGAAACAATCGATGAGTACACGAAAATTGCGTTAGTTAGCGCTATTACACATCCCGACTTAGGGGCTTTAAAAGGGGCGATAGAAACAAATAAACAGCGGCTCGTTACTCTTTATTCTCCTAAAGCATATTTAGAAAGTGAGGCATTGTATGGACTTGTGATATTATATCAACCTAATCAAGAATTTAATGCAATTTTTAAACGTATCGAGAACAAAAAATTAAACTCTTTTATTATAGGCGGTACACAGACGCAATGGGGATATCTCAATTCAATTCAATCTAATTTTAATCAGGAAGTAACGGGGCAAAATGAGGAGTATCAAGGCGTGGTTAATTCAAGTTTTAATAATTTTTCGGTTTCTGATTTTTCATTTAAAGGCTATCCTCCATTAGCTTCAGAATTTGGAAGTACTGCTATAAACGTGCCGCATGAAACTTTAGTATTTAAATCCATAAATGGGACCGCAACTCAGCAGCCCTTGTGGTTTACTTATGATTATAATTCAGGACGGTCAGCAGTTCTTTTAGCTGAAAATTTATGGAAATGGCGAATGCACTCCTATCGGGAACATCAAAACTTTGAGACATTTGATGCATTTATATCAAAATTGATTCAATATTTAACTCTTAAAAATCAAAATAAACAACTCTTAGTCCATTACGAGCCTATTTATGATGGAAGTCAGCCTTTAGAAATCAAAGCTCAATTTTTTAATAAAAATTATGAGCCCACTTCAAATGAAACTATACGAGTTTCATTTAAAAACAAACTATCTGATGATCGATTTGAATTTCCAATGATTGCTAATGCTAACGGTTATCGTTTAAACCTAAACACACTGGAGCCTGGAAGCTATTCTTTTAAAGTCATGGTCAATGGTGGAACACATCGTACAATAGGGGAGTTAGAGATTTTGAATTTTAACATCGAACATCAATTCATAAATGCTAATACTTCACATCTAGAACAACTCGCATATAACACTAATGGAACAGCTTATTTTGACACACAACTTGAAGATCTAATATTAACATTAATTTCTGATAATCGATTTTCAAGTATTCAAAAAATCATAAAAAAAACTGTACCTTTGATTGCTCTAAAACTAGGCTTGTTAGTACTAATAATTAGTTTGGCAATCGAATGGTTTATCAGAAAATACAACGGATTTATTTAATAATTTAAAAAAGAACAAAATGCAAAACTTTCCTAAAATCGGATTACCCGTTATTTTTATAATTGGTGCACTAATTATTTTAATATCAAAAACAGCTGTAACGATCGGACCAGGTGAAGGCGGAGTCTTATTTGAGCGCTTTGGTGACGGAATCAATACGGACAAAACCTACGGAGAGGGCTTTCAAATTGTAGCCCCTTGGAATAGCATGTTAATTCATAAAGTTAGACAACAGTCTATTTCAGATGAAATGAACGTTTTATCTGTAAACGGACTTGAAGTTAAAGTCAATGGTACAATATGGTATGAGCCAGAATTTGAGAATCTTGGAAAACTTATTAAAACTAAAGGAGAAGATTATGAAAACGAACTTTTAGGCCCAGCAGTCAATGCTGCAGCAAGAAGTGTCGTAGGCCGTTATACGCCAGAACAATTATATTCTAGTAAACGTGATGTAATCGAGCAAGAGATCCTTGATGAAGTTATAAATTTATTAGATGGTCAGTTCCTCAATGTGAAACGTGTTCTTGTAGAAGATGTTAAACTTCCGAATACAATTAAAAATGCAATTGAGAGCAAATTAAAGCAAGAGCAAGAATCATTGGAATATGAATTTAGATTAGTAACTGCTGATAAAGAAGCGCAGAAAGTACGTATTGAAGCTCAAGGTAAAGCTGATGCCAACAAAATTTTAAGTGCATCCCTTAACGACAGAATCCTTCAAGACAAAGGGATTGAAGCTACAGTAAAATTATCTGAATCTCCTAATAGCAAGGTGATTGTTATTGGCTCTGGAAAAGATGGATTACCAATTATATTAGGGAACCAATAAATATTAGTTAGCATTTTAAGTGCTATTTTAAGAAATCAATAATTTTTAAAAATAAGTTAGGTTTACACTATTTATTTTTTGAATATTTGCAATCAATATTTTACAATGAAAACAAACATAGTTATCCATCATCATTCATTAACTGGCTGTCAAGCGAGGTAATCTTATGTAGGATACTATTTTAACTATATACGGACCCGTTTGAGCAATCAAGCGGGTCTTTTTTTATACTAAATCAAATACGAATGAATACTTTAAAAATTGCAGTTCAAAAGTCGGGACGTTTAAAAGACGATTCCATGAAGCTTTTAAAAGATATTGGAATTTCCATCGACAATGGAAAAGATCAACTCAAAGCTACGGCAACTAATTTTCCTGTTGAAGTTTTTTACCTCCGCAATGGCGATATTCCTCAATACCTTAAAGACGGAGTAGTGGACGCCGCTATTATTGGAAATAATGTTCTTGTAGAAAAAGGGAACTCCATAGAATATGTTGCTAAACTAGGATTTTCAAAATGTAGAGTCTCGATTGCTGTTCCAAAATCTATGGCTTACCAATCGCTTAAAGATTTAAATGGAAAACAAATTGCAACGTCTTATCCCAATACCGTTAATGCCTTTTTAAAACAAAATAACATTAGTGCAAATATTCATGTCATTAATGGATCTGTAGAAATAGCTCCTAATATTGGACTAGCCGAAGCTATTGTCGATATTGTATCAACAGGCGGAACACTTTTCAAAAATAACTTGGTAGAAAAAGATGTGATTCTTAAATCAGAAGCCGTTTTAGCAGTATCTCCAACACTTGAAGCTCCTCAGCAAGCTATTTTAGATAAAATTAAATTTCGTATAGAAGCCGTGCTTGAAGGCCAATCTTCTAAATATGTCTTACTTAATGCACCAAATGACAGTTTAGAAGCGATCATTAAGCTGTTGCCAGGTATGAAAAGTCCAACAGTACTTCCTTTAGCAGAATCTGGTTGGAGCTCTGTACATAGTGTAATTGATAAATATCAATTTTGGGACATTATAGACGATTTAAAAGGTTTAGGAGCTCAAGGTATACTCATATGTCCAATTGAAAAAATAGTACTCTAATGGCAGCTATTACAAACTATCCTAAACGCACTACTTGGGCAACGCTTTTAGAACGACCAACACAGTCTGTGGAAGCTATTGAAGCGGTTGTTGATGCTGTATTTTTAGCGGTTAAACAAGACGGTGACTCAGCGGTGGCGCGTTACACAAAACAGTTTGACAACGTAGAATTAGACGACCTCTTAGTGTCTCAAAAGGAGATAGACGCCGCAACAGTAGCAGTATCAGAAGATTTAAAGGCCGCCATCAAACAAGCCAAATCAAATATTGAAGTATTTCACAGTGCACAACAAACTACTAGAGTTGATGTAGAAACACAGCCTGGTGTTCGTTGTTGGCAAGAGAAACGCCCTATAGAAACTGTTGGTTTATATATTCCTGGTGGTACAGCACCTTTGTTTTCAACAGTTCTAATGCTAGCTGTACCTGCTAAAATTGCAGGATGTAAAAATATCGTTTTGTGCAGTCCACCAAATAGTGAAGGATCAATTGCTAATGAAATTTTATACACAGCAGCGTTATGTGGAATCACTACCATTCTTAAAGTAGGTGGAATTCAAGCTATAGCAGGGCTAACGTTTGGCACAGCTCGTATTCCAAAAGTCTCTAAAATATTTGGTCCTGGAAATCAATATGTAACCGTAGCAAAACAATTGGCTACAAAATTTGGTGTGGCAATTGATATGCCAGCAGGGCCTAGTGAATTATTGATTATGGCAGACAAAAATGCCAATCCTGCCTTTGTTGCATCTGATTTATTGAGTCAAGCAGAACATGGTATTGACAGTCAAGTGATTTTAGTGTCAACAGATGAAAAGATGCTTTTTGATACTGCCAAAGAAGTCCAACTTCAAACTCAAGTCCTAGATCGTAAAACGATTATAGATAAAGCCCTTGAGAATATGAAACTTATTTTGGTGGATTCCGATCAGGAAGCTGTAGATTTAATTAATTTTTACGGGCCAGAGCATTATATTATCAGTACAGATAACACTTCGTTTTATGTTGACAATGTGATTAATGCAGGCTCTGTATTTATCGGAAAATACACCCCGGAGAGTGCAGGAGATTATGCTTCTGGAACCAACCATACGCTCCCAACAAATGGCTATGCAAAAGCCTATTCGGGTGTTAATTTAGATAGTTTTTTAAAGAATATCACCTTTCAAGAAATCACAAAAGAAGGCCTATCAACAATTGGAAACACCATTGAACTTATGGCTGAAGCCGAAGGCTTAATGGCACACAAAAACGCAGTTACAATCCGCTTAAAATCTATTGGTGATGAATCTAAATAAATTGCTTCGAAAGAATATATTGGGAATGAAACCCTATTCATCAGCACGTGATGAATACAAAGATTTACAAGCAGATATGGTATTTTTAGATGCCAATGAAAACCCTTTTGATACGCCACTAAATCGCTATCCAGATCCACAGCAAACGCGTTTAAAAGAAAGTATTGCATCACAAAAAATGGTGTCAACAGATCAGCTATTGCTTGGTAATGGCAGTGATGAAGTTTTGGATTTAATTTTCAGAGCCTTTTGTGAACCTAATCAAGATAGTATACTTACAACTCCACCAACATATGGAATGTATGATGTCTTAGCAAATTTGAACGCCGTAGACAATATTCTAGTGCCTTTGTCGCCAGATTTTCAACTTGAAGTCGATTCTATTTTAGACGCTATTAAACCTCAAACTAAATTACTATTTATTTGTTCGCCCAACAATCCCTCTGGAAATTCCGTTGAGCGTAAAGCTATAGAACGTCTTTTAAAAAATTTTAATGGTCTAGTAATTATAGACGAAGCTTATATTGATTTTACTAAAGACCCTAGTTGGACACAAGTGCTCGAACAATATCCAAATTTAATTGTTACCCAAACACTTTCTAAAGCTTATGGTTTAGCGGGAATTCGATTAGGGATTTGTTATGCCTCTAAGGAAATTATTGCCGTATTAAACAAGATAAAACCGCCTTATAATATTAATTCACTTACTCAAGAAGCTGCTATTAAAGCGTTTGAAAATAAGGATAGTGTCCAGGCTCAAATTGAATCGATTTTAAACGAACGCAGCAACTTAATTAATGCCTTTAAATCTGTTCCATTTATTAAAAAAATATACCCTTCAGAAGCTAATTTTATTTTAATTAAGGTTGATGATGCGAACAAGCGTTATGAAGAGCTTATAAAAAATGGCATTGTGGTTCGAAATCGTAGTTCACAATTACATTGCGAAAACTGTCTTAGAATCACAGTGGGAACACCTTCTGAAAACACACAATTAATAACACTATTAAAGACACTAATATGAAACCTGTATTATTTATAGATCGTGATGGCACTCTAATCCGAGAACCTGCAGATGAGCAAATTGATGCTTTTGAAAAGTTAGAGTTTTATCCTAATGTATTTTCAAATTTGAAAAAGATTTGTCAAGAATTAGATTTCGAAATTGTGATGATTACCAATCAAGATGGTTTGGGGACAGAAGTGTATCCAGAACACACGTTTTGGCCAGTGCATAATTTCATCCTTGATACTTTTAAAAACGAAGGTATCGTATTTGAAAAACAATTCATTGACCGTACTTTTGCGAAAGACAATGCACCGACACGAAAACCGCAAACAGGTTTATTAACTGAATACTTTTCTGAAGCCTATGATTTAGAAAACTCTTTTGTAATTGGGGATCGTCTAACAGATATAGAACTCGCTAAGAATTTAGGCTGTAAAGGGATTTATATTAATGATCAAACCCATTTAGGAGAACATGAAATATCGGTCAAACAAAAGGAACTAACTCCTTTTGTGGCTTTAGAAACTAACCAATGGGATGCCATTTATAGTTTTTTAAAGGCAAAGCAACGTGTAGGAAGCATTGTGAGAAATACCAACGAAACAAAAATTGATATCACAGTTAATTTGGACGGCACAGGAAAAAGTCAAATCGATACTGGAATTGCCTTTTTTGATCATATGTTAGACCAAATTGCGCGTCATGGGCAAATGGATTTGGACATCAAAGTTGATGGCGACCTTGAAGTTGACGAACACCACACGATTGAAGATACTGCCATTGCATTAGGGAATTTATTTAATTCCGCATTAGGATCAAAACTCGGTATTGAACGTTACGGGTTTTGTTTGCCTATGGATGATTGTTTAGCACAAGTCGCCATTGATTTTGGGGGTCGAAATTGGCTGGTTTGGGATGCTGATTTTAAACGTGAATACGTTGGTAAAATGCCCACAGAAATGTTTATGCACTTCTTTAAATCCTTTACAGATGGTGCCCGATGTAATTTGAATATTAAAGCTGAGGGCACTAACGAGCATCACAAAATTGAAGCGATTTTTAAAGCCTTTGCTAAAGCTATAAAAATGGCGGTTAAACGCGATGTAAATAAAATGATATTACCATCAACCAAAGGAACACTAGACTAAATGAATGTTATAATAATCGATTACGGCGCAGGAAATATTCAGAGTATTCAATTTGCATTTCAACGTTTAGGCATAAACGCTAAACTTTCGAATACCATAGAAGAAATCTTGAGTGCCGATAAAGTGATATTCCCTGGAGTTGGCGAAGCAAGTCAGGCGATGAAAATGCTTAAAAAATCAAAATTAGACCTCATAATTCCAACGCTTAAACAAGACGTATTAGGGATTTGTTTGGGGATGCAGTTATTGTGTAAACATACCGAAGAAGGAAACACCAAAGGACTTGGCGTTTTTGAGGTTGATGTCAAACGGTTTTCTAACGCTGTCAAAGTACCACAAATGGGATGGAATACAATTCAAAATTTACAATCAGGATTACTAAAACATATTCCTGAAGCGAGCTATATGTATGCTGTTCACAGTTATTATGCTAGCATTGGTAAACAAACTATTGCACGTTCTCAATATGATATTGAATTTTCGGCAGCTTTGCAATCTGATAATTTTTATGGAGTCCAATTTCACCCTGAAAAAAGCAGTAAAGATGGCGCTCAATTATTACAAAACTTTTTAAATTTATAACATGCGAATTATTCCAGCAATAGACATTATCAATGGACAATGTGTTCGGCTAACAAAAGGCGATTATACTACCAAAAAAGTCTATAATGAAAACCCTTTAGAGGTTGCCAAAATGTTTGAAGACGTCGGCATTGAACACTTACACGTGGTTGATTTAGATGGCGCTAAAGCACAACATATTATTAACCACAACATTTTAGAGACTATAGCAACTCAGACAAATTTAAAAGTCGATTTTGGTGGCGGATTAAAATCCGATGAAGATCTAAAAATAGCTTTTGAATCTGGTGCGCATCAAGTGACTGGTGGTAGTATTGCGGTTAAAAACCCAACTCAGTTCCTAAAGTGGTTAGAAACTTATGGTGCAGATAAAATTATTTTAGGTGCAGATTGTTTAGATCAAAAAATAGCAATTCAAGCCTGGCAAGAAGAGAGTGATAAAGAAGTGATTACATTTATAAAAGAGTTTGTTGGCAAAGGGATTTCTTATGTGATTTGTACAGATATTTCCAAAGACGGAATGTTGCAAGGCCCATCATTTGAATTATACAAAACAATTTTATCCTCAGCTAATCCTTTAAAACTCATAGCTTCTGGCGGGATCTCTGCTTTTGATGAATTGCCAAAATTGGCCAATTTAGGTTGCGAAGGCGTCATTATTGGCAAAGCTATTTACGAAGGAAATATAAGTTTAAAACAATTAGAAACCTATCAACTAAACCGTTCATAATCATGTTAGCTAAACGAATTATTCCATGCTTAGATATTAAGAACGGACGGACAGTAAAAGGGGTGAATTTTCTAAACCTTAGAGATGCTGGTGACCCTGTAGCATTGGCAAAACAATATGCAGAAAATGGAGCTGATGAATTGGTGTTTTTAGATATTACCGCAACTTTAGAATCGCGCTCAACAACTATAGATATGGTTCGGAACGTGGCAGAACAGATTGATATTCCGTTTACTGTTGGTGGAGGTGTTAGCACCAAAGGTGGTGTGGAGTTATTATTAAAGTCTGGAGCCGATAAAGTAGGAGTAAACTCTGCAGCCATCAAACGCCCTGAGCTTATTAATGAGTTGTCTAAGGCTTTTGGAAACCAGTGTATTGTAGTGGCAATTGACGCTAAACAAGTGGAGGGCAAATGGCTTGTGCATTTGGCTGGCGGTACCATGCCTACAGCACTAGATTTATTTGAATGGGCTAAAGAAGTGGAAACTCGTGGTGCTGGCGAAATTTTATTCACTTCAATGAATAATGATGGCGTAAAAACAGGCTTCGCTAACGCTGCACTGGCACAATTATCTAAAACGGTAAATATTCCTATAATTGCATCTGGTGGTGCAGGAACAACTCAACATTTTGTGGATGTATTTACAGAAGGTAAAGCTGACGCTGCCTTAGCTGCTAGTGTATTTCACTTTGGTGAAATTGCTATACATGATTTAAAACAAGAATTACAATCTAATAACATTAACATACGACTCTAATGGAAATTACTTACAACAGTGAAGGATTAATCCCTGCAATTATTCAAGATTCGACTACCAAAACCGTTTTAATGCTTGGCTACATGAACGCTGAAGCCGTTTCTAAAACTTTGGAAACAAATAAGGTAACCTTTTTCAGCCGTAGCAAACAACGCCTTTGGACAAAAGGGGAGGAGAGTGGTAATTTTCTTAGTTTAGACAGTTTGAAAAATGACTGTGATAACGATACATTACTAATTCAAGCCACGCCTCATGGTCCAACCTGTCACAAAGGCACAGACAATTGTTGGAGTGAATCCAATGTTGAATCTTTTGGATTTATATCAACGCTCGAAACGATTATTACAGACCGAAAAGAAAATGCGTCTTCAGAAACCTCTTATGTTTCTGAATTATTTGAGAAAGGTCTGAATAAAATAGCCCAAAAAGTAGGCGAGGAGGCCGTTGAAGTTGTAATTGAAGCCAAAGACAACAACGCTGATTTGTTTTTAAATGAAAGTGCCGATTTGTTATTTCATTACTTAATATTATTGCAAGCCAAAGGGTTTAAACTTGAAAATGTAGTTGAGGTTCTAAAATCAAGACATTAATTTTGTAACTCTTTTTAAAATTCCGACCTTGTAGACATGTTGCAAAAGCGCTTCTTTTATTTGGTCAATGTTCAGTTTTTAGGGTATCGTTTTCATGGATGGCAAAAACAGCCCAATACTAAAACGGTACATTTAATGATCGATCGTACCCTGAAGTATATCCTTGGAGAACAAAAGTTTAAAACCTTAGGAGCAGGACGAACTGATGCCATGGTTTCAGCTAACGAAGCAGCGTTTGAATTGTTCTTAGACGATGAACCTTTAGAAGATTTAAACGTTTTTCTAGGTCTATTCAATACAAATTTACCACAAGATATTCGAGCCTTACGCATCAAAGAGGTGGATTCGAAATTTAATATCATTCAGGACTCCAAGTTAAAAGAATACCATTATGTGTTTGCTCAAGGCGATAAATTTCATCCGTTTGCCGCTCCGATTATGACCACTATTTTAGAAGCTTTAGATATCGAATTGATGAAAGAAGGCGCAAAGTTATTTGAGGGTAAAAACAACTATAAAACCTATTGCTATAAACCTTCAGCTGAAGGAGTGTTCAACAGAGAATTAAAACGATGTGAACTTGTAGAAAACACACTTTATACTGCCAATTTTTTCCCTGATAATAGTTATGTATTAAAAGTGATCGGTAAGGGGTTTGGACGCCACCAAATCCGGTTAATGATGGGGGCTTTGATCAAATTGGGACGTGGTGCTATTGATTTGGAATACATAAAGAATAGTTTGAAACCAGAAAGCGACTATGTGATGGATTATATTGCACCAGCTTCAGGGTTGATATTACATAAAATTGAATTTAAGAATTAGGATATGATAACCAAAGACGTTTTTAGCTTCTTGAAAAAATTAAAACAAAACAATAATCGAGAGTGGTTTCATGAACATAAAACAGCATTTAAAACTATAGAAACGGAAGTGAAACAGTTTTATGCTCAAGTGTTTGAACAACTAAACACAGTTGATTCTATCGATGCGTTTAAACTATTTCGCATATATAGAGATGTGCGTTTTTCAAAAAATAAATTACCCTATAAAACACATTTTGGGGGTAGTTTTCATCGCACAAAACCAGAACTAAGAGGCGGGTATTATTTACATATTGCGCCTCAAAACGAGAGTTTTATTGCTACAGGATTTTGGAATCCAAACAAAGAGGATCTTTTTCGAATTCGAAAAGAGTTTGAAATTGATTCTGACGAGTTACGTGAATTGATGGCGCAGCCGAGATTTAAATCGGTTTGGGGAGCGTTGCAAGGCGATGAGCTAAAGTCAGCACCAAGAGGGTTTGATAAAAACGATCCAAATATAGATTTGATTCGCCGAAAGCAGTTCATTTTCACTAAAAAATTACAGACAAGGAAGTCCTTTCAAAAGATTTTGGACAACAAATCATTACAGATTTTAAAGTTATTCGCCCTTATTTTGACTATATGAGTGCGGTATTAACAACAAATTTAAATGGAGAATCTACGCTGTAGGCCCCAGTTCTGAGAGCAATTGTACATGACTAATTAGGCGTTCTTTCACAATCCCAATGATGCGTTTATTGAGTGCCGAGGCATTAGGACTATATACGTTATATTCATCCACAGTAAACAAACCGACAATCATATCTTTGAGAGTGTTTCTAAACGCACGATCTTTGATAAGGGCATTTTTGATATAACTAATTTTGTTCTCAACAGAGAGTTCAAAAAATACATTTTTATAGGTATTACAGAAGTTTAAAAATGCTGCAATTAAGAGGTCATTTTGAAACTTAATAATAGGGCGCAGAACCGTATTTTGAAAGTATTCATCAGAAGACATTTCTGAATTAACCACATTTGAAATAGAGTCTATACGAATAGATTTCAGGCTTAGATCTCTTGTGCTCATTAGATATTATTTTAAAGACGTAAACACTGGGGTTTCCGATATTTCAAGATCAAAATCATTGACAGAAGCAATCATATGATCAAAAATATCAGCAATAATATATTCATAATTTGCCCAACGCTTGTCGCTACTAAACGCATAAATTTCAATGGGTAATCCGTGAGCAGAAGGTTGCAACTGACGCACCATAATCATCATGTCTTTATTGATCGCCGAATGCTGTTCGATAAAGGTTTCCATGTATTTTCTAAACACCCCAATATTGGTCAGGTTTCTTCCGTTAATCAAAAGGGATTTATCAATATTATTAGACGCATTATAGGAGTTGATGTCTTCTGAGCGTTGAAGAATATAGTCGGAAATCAATTGAATTTTATAGAAGTTCTGAATGTCCGTTTGACTTAAATTTTTCACACTTTCCATACGAATATTCAAAGCACGTTTGATACGTCTGCCTTTAGAGTCATTCATACCACGCCAGTTTTTAAACGAATCGGAAATCAGGGCATAGGTTGGAATAGTGGTGATGGTATTATCAAAATTTTGAACTTTTACGGTGGCTAAGTTAATTTCGATAACATCGCCATCGGCTCCAAATTTTTCAAAAGAAATCCAATCGCCTATACGAACCATATCGTTAATGGACACTTGAATACTTGCTACAAACCCGAGAATGGTATCTCTAAACACCAAAATGATAATAGCAGAAATGGTTCCTAATCCAGCAATAAATTCTAAAAAGGAAATCCCAGACACAATGGCAACGGTAGCAAAAATACCGGTAAGCCAAACAAAAATCATAAACACCTGGATATAACTATCTACAGGTTTGTCTTTGAGAAAACTAAGAGTTTTAAAATATATCTTTAGAGAGTTGAGTACATTTTTTAAACCCCAAATCGTAAGAGCAATACCAACTACTAGAATTGTTTTTTCACTAAAGGATTGCAATTTTTCGAAATCATAAAATAGACTCGGAATAAGCTTGTACGTTAATATAAAAGGCACAATTTGAGCAATACTACTTGGAACTCTGTTTTCCAACATGATATCGTCAAAATCCGTCTTAGATTTGTTGGCTATTTTTGTAAATGTCGCACGAATAATTTTTTTTAGGATAATATCAACAATATATATGAGGAGAGTTAAGCCTATAAATAAAATGGTTACACTAAGGTTCGTAGCAACATTTGAAGGCAAGCCCCAAGAACTCAACAGCTGCACTAATAATTCTATAATATGTTTCATTAGGAAATTGTTTTTCTAAGTTTATGTTCAACGACAAACGTCCCAAATGGAATAATCGAAGCTAATGTTATGAGAATAAAATGTTTTTTGAACCACAAGTTATCAAATCGCAATACTATAACAAAGGCGATGTACGCCATAAATAGAAAACCATGAGGCATTCCAAGTAATTTTACAACTGTGACGTCATTACCAATATATTTTAAGGGTACACCAACACACAGGAGAAGAATATAAGATAACCCTTCTAAAAAGGCTACGATTCGAAAAATTGTAAGTAATTTCATTCTATAATCATTAAAGTACAAAATTAGTAAAGAATTAATGAATAGAGGGTATTGGATGTTGAAATTATCTATTTTACATAATATAAATTATAGAACATTATATAAATAGGTTTATGAACAGAATCATGGTATTTATAGTACAGATGACACTCTTGAAATTATAATAGGTATATTTAAAATTTAAATTTATAGCGCTAGTGGTGTTTTTATGGTTATATTTAAAA
>Ga0209137_1000842_pt1 | contig 31215 bp, 14 predicted proteins | sample SaaInl5LU_22_DNA_FD_184642 | JGI IMG/M metagenome (GOLD analysis project Ga0209137, IMG submission 184642) | Marine microbial communities from expanding oxygen minimum zones in the Saanich Inlet - ESP_105LU_22_DNA (SPAdes) (version 2) | ecosystem: Environmental > Aquatic > Marine > Intertidal...
TTGCAGGAGCTACTGCAATCTTAAGGTTAAGTAAGGTAATGATTGGAGACATCAAAGAGATGGGCTTGTAAAATTACTTGATATTATAGATTAACACCAAAGAAAGAGGGAGCTATTGTAGCTCCCTCTTTTTATTTTTAAAAATAAAAATTGTAGTATTTAATTTTTTTAATTGTTATTTATATAATTATTTTAACACTCTGAAAAACCCGTAATAAATAATAAAACGTCGTAGAACGTCGTAATACTTCCCAAAACGCCGTAATTCCTCGTTATTCATCTTTTAATTAAATGCTGTATTTCTTCAAATTAATGTTGATTCTATCGGAAAAAAGTATTTAGTTCATAAGTGAAATTGAAGCAAACTTAAAAAACTTGCCAAGTTCTTATCTAAATCAGTACCCTTTAGTTTGAAGACATACAGTATATTATTAGGTATATTCATTATATTAATTATAGGTTTTTTTTTATTTTACTATCATGGTACCAAAAAAGCTAAAGTAAAGGAATAATAGAGTTGTAACAATTGATTCTAATCAATCTAAAATTCACAAATATTAAACGTGTAAAATCCTCAGTTTTTATTTGATATTTTATCAATTTAAAAGCACTTCGTTATAGGTTACTCAGTTGAACTTACTTTATCATCTAAGATAAAGTAAGTTTTTTATGCCCTCACTTTTATATTTTATAAATTTACTTACAGAATTTAAGGGCAACATTTCATTCAATAAAAATTCTATAAACACCAATTACATATTTTATCATTGTACAATCACAAAAAGAAAATGGGAATTAACAATGATTATACATTCTCATTAATTTATTCAAATGAGTTTACAAATATTATTTTAAAAAATAATGATTTGCTACATAGACTTATTGAAAATTTAATTTTTTAAGAACGAACAAACAAACATTGAAAAACAATAATATAACCCGTTGGGTGTAATTATTTAAAATAAGAAAAACGGCTTAAATGTTGGTCAAGACACTGAAATTCAGTATCTTGAAGTCGCTAAACAAACCAACATTTATGACAAATATAGTAAAAAATTATTTTAGAGTATTAGAAGTTATAAGTTCTTTGAATTGTGAATTAGAATACAAATCTGGCGTTGGTCGGATTCACAAAATGTCTGATTTAGAAGTAATTGCTCTTAGTTTGACTGCTGAATTTATGTCGATTGATAGTGAGAACTCCTTATTTAAATTGGTTGATACTAGTCAAATTCCAAATTTAATTGAGCGGAGTCAGTTCAATAAGAGGAGACGAAAATTGTTTTTATTTTTAGAGGAAGTAAGAGCAAAATTAGCATCACGATTTTTAGAATTTGAAGATTATTTCATCGTTGATAGTATGCCGTTAGAGATTTGCAAGTTTGCTCGTCACAGGAGAGCTAAAATATGCAAAAGTGAGTTTGAAACTGCTCCTACAAAAGGGTTTTGTGCTTCTCAAAATAATTGGTTTTATGGATATAAATTGCACGGAGTTTGTTCCGTATCAGGTGTTTTTCATTCTCTAGACATTACTAAAGCAGAGGTTCATGATATCCATTTTTTAAAGAACATAAAACAACAAATGTCTGATTGTGTTTTGCTTGGAGATAGAGGATATTTGCCTGAAAGTATACAATTAGATTTGTTTCAAACGGTAAACGTTAAATTAGAAACACCAAAAAGAATGAATCAAAGAAACTATAAACCACAGCCTTATATCTTTAGAAAATCAAGAAAAAGAATAGAAACATTATTCTCGCAATTATGCGACCAATTTATGATTAGACGAAATTATGCTAAATCTTTTCAAGGTTTTAAAACAAGAATTTTAGCAAAAATAACAGCATTGACTTTGGTACAATTCATCAATAAATTTATATTTGATAGACCAATCAATAATATTAAAAATCAAACAATTTAATTACACCCAACGGGTTAATATAATTTATTTTCAGCAATTTTAATATGGTTGCCATTGTATTATTTTTAATACACCAAATAGTTAATATCCCACTAACTTATTTTAATTTTCAGTTAAATAATAACCTTACTTATTTTTAATATTTAATTTGTTAATTTTGTTCTAATATAATTCTCAAAAATTACCAATTATTAATTTAATCTTTAATATTATTTCTGATTGTTAAAAAAGCATTTTAAATATTCATCAATCATCTTTATTCTAATTTTTTCCCAATTTTTTCTTTTTGGACAAGAATACGGGCTGAAATTTAAGGGTCAATCTTTTCTTTTAGATGAAAGAACAGAACTTAATTTAACGCCAAACGATTTTTTTAACCCAAATACCAATTTCAAAATTTCATTTGATATTAAAATCAATAACAATAAAAATATTGGTTCTTTTGGTTATGTATTTAGAATTATAAGTAAAGACAATAAAAATATTGATCTTCTATTAAGTAATTTTCCTTTTAAAAAAGAATTTACACTTTTAGTTGACAATATAAAGACACTCATTTCTCTTGATAAATCAAAACTTACCAATGATAGTTGGGCTAAGATAGAGATTAGTTTTTTGTTTTCTGAAAATAAAATAATTTTTAAGTTAGATGATTTAGCCCCTATTCAAAAGAAACTTTCTTTTAAAAAAACGGATCAGTTTAAATTATTTTTTGGTGCTAATACCTATAAAGAATTTGCAAATAAGGACGTTCCAGAAATGCAAATCAGAGATATTAAAATCTATAAAAATAACAAATTATATCATCATTATCCTTTAAAACAATGTGGTGGTAAAACTACTATTGATATTGTAAGTGATGGAAGGGCGCAAGTTATCAATCCAAAATGGTTATTATGTAAACATCAAAAATGGAATTTAGATTTTTCTTCAGAAATTAATGGTACGCAATTAGTTACAGCTAATGAAAAAGAAGAATTATTATATTTAGTTAATAAAAATTCATTATTAGTTTATTCAATAGAAAACCAAACAATAAAAAAAATACCTTTCAAAAAAGCAATCAATTTAACTTCGGATTATAGACTGTTATACAATACCAATGAAAAAAAAATATACTGTTATTTAAGTGAAAAACAACTTTTGGCAGTTTTAGACCCAATCTCTGGAGAATGGACAAATGATAGTATTTTTGATATTGGGCCTAGTAAACAAATTTACACCATGCATAATAGCATTTTCAATAAAGATGAAAATGCCATATACATGATTGGTGGTTATGGTCAGTTTAAATATTTTGATGATGTATTTAAACTTGATTTAAATACACAGAAATGGGAAAAACGTATATTAAAAGATAGTATTTTTAAGCCAAGATATTTAGCTGGTGGTGATATTTTAGGTGATACTATTTATATATTAGGTGGATATGGTAGTCCAACAGGAAGTCAATTAATGAGTCCAAAAAGTTATTTTGATTTTGTAGCATATAATATAAAAACCAATGCTTTCAAGATAAAGTTTGAAATAAAAAAACATGTTCATGACATGGTAGTTGCAAATAGAATTTGGATCAATAAAAACAATAAAGACTATTATGCACTAACTTATGATAAAATAAAATTTGAAGGCTACTTAAAATTATTGAAAGGAAATTTAAATTCTAAAGAATCATCATATGTTGGTGATTCTATCCCATACAAATTCTTAGATATTAAGTCTTTTTCAAATATGTATTATATGCCAAAATCAAAAAAATTGGTAGTATATAATTCCTATTTCAACAAAAAGGATATTTCAGAATTTACTATTTATTCGATTTCTTTCCCTGTAATTCCAATTACAAAAAACAACACAAAACCTATAAATTCATTATTTTGGTATGTATCAATTTTTGGAATGATTGGAATTCTTGCAATTGGATCCTTTATATATTTCAAAAGAATTAAAAAAACTAGAAGTCAAAACTCAAATAGTCCATTTATCGAAACAAAAACTAATGATGTTGGGGAAGTAGAAGAAGAGGAGGTTATTGAATTCAATACTTCTACTAAAAAACCTAATTATCAAATTATTTTCTTTGGAGGATTTCAAGTCTTTGATTCAAATCAGGTCGATATAACCAGTAAGTTTTCGCCACTATTAAAAGAAATGTTTTTATTAATATGGTTGTACACTTTCAAAAATAATAAAGGCATTTCTTCAGAAAAATTAATTGAAATTTTATGGTTTGATAAATCATCAAGAAGAGCACAAAACAATAGATCCGTAAACTTAACTAAATTAAAAGGGTTACTTAATCAGATAGGTGGTTGTAATCTTAGTAAAGAAACTGGTTACTGGAAAATTGAACATGATCATGAGTTATTAAAAACCGATTATTTTGAGTTTTACAAAATCACTGAAAATAAAAAAGAAATCAATTATAAACGCATAAAAAGATTGATTGAAATAGCAACAAAAGGACAATTTTTATTGAATGTAAATGTAGATTGGTTAGAACCTTTTAAAGAGGCAACTACAGATAAAATTATAAATACATTAGTGACTTTTGCTGAATCTTTTGATATCAAAAGCGACCCTGATTTTATTTTAAATTTAGCAGATTGTGTATTGAATTTTGATACTATCAATGAAGAGGCTGTTAAATTTAAATGCAAAGCATATAGTTATAAAGGCAATCATAGTTTGGCCTTAAGTACCTTTAAAAAATTTCAGAAAGAATATAAATATTTATATGCTCAAGACTATCCACTAGGGTTTAATAAAATATTAGAAAGCTAATTTTATATATTTTAAATTTCCATTAATCTTTTTTTAAGTTTAAATTAATAGTTACTTTTTTCTTTGTTTTCTCAAAAAAAATATATCATGAGAAAACAATTTTATCTATTAATACTCGTCTTTTGTACCAATATCAATCTCCAAGCACAATCAAAGCATGGAAAATCTAGCAATTTTTCTAGTTATAAAGGATTGGTTATGGCAGGTTATCAAGGTTGGTTTAGAACTCCAGATGATGGGGCAAAGAAAGGCTGGGGGCATTATGGCGTGGGTCAAAAATTCGATTATGAAAACAATACCATTGATTTTTGGCCTGATGTAACTGAGTATAAAAAGACCTATAAAACATCATTCAAATACCCAAATGGTGAGTATGCAGCAGTTTTTAGCTCACTAGATAAAAGTACTACTGAACTCCATTTTTCTTGGATGAAACAATATGGTGTAGATGGTGCTTTTATGCAGCGCTTTTTCGGAGTAGCCAGGAATCACAAAGAGACAAATAAACCACAAGATATCATTTTAAAAAATGCATTACAAGCGGCCAAAGAAAATAACAGAGCTATTGCTGTAATGTATGATTTGTCTGGTTTAAAAGCAACTGATGAAGATTGTTCGGCGATTATCGAAGATTGGAAAATGCTTGTCAACCAATTAAAAATAACTAATCAAGGAGAAAACCAACCGTATTTATATCATAACAACAAACCCTTAGTAGCTATATGGGGAGTTGGTTTTCCTGACAGGCCCTATGATACTCGAAAAATAGGAATTAATCGCCTTATAGATTTTTTAAAAAACGATCCTGAATATGGAGGATGTTCTATTATGTTAGGCGTACCAACTTATTTTAGAGAATTAAATAAGGATTGTTTATCCGATCCATATTTACACGAAATAATAAAATCCGTAGATATTGTCATGCCATGGATGGTACAACGTTTTACACCTTTAGTGCATAATACTGGTGCACATTTAAGAGATCATATGATTGCGGATATCGCTTGGACAAAAAAATACCACTTAGACTACGTACCTGTGGTAACTCCCGGTTTTAGTTGGCGAAATCTTTCTGTGAGTACTAAAAATACAGCTAGATATACAGCTTACGGAGCTATACCAAGGTTGGGAGGAAAATTTTACTGGGAGCAAATGTCAAATGCCATACTTGCAGGAAGTGAAATGATTTATGTAGCCATGTTTGATGAAATTGATGAAGGGACAGCTATTATGAAAGTATCCGACAATCCGCCAAATAGTGAAAAAGCTTTTTTTGTAAATAATGATGGAATGCCTTCAGACCATTATTTATGGTTAACTGGCTTGGCTGCACAAATGCTTCGTAAAGAAATTCCTCTCCAAATTTTAATGCCGAAAAAGTGAAAGGTAATTAGCTTACATACAAAATTTTAATTTTTTTTTACGAAAATTCTTTCTGTTAAGATATTATTAAGAATTTATTAAGCACTGATTTGCAGATTTGTAGTACAATCTTATAAATTAACTAAAACAATTAATTATGAAAAAAAATACTTCTTTATTTTTTAGCATTTTAATGCTACTTAATTATCAAATTTTTGCAACTGATTATTATGTAAAGGCTGGTGGTTTAAACACTAATTCAGGTTTAGATGAACAGAATGCGCTTTCAACAATTTCTGAAGCAATGAACAAAGCAATTGACGGAGATAGAATTATTATAATAGGTTCAATCAACCAATCTGGGCAAGTTCCTATTTCTAAATCTGTTTCTTTTGTTGGTCAAAATAACGCAGTTATTACGGGTGTTGATGATGGTGGTATTGCGAAAATGTATGTGGTAACTGCTGCCGCTATAACCGCATCTTTTTCAAACATTACGTTTACAGGAAGTATTAATAAAAACATAAGTCACGGAGGAGTTTTTTCAATTACTGGTGATTCAGATATTACTTTTACAGAGTGTATTTTTGATGGAAATTCTATTTCAGGCTATTTTTCTGGGGGTGCAATTTCAATTAGTAGTGGTAGAGTAACTATTGCAAATTCTTTATTTAAAGATAATACTGCAGGTAGAAGTGGAGGGGCTATAAGTGTATTTGCAAGTGTAGAAGTTCAACCTCAAGTTACCATTACAGGAACTACTTTTTATAACAACTTAGCACAAGGAACGGGAGGTTCTGATGGAGGAGGAGCTATTTTTGCTGAAGGAAATGCAAATGGAACAATTTCAATTTCAAACTGTACCTTTTTTGAAAATAAAATTACAAAAAGTAGTTTAGATTATGGTGCTGCAATTAGATCTACAACCTTTTCTGTATCTGTAACTAATAGTTTGTTTTATAATAATAAAATTAATGGTGGAGTCGGAGCTTCTAGTGATTTTGGCTCTGCTCCTGACGGAACACAATCGTTCACTTACTCAATTGGTGAGTGGATAAGTAACAATGTTGATACAAGATCTAATTTTATCTCTTTTGTTAAAGGCACTACTAACCCATCAGAAGTTGCTGCAAATCTTACCAATTCTGGGGTATATTTTGATAATACCTTAAAAAAAGTAACCTTCACAGCCCCAAGTTTATTAACAGATCATACTCCAATCGATTTTAGTTCAGACAATAATGATATAGGTGCCTGGGATTCAAAGATTAATTTATTTAAAGGTACAACAAATTCAGATTGGGCAACAGGTTCAAACTGGTCATCAACTGCAGCTCCTACTTCTTTAGAAAATGTAACCTTATTGTCAGATTCTCCATCATTAGTTGTTGGAGGTTCAACAAATGCGACTATTAATAATTTATCTGTAGATGCAAGCAGTTTATTAACCATCAATTCAGGAGGTTCCTTAATCGTAAATGGAACTTCAACAGGAAATGTAACCCACAATAGAAATTTAGGAACTAACAACTGGTATTTGGTATCTTCACCAGTTTCAGGACAGGTATACAATGATGCTTATGTAACTGCAAACGGAATTGCTTCAGGAACAGGTTCAAACAGAGGAATTGCTACTTATACAACAGCAAGTAACACTTGGTCTTACTTACAATCAGCAGGCTCAGGAACGTTTAATAACGGACAAGGATATTCAGTAAAAAGAACTGCTTCTGGTGATATTTCTTTCACAGGAACCATCAATACAGCAGATGTTTATGTGGCTGTTTCAAATGCTAGTAATGGATTCAATTTAATAGGAAACCCATTTACTTCTTATGTAAATAGTGCAACCTTTTTAACTGATAATTCAGCAAATTTAGTATCACAAACTCTTTGGGTTTGGAATCAAGGGACTAATAATTATGAAGTAAAAGTAACTGGAGACTCATTTGTGTTAGCACCAGCTCAAGGATTTTTTGTAAGATCTAATAACGGAACAAACCTAAAGATTGCTGAATCATATCAAGCTTCAACAGGTGGTACATTCCAAAAATCAGCAAGAACTGAAGTAAAATTACTAATGAATGATGGTTCTACTGACAGATTTGCAAAAATGTATTTCTTAGACAATGCAACCAAAGGTTTTGACAATGGTTTTGACGGAGAAACTTTTGGCGGAATTGAAAATTCGGTTGACATATTTACCAATTTATTAGCTGATAATCAAGGTAAAAAATTCCAAGTACAATCCTTGCCAATTTCAGAAATGGAAACAATGGTAATTCCTGTTGGAATCAAAGCTGCTGCAGGAAAAGAAATCACCTTTACTGCTGAAGCACTAAACTTGCCAAATGATTTGAAAGTGTTTTTAGAAGATAGATTGTCAAATACAATAACACGTTTAGACGAAGCAAATTCATCCTACAAAGTAACATTGAATGATGCTTTAAACGGAACAGGACGTTTCTATTTGCACACAAAAGCTTCAGGAGTATTGAGTACTGATGATGCCATTTTGGAAAGCGTAAGCATTTATACACCAAACAAATCAATACTAAGAATTGCAGGATTGACACAAGGAAAAGCTACAGTAAAAGTATTCAATATTTTAGGCAAACAAATGATGGAAACATCATTCACAACCACAAATTCTCAAGACATTTCATTGCCAAAATTAGCAACAGGAATGTATATAGTACAGCTAGAAACTGCTACAGGGAAGTTGAACAAAAAAATAGTTTTAGAATAATTTGAATCACTTAAAAAGACAAAAAAATGAAAAATCAAGATAAAAACACAGAAGAAATCACTCGTAAAGAAGCGATCAAAAAAATAGGGAATTACGGAAAATATGCAGCTTTAACTGCCATTGGAACCTACTTAATTTTAAGTCCCAAAAAAGCACAGGCACAAAGTCCATCAGCACCTGGAACTGGATTTTAAATAATTTATTATCAAAGTAATTTTTTCCTCAGCTATAGAAATCTTGGCTGAGGGAATTTTTCACCACAAAAACACCACATAAAGTTTTTATTTTTTAATAGCAACACCATGCATTTTAATTGTCTTACTAAATATTTTTTTGTTTTCGCCTTTTTTACCATACTTGGAAGTCATGGACAAAAAGTGATGAATCTAAAAGATTTCAACATAGAAGTGGTGAAAGATGTTACCCCAATCGTTGTGGAAGCGTTAGAAAAATGCAAAAAAGAAGGCTATAGTTCGTTAGTATTTCCAAAAGGAACCTATCATTTTTACCCAACTTTTGCTCCTGAAAGATATTGCGAAATCACGAATAACGATAATGGATTGAAAAGAACGTCCTTTCCATTGATTGGTTTTCATGATTTTGTAGTAGATGGAAATGGAGCTGATTTTATTTTTCATGGTAAAATGATTCCGTTTATCATTGAGGAAAGTAGTAATGTTACGATCACAAATCTAAGTATTGATTGGGAAGTGCCATTTGTTTTAGAAGGATTGGTTGTTGCAAATAATGATTCAAAACATTCTTTTGATATTGAAGTAAAAACACCTTATATGGTTGAAAATAATCGTTTGTATTTATCTTTAGAAAGAGAGGATTCTCCTTACGAACGTAAATATGGAAAACGTTTTGCAACTTGGGAACATTATAATATAGAGGTTGGTCAAAATATTTTTTGGGATCCAAAAACGATGGCGCCATTGTACAATACAAGTTTGTATAATATGCCAGAAAAGGGAAACAATGCTACCGAATTGAAAAAAGGATTGATTCGAATTTCTACTAAAATGAAAGCCCTTCCTCCAGTTGGTTCGGTTTTGGTTTCTAAAGGAGAATATTTGCAAAACAGAACAAGTCCTGCATTTCGTGTTTTTAAATCTAAAGACTTAGCATTCAAAGATGTGAATGTGCATCATGCAGGAGCCATGGGTTTGATTGCAGAAAGATCTGAAAATATTACGTTGGATGGTTTTAATGTAATACTCAAAAAAGGCTCAGGAAGAATGATAACTACCACAGCTGATGCAACCCATTTTTGCAATGTAAAAGGCACTGTAATCATCAAAAATTGCACGTTTGAAAATATGTTGGATGATGCCACAAATATCCATGGAACCTATGTTCGAGTAAATAAAATTATGGATGAGTATACGTTGGCTGTTGAAACTTATCATCCTCATCAAAATGGCTATTTGTTTGGCGAAGAAGGAGATTCAGTAAAAATTGTCAATCAAAAAAATCTGCAATACACCACTGAATCCTTGGTGTTGAAAAAAGTAAAACGTGTCAATGAAAAAATATCTTACATCACTTTTGATAAACCAATTACAGGTAAAGTTGAACTATTTGATGGTGTAGAAAATATCTCATGGCATGCAGCTGCAATTATCGAAAATAATGTGGTTCGAAATAACAGAGCACGAAGTTTTTTAATTTCTACACCAAGAAAAGTAGTGGTTCGTAACAATCATTTATCATCGCAAATGGCAGCTTTCAGGATTACCGGCGATTTGAATTTGTGGAATGAATCCGGACCAAATACTGATTTGTTGATTGAAAACAATGTCATAGAAAATTCAGTTTATGGTGGTGCAGGTGTTCAAGCGGTTTTTTTAATAGATCCAGAATATTCTGATAAGAAAAATATTGAAGGTAAATTCAGTCAAAATATTACCATTAGAAATAATAGTATCAAAACTTTTGACAGCTCTATTTTGGTAGCTATTTCAGTTGATGGATTGGTTTTTGAAAACAACCAAATCACTCAAACAGAAACTTACAAACCTATTTTTCCAAATGCCGATAACATGCAAATTACAAATTGTAATAATGTGATCATAAAAGGAAATACCTATAAAAAAATTGACGGAAAAGAGGTAACAATTACCATTGATGTTAAATCGACCAATGTAAAAGTGGATTCAAAAGATGCATTTAGTAAAAATTCATCAAAGAAACATTTGGTTAGAAATAAATAACGAAAAACATAAATTCCTGCAAAATGTCTAAAAATTCTATCAAAAAATTCATAACACTACTAGCATTCTTTTTTGTCATCGCAAGCTATGGTCAAAAGGTTTTGAATCTAAAAGATTTCAATATTCAAGGCGTAAAAGATGTTACTCCAATTGTTGTAGAAGCTTTAGAAAAATGTAAAAAAGAAGGGATTAGTACGTTATCATTTCCAAAAGGCACCTATCATTTTTATCCAACGTTTGCACCTGAATTTTTCTGTGAAATCACCAATAATGATAATGGATTGAAAAGAACTGCTTTTCCATTAATTGGATTTAATGATTTTGTAGTAGATGGAAATGGTTCTGATTTTATATTTCACGGTAAAATAATTCCTTTTATCATCGAAGAAAGTAGCAATGTAAAAGTTACCAATATTAATATAGATTGGGAAATTCCTTTTGCTTTAGAAGGCTTAGTTGTGGCAAATGATGCTGCAAAAAACACTTTTGATATTGAAGTAAAAACGCCTTATGTAGTTGAACATGAGCGCTTGTATTTGTCTTTGGAAAGAGAAGATTCGCCTTATGAAAGAAAATTCGGAAAGCGATTTGCCATGTGGGAACATTACAATCTAGAAATTGCTGAGAACATTTTTTGGGATCCAAAAACCATGGCACCATTGTACAACACTCAATTATACCACATGCCAGAAAGAGGTGTAAAAGCAACCGAATTGAAAAAAGGCCTTATTCGCCTTTCTGCTAAAATGAAAAATCTTCCTCCAATTGGTTCCATATTTGTTTCTAAAGGAGATTATTTACAAAACAGAACGAGCCCTGCATTTCGAGTTTTTAAATCTAAAAATTTAGAATTCAAAGATGTCAATGTGTATCATGCAGGAGCCATGGGTTTGATTGCAGAAAGATCAGAAGATATCACTTTAGATGGCTTTAATGTTGTTCTCAGAAAAGGTTCAGGTAGAATGGTTACTACCACTGCAGATGCAACCCACTTTTGCAATGTAAAAGGTACAGTAATCATTAAAAATTGCACCTTCGAAAATATGTTGGATGATGCCACAAATATTCATGGTACTTATCTTCGAGTAAATAAAATTATTGATGAGTATACGTTGGCTGTAGAAACCTATCATCCACATCAAAATGGCTATTTGTTTGGCGAAGAAGGAGATTTTGTAAAAATAGTTGATCAAAAAAATCTTGGATACAAAACAGATTCCTTGATTTTAAAGAAAGTAAAACGCATCAATGAAAAAATAACGTTCATCACTTTTGATAAACCAATTACAGGCAAAGTTGACATTTACGATGGTGTTGAAAACATCTCATGGCACGCAGCAGCAATTATCGAAAATAATGTGGTTCGCAATAACAGAGCACGTAGTTTTTTAATTACTACTCCAAGAAAAGTGGTAGTTCGCAACAACAAACTGTCTTCGCAAATGGCAACATTTAGCATTACTGGAGATTTGAATTTATGGAATGAATCGGGTCTTTGTGATGAATTATTAATTGAAAATAACCAAATTGATAATTCAGTTTTTGGAGGAAATGGCCCACAAGCAATTTTTTATATAGAGCCAGATTATGTTGACAAGAAAAATTTTGAAGGAAAATACAGCAGAAACATTATCATCAGAAACAATGTTATCAAAACCTTTGATAGCTCAATTTTAGTAGCAACTTCGATTGATGGTTTGGTTTTCGAAAACAATCAAATCGAACAAACAAATAGGTATAATCCCATTTTTCCAAACGCAGAAAATGTAAAAATTAAAAATTGCAACGATGTTGTTTTTAAAGGAAATACCTTTAAAAAAATTGATGGAAAAGAGGTGACAATTACAATCGATGAAAAATCAACCAATGTAAAAGTGGATTCAAAAGATGCATTTAGCAAAAAGTCATCAAAGAAAACAAACAGTAAAAAATAATAAATCAACACCAAAAAAGATTTAAAAGTCAATATGTTTATAAAACCCATCAGAAAGCTTTTTACCATTTTAGCAGTTTTTACCATCCTTGGAGCACATGGTCAAAAAGTGTTGAACATGAAAGATTTCAACATTGAAGGTGTAAAAGATATTACCCCAATTGTTGTTCAGGCTTTAGAAAAATGTAAAGAAGAAGGAATTAGTACGTTACAATTTCCAAAAGGAACCTATCATTTTTACCCAACTTTTGCTCCCGAATTTTTCTGTGAAATCGTAAATAACGATAATGGTCTAAAAAGAACAGCATTCCCAATAATCGATTTTCACAATTTTGTAATTGATGGCAATGGCTCAGATTTTATTTTTCATGGTAAAATGATTCCTTTTATTATTGAAGAAAGTACTAACATAAAAATTAGAAATCTTAGTATTGATTGGGAAGTGCCCTTTACTTTGGAAGGTTTGGTTGTTGCCAATGATGCAACAAAACATACTTTTGATATTGAAGTAAAAACTCCCTATGTGGTTGAGTTTAATAGATTGTATTTGTCTTTAGAAAGAGAAGATTCTCCTTACGAACGCAAATATGGAAAACGTTTTGCCATGTGGGAACACTACAATTTAGAAGTTGCAGAAAGTATTATTTGGGATCCAAAAACTATGGCACCACTTTATAATACCAAGTTATATGACACCCCAGAAAGAGGCATTCATGCCAAAGAACTAAAAAAAGGGTTGATAAGATTACAAACTGAAATGGAGAAAGTGCCACCTGTAGGTTCCGTTTTTGTTTCAAAAGGAGATTACTTGCAAAATAGAACAAGTCCTGTTTTTCGAGTATTAAAATCTAAAGATTTAGAACTGAAAAATGTCAATGTGCATCATGCAGGATCTATGGGATTGATTGCAGAAAGATCCGAAAATATTACCTTGGATGGTTTTAATGTTGTGCTTAAAAAAGGTTCTGGCAGAATGATTACTGCCACTGCTGATGCAACCCATTTTTGCAATGTAAAAGGAACTGTAACCATCAAAAATTGCACGTTCGAAAACATGCTAGATGACGGCACAAACATTCATGGAACTTATGTTCGTGTCAATAAAATTATTGATGAGTATACCTTAGCTGTAGAGTCGTATCATCCACATCAAAGTGGCTTTTTATTTGGTGAAGAAGGAGATATGGTTCAAATTTTAGATCAAAAAAATCTACAGATTACTAGTGAGCCCATGATTTTGAAAAAAGTAAAGCGCATCAATGAAAAAATTTCATACCTCACTTTTAATAAACCAATTACTGGAAAAGTGGAAATGTATGATGGGATTGAAAATATTTCTTGGCAACCAACTGCTATTATTGAGAACAATATTATCCGAAATAACAGAGCGCGAAGTATGATTTTGAAAACTCGTAAAAAAGTGGTGGTTCGCAACAATCATTTGTCTTCGCAAATGGCAAGTTTTAGAATCACAGGAGATTTAGGTTTGTGGAATGAATCAAGTCCAAGCGAAGATTTGCTAATCGAAAACAATCTCATAGAAAACTGTGTGTATGGAGGAAATGGTGCACAAGCTATTTTTTTAATTGACCCACAATATGTTGACAAAAAAAACTTTGAAGGTAAATATAGCAAAAACATTACTATCAGAAACAATATCATCAAAACTTTTGATAGCTCTATTTTGGTAGCGATGTCTGTAGATGGTTTAACATTTGAAAACAATGAAATCATTCAGACAGATACTTTTAAACCCATTTTTCCAAACTCAAAAAACATCCAAATTATCAATTGTAATGACGTAACTATTAAAAATAATAGGTTTAAAAGAATTGATAAAAAAGATCCGTCAATTACAATCGATGAAAAATCAACAAATGTGAGGGTCTTTAAAGGAGATGCTTTTCATAAAAATTTTAAAAACTAAATTAATTAACTACTTAAATCTAAAAAATGAAAAAAAGAATATTGATTTATCTGCTCTGTGCATTTAGCTTTCAATTTGTAAATGCTCAAAAAACGATTACTGGAAAAGTAACAGAAAGTAATGGTTACGCAATTCCTGGAGTTTCAATTCAAATTAAGGGTACAGATATTGGAGCCATAACTAATTTTGATGGCGAATATAGTTTAACAGTACCAAATGATGATGTTTTCATTGTATTCAGTTATCTAGGAATGAGAACCAGAGAGTTTAAATACATCGGTCAACCTACTTTAAATGTTGTCTTAGAAGAAGAGGCAAGTAGATTGAATGAAATTGTCATTGTAGGATATAGCGCTGTAAAAAAAGGCGACATCACTGGTTCTATAACTTCTGTTAAAGATAGCCTTATTGCCGTAAATAAAACACCCAATTTATTTGATGCTATTCAAGGTAGAATTGCAGGTGTAAATATTACTTCTCAGTCTGGTGAGCCTGGTGCAAGTGTTAATTTTAATGTTCGTGGTTCTAATTCGGTTTTTAGTGCGGGTTCACCATTATTTATTATTGATGGCGTTCAAATAGATATTAACGAGGGTGAAGTTGCCAGTGCAGGAGTAGGTTCTGTGGCAAGAATGGATCCATTAGCCACTTTAAATCCATTAGATATAGAATCTTTGGAGGTGTTAAAAGATGCGTCTGCAACAGCTATGTTTGGATCTAGAGGTGCAAATGGGGTAATTATTATTACTACAAAAAGTGGAAAAAAGGGTAAGATGTCTTTAGAATTCACAAGCTCTTTAGGTGTTTCAGAAACAACTAAAAAAATTAATGTTATCAATCCAGATGAATATCTTATTTACAGAGAGTTGAGAGACCCAGGTAATAATTTTACCAATCTTACAACTGGTGGTGCACCAAGAGATTTTTCTGCGATTCCAAGAAGAAATTGGCAAGATGAAGCTTTAAGAACATCAACGTTTCAAAATCATTTTATTTCTGTCAGAGGTGGATTGAATAAATCAGACTATTCCGCTAGCTTAGGAATGGTGGATCAGGAAGGCATCATTGTTAATAATAATTATCGCAGATACAATGGTAGTTTTAAAATTACCCACCAACAAAATGATAAATTAAGACTTGGATTTACTATAAATTCTGCAATGACTGAATCAACTGGAGTTGCCAATAGCGGTGGTGGTGGAGACGAATTTAATGGTGTGGCTCAATTTATAGTAATCGCAAACCCATGGGAGTTACCAGATTTAGAAGATGCAGATCAATTTGGAAATACAAATTTTATATCTCCCTTATCTCTAATTTATGAAGCCGAGAAAAAAATGAAATTTACGAGAACTTTTGGATCTATTTTTGGAGAATATGATTTTTCAAAGGAGTTAAAATTTAGAACTCAAGCAGGTGCTACTTTTACAGGTTCAAAATTACAAGAGTTTCATAGTTCTAATAGTTTATTTGGTTTTCGTTGGAATGGTAGAGCAGTCGTAAGACAAGTAGAAACAAGCTCTTATAATATTTCAAGCACCCTTCGTTACATGAAAACTTTTAATAAAAAACACTGGGTAAATGTATTGGTTGGTGCAGAATCAGCAAGTTATCTTTGGGAAAGTTTTTTTAATGATGTAACCGGTTTTGAAAATCAATCTTTAGGATTTTATAACATTGGTTTAGGTCAAGTTTTTAATGATTATGGTACAAGTGCTTTACCATCAAATAGGATTTCCTATTTTACAAGTGCAAATTATACGTTAAAAGGCAAATATTTATTTACGGCTAATTTTAGAGCAGATGCATCTGATCGTTTTGGACCTAAAAATAGATGGGGATATTTTCCTGGAGCAGCATTTGCTTGGAATGCCCATAAAGAAAACTTTATTAAGGATTTAATGCCACAAATCAATCAATTAAAAATTAGAGCAAGTTATGGTGAAACAGGTAATGAAAGAATACCTCCATTTACTTTTGCAGGAGGCATGGAGAATGCTTTTTATGCTGCTAATGATCAATTAAGCTTTGGTTTGGCACCTAGTTCTCTAGAAAATCCAAATTTAAAATGGGAAACAACCACTCAATTTGATATTGGATTGGATGTTGGTCTTTTTAATGATAGAATTCATTTTACAGCAGATTATTACAATAAACAAACAACAGATATGTTGATCAATGCACCTGTGCCAGCACAATCAGGATTTAATTCTCAATGGCAAAACTTAGGTGCTTTAGAAAATAAAGGGTTTGAATTTAGTATAAGCACAGTCAATATCAATAAACCTAATTTTAGATGGACTTCAGATTTTAACATCAGTTTTAATAGAAACAAAGTAAAAGATTTAGGTAATGTAGAATTCATTCCAACTATTATAAACAGTGGTTGGATTACCAATCCAGGTAGAGTTCTTGTAGGTCAGCCAGTTGGAATCATGTACGGTTACGTTTTTGACGGAATTCATCAAGAAGGAAATGCAGAAGGAGCTATACCAGGAACCATGAAATACAAGGATTTGAATAATGATGGGTTTATAGATGACGCCAATGATAGAGCGGTTATTGGAGACTCCAACCCATTACATGTGGGAGGTTTCAACAACTCATTCACAATGAAAAACTTCACCTTTTCTTTTTTCTTTCAATGGAGTTTTGGAAACGATGTGTTTAACGCGGCTAAACTAAGAACCAATGGTTTGCAGCCTTTTATGAATATAACTAGAGATTATTACGAGAATGCTTGGACAGCAGAAAATCAGTCAAATATTGCTCCAGCTTTCGGAAGAATTGATCAAGTAGCATCCAGCTATTTTGTGGAAGACGCCTCTTTTTTACGACTAAAAACGGTTAATTTATCGTACGATGTACCAACAGAGTCTTTAAAAAATACCGGTATTGGAGGAATTTCTTTATTCTTATCTGCTAATAATTTATTTACGTTCACTAAGTATACTGGTTTTGATCCAGAAGTTAGTTCAAACAATCCATTATTGCCTGGTTTTGAAAGATTTTCATATCCAAGAGCAAGAACAATCACCTTAGGTTTAACTTTCAAATTATAATTATATGAAAAATATTAAATTTTATTTTCTACTTTTTTTAGCAATATCTTTCTCTTGTAATGAAGGTATATTAGAATCAGAACCTCTATCTTTTGTAACAACAGATAGTTATTATAAAACACCAGAGGAAGCTGAAATTGCGTTGACAGGAATTTACAGCATCATTTCTGCAAATACAGTGCAGGGTTTTGGTAACAATTCAACGTATTCAAGAAGTTTAAGGGTTATGCTTAATGGCGCTACAGACGAAGTACTATCGGTTAACAACCAATTTGAGCCTAATCACAGAGTTTGGGGTAATGGAACATTTACTGCTCAAAGCAACTTTGCAAATGAGACATGGGTATTTTTATATTCTGGTATCAGTAGAGCCAATTATTTAATTGACAGAATTGAAGCTATTGAAGGTTTTACAGGTAATAGAAAAAATGAAATTATTGCAGAAGCTCGTTTTTTAAGAGGCTTCTATCATATGATATTATCAATGATGCATGGTGGAATTCCAGTTTACGAAGGAGTTGGACAAGATATCACCAAACCAAGAAACACCCTTCAAGAAGTTTACAATTTAATTTTAGCTGATTATAAATTTGCTTACGAAACATTACAAGATAGAGCTCCCATTCAAGGTAGAGCAAACAAATGGACTGCAGCAGGCTTTTTAGCAAAAGCTCACACGTATTTGGCAAGCGCAAAAAACTCAGGATTAAATGGTTTTATTAGTATTAATAGCTTTGATTGGGTAGATAGCAACCAACATTATAGAGAAGCATTAACATACACGCAAGAGATTGTTTCAAATAGTGGGTATGTTTTAATTCCAAATTATGATTATTTGTTTAGAGAAACCACCAAACAACATCAATACCAAGAAACTTTATTTGGAGCAGAGGCAAGTACAAGTCCAACTAGAGATGCCATTCATCTTTTAGCAAATACATTTTTAGCGCAAGGCAATGTGAATTTAACGGGTGGTGGTTTTGGATGGTTTCGGCCAACTGATGAATTACACAAAAAATATGTAGTGGGTGATTTTAGAAGAGACCATAATTTAACTGGTAATTTAAACTCAGTTAATAATTTTGAAATGATTGAAGGTGTTAAATATTTTGTGCCAAACACCTTGCCAAATACAAATATAGGATTTTACTCTATAGGTAAATATAGAATGATTGACCCAGCAGCAAAAGTATTACCAAACTGGGCATCTACTATTAATTTGCCAATTTTAAGATTAGCTGATGTGATGTTGTTACATGCAGAAGCTCAATATTTTACAGGTAATGAAGCGGGTGCAAGAACCACATTATCAAATTTAAGACAAAGATCTGTGGCACCTGGTTCCTCACTAGCAATTCTAAACAACGCTTATCGCAAAGCAGATTTTGTAGAGGAATTGTTAGACGAAAGAGCTCGTGAATTGTGTTTTGAAAGTTGGAGAAGAATAGATTTGGCACGTTTTAACAAATTTGACGAAACCATTAATGGATTATCAACTACAGAAGGATTTTATAACAGAATAACTGTACCAATTATACAAGCTAACTGGAAACCAGAGCGAGTTTGGATACCAATACCAACCATTCAAATGGATTTAAATAAAAACTTAATTCAAAATCAAGGATATTAAGAATTCTCAATTTTAACTAAAAAAAGATAATCCATAACAAAAATGTTACAAGTGTAAAGTACATGGTTACATATCAAAAAATCCTTGTAGTTCACTTTCTATAAATTTGTTATGGATTATTAATTAAATCAAATTTTACTAAACTAAATTCAAATATTATGAAAAAAAATTACACGTTTTTACTACTAATGTTTTTAAGCACTTTTATTAATGCTCAAGTAGAGAATAATTTTAACAATCAAGGAGGAGACTTATTATGGTCTAATGCTGCAAACTGGTCTTCAGCTGAAGTTCCAACTCCAACTCATATTGTAAGACTACCTTTAATAGTAGAATCAAAAGTTGATTTAGATTTAACTGTTCTAAAACTAATGACCGTTTTTAGTACAGGAGGCGATGTCTCTGTAGCAGGAGATAATACAGTTACCATAAATCCAAATATAGCTAACGGAATTGCCATTGAAAATGCCTCTGGGAATGATGTGAGCTTAATTTTTAAAGGAAAAGTTACAATTAATAATCCAGCAGGTTTCTCAAATATGAGAAATGGTAATGGAACTGGAAATACCATTGAATTTGCAGCTGGTTCATTACTAACACTTTCCTCCGGTTTTCAACCTTCTTCAGGATCCAATAACAACTTTTTTTTCAATGGAAAAATTGAAGGAACTGCTAATTTACGATTTGGGGCCAACACTACCTCTACGTTCGCGAACACAGTATCAAACACAGGTTATACAGGTGAGTTGGTTCAATTACTTAACACTTCACTTATTGTAAACACACCTGATGACATTGTTTTTTACGATGGCCTAAAAATTCAAGTAAATGGCAACAATGCTTCAGCTACTTTAAATGGAGAAAATGTCTTTAAAAGTGGAATAACAGTTGGAGGAACAAATACTTATACATTCAATGTAAATAAAAACCAAAATGCCATGACGAACATCATTTTTCAAGGTGGTGGAACGTTAAATTTGGTTGTTGATAATGCTGTAACAAATGTATCTTTTGCGAATAATTCAGCCAATGAATGGTTAACTGGAACCATAAACATCACAGGTTTTAAAAATGGCGTTATCCGTTTTGGTACAGACAATACTGGATTGACTGTAGGTCAATTATCTCAAATTAAAGCAACAGGAATCAATGCTTTTGCATTGGATAGTAATGGATATTTAATTGATGCAGCAACAGCATCAGTTGGTGATTTTGAAGAAAACACCATCAACCCAATTGCATATCCAACGTTAGCAACTGACAAAATCTATTTCAAAAAACTACAAAATAATGTGAAAATTTTTGATATTACTGGAAAGGTTTTAGTTCACAATACTACTAAAGATCAATCAGAAATTGCTGTTGAAACGCTAGCTTCTGGAATGTATTTTATTGTTTTTGACAACAAAAAAGTAGAAAGATTCTTAAAAAAATAATCTCTCAAAAAAATCTATGAAAAAACGATTATTGGTTGTTTTCTTACTACTTTTTACCTTAAATGAATACGCACAATATGGGCCTTCACCTGCGTTTTTTAGAACGCAGCGTGCAGCGCCTTTGGTTAATTTAAATACCACTCAAACCATTTTGGTATCCAATTACGGAGCAATTGTAAATGATGGAATTGATGATAGAGCTGCTATTCAAAATGCCATTCAAGCAGCTGTAAATATTGGGACTTCAGTAAATCCTGTTCGATTGTTTTTTGAAACAGGAAGGTATGATATTATACCTTCTGATGGAATTACACATGGTCTCCAAATGACTGATGCAAATTACGTTTTATGGGATGGGCAAAATGCGGAGTTTGTAAATCACAATCCAACTGTTGGTTTTTTAAATTTACTACGTTGTAACAATTCTGTTATTAAAGATTTTTCAGTGGATTATGCTACATTGCCTTTTACTCAAGGTGTCATCACAAAAGTTGATGTTGCTAATGGTTTTTTCGAATTTAGAGTAGATGATGGTTTTCCATTGCCAGTAGCAACTCATTTTGGAGCTGCTAATGAAAGATGGGGAATGATTAAAAATTATACAGGAGGTATCAAAAAAGGCACTAAAAATTTAATTCCTCACAACAATTTTTTCGAATCAATTGGCACAAGAACATACAGATATGCTAATCAATCAGGTAATTTAAGCGGCGTTGAAGTTGGGGATTATTTTGTCCACATGGCTAGAAATAATGGTAAAACCATCATAGTTAATAATGCAGGTAAGAATTTAACCTATCTAAATATTACTGCTTTTTCTAGTCCTGCAGGAGGATTCAATGCTTTTAATAGCGATTCATGGCATGTTTTAGATTGTAAAATTAAATTTAAAGACAATAGAAAACATACCCTCAATGCAGATGCGATGCATATCAATGGAGGTAAAATTGGTCCTTGGGTTGAAAATTCTCTTTTTGAAGGTTTTGCGGATGATTGTGTAAATATAAAATACACAAAAAGAGAAATAAGAACAATTCATAGTTCAACTCAAATTACTGTAGTAAACAGTGTAACTGTTGGCGAAAATATAGAGTTTTACAATCCTAGAGGTGGTATTTTATTAGGCAATGCTACTGTTACTGCTGTTCAAAACCTTGGAGGCAACCTATTTACAATTACACTTTCAAGTTCAATTAATCTTACAACGGTATCAAATCCGGATCATCAATTAACGGATAAGGCTTACATAGAAAGTAGATCAAATGAATCCTTTATCTTTAGAAATAATATTGTTAGAAACAATAGAAGACATGGTCTATTAATTCAGAGTAAATACGCACTGATTGAAAATAATTTGTTTCAAAACCAAAGCACCTCAGGAATAGCCATTGAAAACGGAGTTGATTGGGGAGAAGGTTTTAGAGCAGATAATATTGAAATTAAAAACAACACCTTCGAAAACTGTGGTGTTGATACTGAATATATTGGTGATAATAGATCTGCTGCAATTATTGTTGATTTTCAGAAATTAGGCACTCCATGTACTAGTTCAACTACTTGGTGTGGAACTCAATCTACAGAATTACAAGCACACAGCAACATTCGTGTTTTAGACAACAGAATCACTTACAATAAAAGAGGTGTTTATTTAAAGAATATCAATGGTTTGGTATTCATAAATAATTTTATTTGTCATAATACCGATGATATTACCTTAGGTCAAAATGGAATTCCTATTAATCAAACCATTTTTAATAATAGCAATGTTACTAATACAGCATATACTTATGAAGTACCTACGGCAAATCTACAATTCAAATTGAGCGAAAGTATTGCCAATTCAGCTTTACTTAATACAGGAACAAATCTTACTGTTGATTTAAAAAAGTTCCTTACTGGCGGTGAAATTACTCAAGGTTTTATAGATAACGAAGTTGGCTTTGTATTAAATATAAATACAGCAGGAAATGGACAATTACGATTGATAAATATAGAAGATGATTCTCCTTTTCCAGGGCCAACTGCTGGTGCTGCAAGAAGTTACTCTTTTTGGATAAAGCCCGAAGAAGCTATTTTTCAGACCCTTCTTTATAGTGGAGGCCCAACAGCTGGAGAAGTTTTTGCGGTTCAAATGCTAGAAAATAGAGTTTTAAGAGTTACTGATAATAATCAAAATACTATTAGTATGGCTGATATGCCATTGGATATAGGTGTATGGAATCACATAACGATTACAATGCCTGTAAATGGCACAATGTCAAATATTTCACTCTATAAAAACGGAGTAGCCTCAAACAAAACCCTTTCAGGGTCAGATGTTTCAGTAAACACAGCAAGTAGCAATCTTGATTTTTTCCCAAGGTTTAAAGGATTAGCTAGCGACATTCGATTTTTTGATTATGATTTGCCATCTTGTGAAGTTGAAAGTGTTTATAATGATAGACAAACCACTAACCCAAATTCAATAGAACCATTTGTGAGTGCAAATGGTAATGATACTACTGGAGATGGTTCATCAGAAAATCCTTACGCAACAATTAATAAAGCAGTATTAGAAGCGGTGGATGGCGCTACCATTAAAATTGTAGGAATAATCACCCAAACTGGAGAAGTAACTATTACTAAAAATATTACTTTTCAAGGACAATCAAATGCAGTTATCACTGGTGATGGCACCAATAGATTATTTAATATTTCATCAACTGCAGCTGTATCTTTCTCAAATATAACATTTCAAAATTTTAATGGAAATTCTCAAGGAGTCGTTATAAATACAACTAGTAATGATGTAAATCTTACTTTTACAGATTGCTTATTTCAAAATAATACAGGCTCTCATCAAAATGGAACCGTAATATACGTTGGTAATGCAGATGCTACATTTACAAGATGTGCGTTTTACAATAATACTGCCACAGCAACCAATGGTAGAGGAGCTGCTATTATTTTTGGAGGATCATTTTCAGGTGTAATTACCAATTGTACATTTTACAACAATAGATTAACTACAAATACTACTGCTGGAATTGGAGCAGCAGTAATAAGTTTTGTAGGTTCTCCACAACAATTAACAATAACCAATAGCTTATTTGCAAACAATACAAATGCAAATGGTGATAAGGTAGATATTCAATATCCATCTCAAAACCTATTAGTAGTAAATTCTCTTGCTGAAAATACTAATATTAATCCGACAAATAATACTAGCACAAATTCAAATTTATCAGCAAACTTTACCAATACAACTTTTTCATTTGTAAGCCCTAATGTAACTTTCACAGTACCAAATTCATTAGCTGACGCAACACCAATCGATTTTGGAAATGATGGAAATGATGTGGGTGCTTGGGATTCAAAAATTACTTTATTCACTAATAATTCATCAGATTCAAATTGGGAAACTGTCACAAATTGGTCAAGTACAACAGTACCAAATTCAACTAACAATGTTGCTATTTTAGCTGATTCTGGAAATGTAGTGATCAGTTCAACAACACACGCAGTCTCTAATGACCTGTTTGTAAATAACTCAAGTTCCTTAACCATTAATCCTGGTGGCACCTTAATTGTAAATGGAATTTCAACTGGCAATGTAACATACAAAAGAATTTTAACAGCTTTTAATGGAAATTCTAATGGATGGCACCTAGTTGCATCACCAGTAGCAGGTGAAATTTTTGATAATGATTGGGCATTATCAAATCAAATTGCTACAGGTAGCAATGCTAATTTGGGAGTTGCAACCTATAATACCACCGGAATTCCAACAAGATGGGCATATTTACAATCTCCAAATGGCAGTATAGCTTCAATCTCTGGTAATGGTTATTCAATGAAAAGAAGTATAACTGGAAATGTTTTATTTACTGGAACTATCAATACAAACGATGTAAATGGTGTCCCTATTTCAACAGTAGGAAACGGTTTTAATCTTTTAGGAAATCCCTACACAGCATTTATGAGTTCTGAAACTTTTTTAGCTGATAACCTAAATTTAAATCAAGATCAAATTTGGACTTGGACTCATTCCAATGGGTATAGAGCACGAGCTAAAGCAACTAATTTTATATTACCACCAGGCCAAGGTTTTTTTGTAAAAGCAACGACTGGTAATACTGTTAATTTTGTAGAATCAAATCAATTTTCAAGTACTGATAATTTTCAAAAATTATCAACAACAGATATAAATCTTTATATAAGTGATACTGAAATTTCGAGAATCGCTCAACTTTTATACTTTGATACTGGTGTAACCGAAGGCTATGATGCTGGGTATGAAGGACAACTTTTTGATGGTATAGTTCATTCTTTAGCTATTTATTCAGAATTGGTGGCGAATCATGATGGTAAAAAATACCAAGTTCAATCTTTACCCAAACAAAATATGGAAAGTATTGTAATTCCTATCGGAATAATGGCTGCTGCAGGAAAAGAAATCACCTTTACTGCTGAAGCGATGAATTTACCTGGAGATACCAAAATATTTTTAGAAGATAGATTGACAAATACAATTACACGTTTAGACGAAGTAAATTCATCCTATAAAGTAACATTAAGTGAATCTTTGGATGGTACAGGACGTTTTTATTTGCAAACAAAAACTTCAGGAGTTTTAAGTAGTGATAACATTATATTACAGAATATCAATGTGTTTTCGACAAATAGCAATATACTAAAAATAGTTGGCTTGCCTTATGGAAAAACAAAAATAAAACTATTAAACGTTTTTGGAAAACAATTGATTCAGACGAGTTTTAGCTCAACAGGTATCAAAGAAATTACAATACCTAAGTTAGCAACTGGCATGTATATTATTCAGCTAGAAACAGTCCCTGGAAATCTAAACAAGAAAATTATTTTAGAATAAAAAAATGAAAAAATTATTAGTTCTATTTTTATTTCTGTTTACAATAAACGAGTTCGCACAATTTGCACCTCTACCTTCTTTTTTTAGAACACAAAGAGCAATGCCTTTAGTAGAATTAAATACAACTACTACCATTTTGGTATCAAGTTATGGTGCAATTATAAACGATGGTATAGATGATACTGCTGCAATACAAAGTGCAATTAATTCAGCTGTAAGCTCAGGAACTTTGCAAAATCCTGTAAGATTATTGTTTGATTCTGGTACGTATGATATTAAAGCTACCTCTGCTGCAAGAGACTCACATTTACTGAGCATGGTTGATGCGAAAGGGGTACTTTTAGATGGCAATGGCGCGCTGTTTTTGATTCATAATCCTGTTTTAGGGTTTTTATCAACCTTAAGATGTACCAATACAATTATCAAAGACTTTACGATTGATTACGCAACATTGCCTTTTTCACAAGGCAAAGTTACCAAGGTTGATGCAGGCAGTGGATTTTTTGAGTTTGTAGTTGATGATGGTTTTCCATTACCTGTAGAGCAACATTTTATTGATTCTCCTCAACGTTGGGGAATGTTTAAAAACGCCAAAGGAGGTATTAAAGAAGGTACGCCTAATTTAATTTCTCACAATCGTTTTTTTGAGTTAATAGGCACAAGAAAATACAAGTATGGCAACCAAAGTAGTTCAACCCTAAGTAAAGTTGAGGTGGGTGATTATTTTGTGCATATTGCTAGATATAATGGTGCAACAGCTATTTTAAATTCTGGGGGTAAAAATCTTACGTATATCAACGTAGTTGTTCACGCAAGTCCATCAGGTGGTTTTAATTCAAGAGATTCAGAGGAGTGGAATGTGATCAATTGCCAATTAAAACTAAAAGAAGGTCGTGTGCATACTACAAATGCTGATGCTATGCACATCAATGGAAGTAAATTTGGGCCATGGGTTGAAGGCTGTCTTTTTGAAGGGTTTTCTGATGATGGTATGAATTTAAAGTACACTAAAAAAGTAATAAAAGAAGTTCATAGTCCCACTGAAATAACCGTTCAATTTACAACAAAAGTTGGTGAAGTATTAGAATTTTACAATCCAAGAGATGGTATTTATTTAGGTACTGCAACTATAACTAACGTGCAAAATTTAGGTAGTAATCGTTTTAAAGTCATCTTATCTAATCCTATTAATATCACTTCTGTAAATGAAATTGACCATCAATCAACAGATAAAGCATATGTAGAAAGTAGCTCTAATGAATCTTTTATTTTTAGAAACAATATTATTCGAAATTCAAGAAGATATGGAATTTTAATACAAAGTAAATATGCTTTGATTGAAAATAATTTGTTTCAAAATTTAAGTGGCTCAGCCATCAGAATAGAAAATGGTGTTAATTGGGGTGAAGGTTTTAGAGCCGATCATATTGAAATAAAAAACAACCGTTTTGAAAATTGCGGGTATGATTCAGGTTATATTAATGAAAGTAATTCTGCCACAATAACTGTAGATTTTGCAAAATTGAGCACTCCATGTTCAATAAATACAACTTGGTGTGGTACAGAAACTTCAACTTGGAGAGGACATAGCAATATTAGAATAATTGACAATACCATTCTGTATAATAAAAGAGGTTTATACCTTAAAAACATAGATGGATTAACGCTTAAAAACAATTTTATTTGTCATAGAGATGAAGATATCACTTTAACAAATGGTCAAAACCCAATTGAGCAAACTATTTTTAATACAGGTAATCAAAATGTAGAAGGGTATAACTTTAGCACTCCATCTGCAAATAGTCACTTTTTATTAGATGAACAAAGCTCTCAAGACATTACAAATACTGGTTCTGACAATACAGTGGCTTTACAAATTAACACACAAGGTGGAGGTGAGATAATTAAAGGATTTTTTGATTCTCAAATTGGGTACTCATTTAAATTTAATACCACAAATAATGGGGCATTAAATTTGGTAAATACAACTGATAATTCCACTTATTCAGGTCCAATACAAGGTGCTACAAGAACCTTTGCTTTTTGGGTAAAACCTGAAGAAGCTATTTTTCAAACCTTTATGTATAGTGGTGGTCCAGCTGATGGCGAAGTTTTTACCATTCAAATGGAGGCAAGTGGTGTTGTTAGAGTCACAGATAACAATCAAAATTTTGTAAGAATGGCAGATATGCCTTTAACTATTGGTAGTTGGAATCATGTTGTCATCACAGTACCTTCGAACAATACGCTAAATAGCATCCAATTTTACAAAAATGGAGTTGCATCAACGGAAACCTATTCAGGCACAAATCCACTGATTAATACGGCAACTAACGGAATTAATTTTTTTTCAAGATATAAAGGTTTAGCCAGTGATATCCGTTATTTTGATTATAAACTATGTAGTAGTGAGGTAGAAAGTGTGTTTAATGATAGAAGAAATACGTTGTCAATTGATGAAAATCCAATTGATGAAACACTAAAAGTATATCCAACTTTGGTTAGTTCTTCTATTTTTTTTAGCAAACCTATTCAATCAATAAAAGTGATAAATATGTTAGGAAAAACTTTTGTTTCCAAATCGAATGTTAATCTTACAGAATTAGATTTATCACACTTATCTGCAGGGGTTTATATTTTACATATCAATCAAAATCAAATGTTTAAAATTTTAAAGAAGTAAAAAATGAAAAAAATTTCTTTTATCATATTTCTTTTGAGCATTGCAATAAATGCCCAATATCAATTTAAGTTACCAGAACATTTTAGAACAAAAAGAGACTTACCTCTCATTGATTTTCCAACAAGTGTAGATGCCATTTTAACTGATTTTGGTGCTATACCAAATGATGGAAAGGACGATACAGAAGGAATTCTAAAATCATTAGAATATGCTAGAAAATTAAGCTTATTTGGATCTGCTGTTACAATAGTCTTTAAAAAAGGCAAGTACGATTTATTTTCAAACAACACCAAGAGTAATCATTTAATAGAACTAAAAAACTTAAAAAATGTGATTATTGATGGAAATGGCGCAGAAATTACAATTCACGATCCTTTAAAAGGATTCCTATCAATATTTAAAAGCAACAATATTATTGTAAAAAATTTATTTATCGATTATGATCCACTTCCTTTTACTCAAGGAAAAATAATGGCTGTAAATTTGGAAGACAAAACGTTTGAACTAAAAATTGATGAAGGTTTTCCATATTTAAATCATACAATGTTTCAAGAATCGAATCAAGTTTGGGGCATGTTAATGGATCCTAAAATACCAGGAAAATTAAAAGATGGAGCTCCTAATTTATTTGCTTCTAAACAGTTTGAAGAAATTGAAAAAGGACTTTTTAAAGTAAAATTAAACGCCATTAATTTATTAAAGACAATTGAAGTAGGTGATTCTTATGTTCATATAGCTCGTTTTAATGGTAAATCTATTTTCTCTACGTCGTTTAGTAAAAATATTACCTATTTAGGGGTAACAAGTTATTCTAGTCCTGCAGGTACGTATCAAGCTCATAATATGGAAGAATGGAATGTAATCAACTGTCAAATTAGATTAAAACCTGGTAGATTACATAGTGCAAATGCGGATAGTTTTCACGTAAATGGAGGTAAGTTTGGGCCTTGGATTGAAAATGGTTATTTTGAAGGGTATAGTGATGATGCTGTAAATTTAAAGTATGCCAAAAGAAGTATATTAAAACAAATATCACCAACAGAAATTGTAATTAAACATACGTTGGAGGTTAATGAGGTAATCAAGATTTTTAATCCAAGAGATGGAGAATTAATAGGAACTTATAAAGTTTTAGACGCAAAACCTGACGGTTTACCTAATGTAAAAATTACGCTTGATAAACCAATAACCACTCCATTACAAGTAGGTGAAGAAACCAATGATGATGTAGCCTATGTTGATTCACAATCAAACGAATCATTTGTAATTAGAAACAACACATTTAGAAACGCACGTAGATATGGCATATTAATTCAAGCCACAAATGGCTTAATAGAACGCAATATTTTTGAAAATCTTAGTCAATCTGCAATTACCATTTACAATGGGGTTGATTGGGGTGAAGGATTTACAGCAAATAATATTGTTATCAACCAAAACATTTTTAATAACTGCGGATACGATTCTGCATACTTGTCAGATTATGATGCTGCCACCATAAAAATGAGTGTTAAAAAGTTAAAAAACAAAGTACCTAATGGAAAATGGTATGGAGTAACAACTGCAAATTGGCAAGCATTAGAAAACATCACCATTACAAACAATACATTTTCGTATAATAAAAAAGCCTTGTCTATTGAATCAACAGTAAATGCTGTTATAAAATCGAATATGTTTATAAAAAACTCAAAAGACTTATCAAAGCAGAGTGAACTTATTTTTGAAAATAACAATACAAATCTAATCTTCGAAAATAAATAAAACACAAAACAGTTCTATGAAGTTTAGGTATTCTATTTTAACATTTATAGCCTTACTATTTATTTTTTCGAGTTTTAACAAAACTATACATTCAAATAAAACAAAAGTAATTTCATCAAAACCAAACATCATCCTTTTTTTTGTAGATGATTTAGGTTGGGCAGATTTGGGTTTTAGAAATCCTGTTTTTGAAACTCCTAATATTGATGCTTTGGCTAAAGCCGGAATTAATTTCAATCAAGCTTACATTGCAAGTCCGACTTGTAGTCCAAGTAGAGCCACGCTTTTAACAGGGCAACATCCTGCAAGATTAAAAATGGTGCGTCATATTCCTGCTGGTAAAAATTTTGGTTTTGATCAATTTGATAGAACGGATATCGAATTTCATAAATTACCCACAGATCCTGCTCAATTTCCTTCAAGAAATTGGTTGCCTCTAGAAAACACCACCTATGCAGAAGCTTTAGCTGAGTTAGGTTACTACAATTTATTCGTTGGCAAATGGCATTTAGGTCACGAAAAATACCATCCTATAAAACAAGGATTTCACAAACAAATTGGCACATCTAATTTTGGGCATCCAAAATCATATTATCCACCTTATTTTAAACAAGACACTATTTTTTCGGATAAAAATAATACCTATTTAACAGATAAATTAACCAATGAAGCTGTTGATTTTATTTCGGATTATAAAAGTGATTCTCCATTTATGTTGACTTTTTCCTATTATTCTGTGCACAGTCCACACATTGGTAGAAAAGATTGGGTAACCCATTACCAACAAAAAGGTTTAGATGATAAGTATGCAAATTATGCTGCTATGGTTTCAACGATGGATGAATCTGTAGGAAAAGTTTTAAAAGCTGTTAAAGAAAAAGGCA
>Ga0209137_1000846_pt1 | contig 31114 bp, 30 predicted proteins | sample SaaInl5LU_22_DNA_FD_184642 | JGI IMG/M metagenome (GOLD analysis project Ga0209137, IMG submission 184642) | Marine microbial communities from expanding oxygen minimum zones in the Saanich Inlet - ESP_105LU_22_DNA (SPAdes) (version 2) | ecosystem: Environmental > Aquatic > Marine > Intertidal...
TTCTTCAAGTTGAGAATAACCCACAAATGGATCTCCCTTCTCAAGTATAAATGAGGAAGAAAATAGACCTATGATTAAGGTAAGTGTCAGAGCATAAAATTTCATATACAACATAAATTAGGCACAACTCCTTTTATGCCCCGGTTTATGCCCTATAACACCAAACCCACATCTTTTTTGGATTGTGCATGTTTATGTGCTTTTTCGGGAAAATGTTATTGAGGGGATTATGGGAGTTGTTAGTGGTGGTTTTTGTGGTTGTTGGTAGTTGTTTAACTCCCTCTAATTTACGTTTTTATCCGAGGTCTATAACATCCTCGCCCCCATTTTTTCCCATTTCTAACAGGTTTTTATTTCCAAGCTGGGCTTTGACGGCAGCATCAAGGGGACTTTCGATGGATAGTGAGGTGCTTTTGGCCACGTGAGTGTAGATCATCGTGGTGTCGGTTTTGGAGTGACCTAAAAGTTCCTGGATGTGACGTACGTCGACGCCGCGTTCTAATTGATGGGTGGCGTAGCTGTGTCTAAGCATATGTGGAGTAACGCGCTGAGGGATACCCACGCGCTTGCCTGCCCGTGCGACGATGTTAGCGATGGAAGTTGCACTGTATTGCCCACCATTTGGGCCTTCTATAAGGTATGTTTTTGGTTGGTAGAATCTGAAGTACTCTTTAAGGATGGAGACTAGAGTTTGTGGGAGCGGGAGTAATCGGTCCTTGCCCCATTTGCTTTGCTCCACGGTGATAATGCCGCGTGAGTGATTGATATCGGAAAGTTTGAGGTTGATCACTTCGCTGCGGCGCATACCGCATGAATACAGGACGGTTAGGATGAGACGGTGTTTGATGTTTTGAGTGGTTGCAATCATTCCCAAGGCTTGTTCCACGGTGATCACCTTAGGCAAGCTTTCCGTTGCGCGGGGACGTACGAGGGTGGCTGGGTTGATTGGGTTGCCATTGAGGACGAGCAGTAGCTTGAGGGCACCAACAAACTGACGTTGGGTGCTATTGGCGTGATGGAAAAGTTTGGTGGCGCGGTAGGTGTTGATCTGCGCTAAGGTGTATGCTGAGGGTGGCGTTGGATGCAAACTGGCCATCAAAGGCGCCATGAGTGAGAGGTAGTTGTTGATGGTGTTTTGAGCATAGCCGCGGGCGTACAACATCTCTTGGTAGGATTTGAGGTAGAATTGGGTGGTTTCATTATGCCTTTTGGAGAGGGTCGTTGAAAGTGGTTTTCGGGTGAGCACTTCAAGGGAGCCGAAAGGTGCGACCGTCCTTTGGAGCTGGAGCCAATTGGGTTTATTGTATTGAAGCAACCAACACTTGATCTCCTTGTCCCAGTTCGCGCCAATGCGATGCAGGGCACGGTTCAAGGGGCGGTGGAACGGAGTGCGTAGCGAAAAAAATCGGCCACGGGAATCGTGGTAATCGCCTACGGTAATGATGAAATGTTTTGGGTTGGACATGAGCTAGGGGTTGTCCAAATAAATTGGCCACATTGTGTAACATGTCCAAGGAATGTGGAAAAGTTGCGCTTATGAACCGCGCAGAATTTTCGCCATAGGACGCCCTTTGGCCAATTCATCGACGAGCTTGTCGAGATAACGAACCGCTCGCGTGAGCTCATTGTCGAGGTCTTGGATTTTGTAGCCACAGATTGTTCCTGTGATCAGGTGGGCATTGGCATGAAGAGTAGCCTCGTCAAAAAAGGTTTGGAACGTAGATTTTGCGGCGATATGGCGGTCAAGGTCGGCCTTGGTATAGCCCGTGAGCCATTGGATCACTTCAAGCAGCTCGGCCTCACTCCTGCCCTTCTTTTCGACTTTGGTCACATAGTGTGGATATACCCCAGCGAAGGTGAGCCCGGCGACGCGAGCATGGTGTTCGGGAGTTGCTTGTGTGGCCATGGCGGATGGTGGTTTAGGTATGTCTTACAGCTTGATGCCCTTCGGGTTGCCCTTGAGGTAGACCTCGATGAAGTTGCGCAGGAACCCAATGCCGTACCCTTCATTCATCGTATTGGTAGTTTGTACGCTGAGCAAGGCGACAGACAGTCCCTCTTGGCGCAAAGCGGTTAGGAATACGCCCACCATGTAAACTACGTAAAGTGCGAAGGGCAGCGCAAACACACTATTGTGCAAATAGAAGATACCGACCACAGCGAAGATGGCCGTGAGGTGGCGGTAAAGGGTAAAGACCAACGGGAAGAGGTGGGTCACTTTCAGGTTGCCGGGGTGTGCCTTAGCGAGCAAGGGACGGGCGGCGCCGAAGCGGAATACTTGGCGGCGGAATTGCTTGAGGGTAGCGCGGCGTTTGTGGAAGACGTGGGCCTCGGCGATGAATCGGCTGGTGGCGCCTGCTTTTTGAAGGCGGAGGCTGAGCTCGACATCTTCGCCACAAACGAAGTTTTCGTCGTAGCCACCTACCGCTCGGAAGAGCTCGGCACTCATGCCCATGTTAAAGCCGCGCGGTTGGTAGGACGTCAGGGTGCTTTTGCCGCCGCGTATGCCCCCGGTGGTGAGGAAGCTGGTCATCGAAAAGTTGATGGCTTTTTGAAGGTCGGTGAAGTCGGCTGAGGCCGCATCAGGACCGCCGAAAAGCGTGGTATCCGGGTGGGCGTCAAGGAAGGCATCAATGGCACGGAGGTAGCCGGGCGGGATGATGCAATCGCTGTCGAGGAAGATGAAATACTGGGCCTTAGCTAAGGATGCAGCGCGGTTGCGGGCATCAGAGACGGGTAGGAATTCCTCGTAATAGATCTGAAGCGGTAATTGGTCAAGATAAGGGGCCAATTCTGGTCTCAATGCATCCCCCGGAGTACCGTCGCCTAGAATGATTTCAAAACCAATTTGTGGGTAGTCCAACGCGGTGAGGCTTTGGAGGAATTCGGTGACTTCGTCCGGACGCTTGAACGTCGGAGATATCAGTGCATACTTTGGGGAATCGGCAGCTTGGCCCATTAATCCAAACCTATTTTATCGTTGATCGTGTAATCGTGCTTCTTAGTGCTCTCGCGTAAAGACAGCTCGGCAATAAATCCTACTCCGAAGAGTTGAACGCCCATGATGGTTGCCGCGAGAAGAATATAAAACAACGGATTTTCAGTAATCAGTCGGGCTTCTACGCCAGCGCTTAACGCCCATAATTTATAGCTGCCTAGATAAGCCAACAAAGCAACACTTAAAGTGAACATCAGCGTGCCGGCAGCACCGAAAAAGTGCATGGGACGGCGGCCAAATTTTCCCATCACCGCGAGTGTAGCAAGATCTAAAAAGCCATTAATGAATCGATCTAAACCGAATTTCGTTGTGCCATACTTACGGGCTTGGTGCTGTACAACCTTCTCTCCTATCCTACTAAACCCTTTGTTTTTAGCAAGAAACGGAATGTAGCGGTGCATTTCTCCATAGACCTCTATGTTGTGCACCACTTCCAAGCGATACGCCTTGAGACCACAATTAAAATCGTTGAGTTTAATTTTTGAAATGCGGCGCGTGGCGGCATTGAAAAGTTTCGTGGGTAAGGTTTTGGTAATGGGATCGTAACGCTTCTGCTTCCAGCCGCTCACCAAATCGTAGCCGTCTTCCAAGATCATTCTGCGCAATTCAGGAATTTCTTCCGGGCTGTCTTGAAGGTCGGCGTCCATAGTGATAACCACCTGACCAGAGGCCGCTTTAAACCCTTGATTCAGACCTGCGCTCTTGCCTTGGTTTCGACGAAAGGAAATGGCCTTGACATTTTCGTTTTTTGTGCGAAGTTCCTGGATGACTTGCCAGCTGTTATCCGTAGAGCCGTCGTTGACAAATACGATTTCATAGGTATAGCCTTCGCGGTCCATGACACGTGAAATCCAATCGGTCAATTCCGGTAAACTCTCGTCCTCGTTGAATAAAGGAATGACAATACTTAAGTCCAATGCACTCATAAAAATTATACTACCGGTTCATCTTTTTTCATCGCAGCTGCAACAATGAGGCTGATCACTAAGTAATAGATACTGATGAAGGTTAGGCCCATGATTTGTGCTTTGAAACCAAACTGATCCCGCTCTTTTAGTTGGGAAACGCCCTCAGAAATTTGAGATTTATCAGCACCCATACGCTCCATGAATTGGACGGTGAACTCAATGGTTTTTTCCTCCATCATGTCCTTGAAATCGGGATCTACAACATTGTACATCAATGCATTAAACAAAACGACCACAGCAGTTCCAAGGATTAAACCTATGGCCGAAGTTCCCAATGCTCCCTTATAGGAAATGAAGCCGTTTAACGACTGCTTTGCTTTCGCTACGGCGTAGATAGCTAGACCAATTGGTACAATCCATTGGTAGAGAATACCCAACCACCAATACTTAAATAGTAGCGTTGGATCACCTAAATAACTCCATAAAAACATGAGGAGTCCTAGACCTATAACGATGAAGGCGAGCTGTTTACCTTGTGCCTTCATGATTTCAATTTCCTGTGCCATCTTACTTGTTTTTTGCGGTTCAAGCGCTATTCGCTTGCTACAAATATAGTCCAACAGGACCGATTAAAAATTGTTAAAATTCATTGGTCAGACGTCTTTAGTTGGCTTAACTTTGCAGTGGGCAAGTCTCACACAACCAGCTCCTGGTGAATCCCCCAGGGCGGGAACGCAGCAAGGGTAATTGGTCGTAGCGGTGTGATGTGAGTAGCTTGCCCATTTTTTGTGCCCTAAATTTTGAGGGAAAGACGTACTTTTGCTCAGTAAATCATATAACTCACACACATGAAATTCTTCATCGACACTGCGAACCTCGCACAGATTCAAGAAGCCCAAGAGCTAGGAGTTCTAGACGGGGTAACGACTAACCCATCATTGATGGCTAAAGAAGGCATTAGCGGGGACGCAAATGTGAAAGCACACTACAAAGCCATTTGTGCTATTGTAGACGGTGATGTAAGTGCTGAAGTGATCGCAACGGATTACGAAGGCATGATTAAAGAAGGTGAGGAATTGGCTGCATTAGATGAGAAAATCGTTGTGAAGATCCCGATGATTAAGGATGGGGTAAAAGCTTTGAAATACTTCTCTGACAAAGGCATCAAGACGAACTGTACGTTGATCTTCTCTGCAGGTCAAGCACTGATGGCTGCCAAAGCTGGCGCAACTTACGTGAGTCCATTTATTGGTCGTTTAGATGATATCTCAACGGACGGCTTGGATTTGATCGAAAGCATTCGCATCATTTTTGACAACTACGACTTCGGAACAGAAATTCTTGCAGCTTCCGTACGTCACCCGATGCACATCATTCAATGTGCTGAGATCGGTGCAGACGTGATGACTGGACCTTTAAGCGCAATGGAAGCTTTATTGAAGCACCCATTAACAGATATAGGTTTGGCTAAATTTTTGGAAGATCATGCAAAAGCAAACGGCTAATTCTTAGTTGTAACATATAGTTTTCGAGAAGCCTCGCCTACCGCGGGGCTTTTTTGTACCTTATATAAAAATTGAAAGGGTCGTGATTTATTCCATTTATCCGGAAAGCATCAACGCGCAGACCATCGCAGAATGCGTGGCGCGTTTTAAGAAAGGTGAAATTGCCATTATCCCTACGGACAGTGTCTATGCTGTAGCGGGAGATTTTCAACATCCACTGGCACTTGAAAAATTGGCGAAAATCAAAAAAGAGTCGGTTAAGACTGCAGAATTTTCATTTCTCTTCACCAATCTAAGCCAAGTTTCCGAATATACACAAAGCGTAGACGGCGGCACCTTTAAATTACTAAAACGCTGTTTACCAGGACCATACACCATGGTGCTGGAAGCAAATATTGCATTAGCACGAAAGCTGGGGCAAAAGCGTAAGACCATCGGTATTCGAATTCCGGACCATCCAATTGTTAGGGCCTTGTGTGAAACTTTAGGTCGCCCTTTAGCATCTGCCTCTTTGCACCACGACGATGAGATTATTCAATATCCTACAGATCCAGATGAAATCGCTGCGACCTACGCGCATCTCGCGGATTTTATGATAGACGGCGGCTGGGGCGATAATGTTCCCTCAACGGTTATTGACCTTAGTGGAGCAATACCTGTACTGCTTAGAGCGGGAAAAGGCGATCCGGATGTGATTTAACAAAAGACTGCAGCTTTAATCGGTCCAATTTCCCGTTCTCCAACAGCGGCCATTCTGGTACAATACACGCTTCTTTGGGCATCCCCGTTCCCTCCCAATGACGAAATGCCTTTTTGAGAGCTTTAACATCGTCCATCGCACGCAGTACCATGACCGGTACTTGACCATACCGTTCGTGTTCCCTAGCGCTCATGACCGCTTGAATACCGTGTGCATCACAAACGGACTCGAATTTTTCCGGGTGAAGTTTGATTCCTCCGGAGTTAATCACATGATCCAATCGACCTTCATAGTGGAATCGTTTTTTATCAAGCAATCGCACACGATCTTGAGTTTGCAGCTGCACTATTCCTAGATGCGGTGCAGAAATACATAGGCATGATTCAGTATTTACAGAAAACTCCGTTGCCCCAACCGCAGTATACTCCTTACTTCCCAATGGGCGAAGGGCTACATGAGAAGCCGTTTCTGTCATTCCATATCCTATACAAACACCAGGATAACTCGAGGTATCGTATCGCGCAGGAAGTGCACTTCCCCCTAGCAACACAGTTCTTACCTTAAGTTGCTTTCCAGCCTCTTGCAGCGCAATAAATTGAGCGGGAGTCATGGGAACAAAGTCCAGTCCTTCTGGGACATTAGGGAACGCTCGAGGTTCACACAAATGCAAAGTAAGCCGGCCTAAGTACGCGCGAACGACCATCATGAAGCCACCAATGTACTTCGCAGGCAACACTAATGCCGCTGTTGAGCCCGGAACCAATTCAAAGGCATCCAATGTAGCACGGGCAGATCCATAAATCATCTCACGCGGTAAAGCCAACGTCTTTGGAGTACCCGTTGAGCCGCTTGTTGGTAACGTCCATTCCGAATCCTGACTTAAGCAAAATCTCAAAGCACTTTGGACCGTAACGATGTACTCCGGAACCTCCTGTAAATCAACAAGCTCAGTAGCAGAATAACTCCGGTTGTTCCAAACGAAAAGTGATTTATTTTCGGACATGTATTTTCGGGTACAGTTTTTGTTTCAACGTGTGCGCAATGAACAAGTTCAAAACAGCAGCAATATACATCAGCCTCATGGTATTCTCATTCAGCGTTTATGCTGCCGGTGAGGCTGAATATGTATGGCTTACTGTTCGCAACGCCATGAGTGGCGAACCCATTGAAGGGGTGAGTATAACTGTGGATCAAGCATACATTGGAGAGACCGGTCCTTTGGGACGAATTCTTATTCCAGAGGGCATGCCAGGACAACTCATCGCACTCTACCACACCAGTTACGCCGCCGGCTATTATTCGAGGAAGGAACTGCAGGATCGGGATTATGAAGTTTTTTTACGAGAAAGTGTACTAAACATCCAGGAAGTTGTGATTCGAGCAAATCGAATGGAACAACAGTACCAAAAAACAGCGCAAGAAGTTCGCAGTATTGATGCGAAACAATTGGACCAACAGTTTCAAGCAACTACAGCTGATGCACTCGCCATCGATCCGAATGTTTTTATTCAAAAATCACAAGCTGGAGGTGGATCACCCATGATTCGTGGTATGAGTACATCGCGGGTGCTCGTTATGGTCGACGGTATCCGAATGAACAATGCTATTTTTAGATCCGGCAATGTGCATAATGTAATCTCTGTAGATGGAGAAAGTGTCTCAAATATGGAGATCAGCCTAGGGCCTGGAAGCGTTTTACACGGGAGTGATGCATTGGGTGGTGTCATGCACATCAATACTTACGACGCACACTTTGGGGATTCTACAGAAATTTTACAAAGCTTAGTATTCACGTTGAGCAACCAAAATGCGCAACTTTCAAGAAGACCTAATTTTAGAATCAACTACGGTGGTCTGAATTGGGCAGGAATGACTTCGCTCACCTACACCCAATACCACGATATACGGATGGGCCAGCGAATTCTATCGTGGACGCCTGCTTCCCATCTCAGTAATACGCAACTCACCTGTCTCCCCACTACCATCGGGAGTATTGATACGGTTCGTACACCAGAGGACCTCAACATTCAATACAACACCTCTTACGAACAGCGCAACGTCACACAAAAATTCAAGGTCCGTTTGGCAGAACGCACCACTTTTAAATCCGGATTACATTTCAGCTTGACCGGCGACGTGAATCGCTACGATCGATCGACAGAAATGATGAATGGCAGACCTAAATATGCCCAATGGAATTACGGTCCACAAGCTTGGTTAATGACCTATGTTTCCATCGAGAATAGGGATAAAACTACCATCAGCGATTGGATGAAATTCACCTTATCAGGACAGTATTTCGAGGAAAGTCGTAATACTCGAAAATTCAAAGCCCCGGTTGGAAGAGTACAGCGCGAACAAGTGTACATCAATCAGGTGAATTTAGATGCGAGCAAGAAAATTTCTGCGAAGAGTTCGGTCCTGTACGGAGCAGAATTTATTGGAAACAACCTAACTAGTACGGCGTACCATTACCATTACATGAATACCGATTCCACTTGGAATGCCCAATCCAGGTATGCCAACGGGAGTCACTGGATAAGCGGTTCCATCTTTGCGCATTACGATACAGATTTTAGCAAGCATATTGCCTTTAGTGCAGGATCCAGGATCAACGGTATAAGTATGTATACCCCCATTTCTTTTCGCGGATTCAATGAGGATGCACGTCTAAAATTTCTGGCACCTAGTGCGGAGATGGGGATTACCTACCACAAACCTTCCTTCAAGTATTTCCTGAATTTAAGCTCAGGTTTCCGTGCACCAAATATCGATGACGCAAGCAAGGTATTTGACTCTCAGCCTGGTGCCGTCATTGTTCCAAATAGTAATCTTCGAGAAGAACGCCTCTACAGTGCAGAATTAGGTGCTAAACAAAAACTCGGAAAATCATGGGTCGTCGATGCTAGCTTTTATTACAGCTTCCTAGACAATGCCTTGGAACGTGCACCATACACCTTTATGGGCAGTGACAGCATATACTTCGACGGCGAATTATCGCAGGTACTTGCCGTTCAGAATTTAGATTATGCCTGGATCTGGGGCTACCAGTTTGGAGTTCGTACTGATATTTCAGAGAACCTGAATTGGATGATTCACTGGGCACATCCATTCGGTAAAGACAGCCAAGGCTATACGCTGCGTCACGTCTCCCCCTTTAACGCAACCTCTAATTTTTCGTTCCGAAAAAACAACTGGCGGAGCAATCTAATCTTACGCTACAACGGCGCTGTTGATGCCGAAGATATGCCGTTCAGTGAACGCACGAAAACGCACATGTATGCGCTAAACGACTACGGTGAGGTATACACCCCAGCGTGGTATACCATCAACCTGCATGCATCATATGTGTTCAATAAAAACATCTTAGTTCGTGGCGGTATAGACAACATCATGGATGTACAATACCGCAGTTACGCCAGTGGCATAGTCGCACCTGGCCGTTCGGTTTTTATTTCTTTAAGAGGCTCTATTTAAATGGACTAACAGAATCTGGAAACGACCAAAGTTTCTGGACATCACCTACCGTCCATAATTCACCGTTTTTAACTTCTAAGGGCCCAGGAATGTTGTTGGTATACAAACTGCCTGTTCCTAATCCTTGAGGCAAGAGCAATTGCTTAGTGGCCGTCCATTGCGCAATGGCATTCATGCCCACAGTGCTCTCTAAAGCAGAGGTTGCCCACCAAGCTATACCGCGCGCCTTGGCACAATCAATCCACTCGTTCGAACCACGCCACCCCCCAATAAAACTGGGCTTAAGTATGATGAACTGCGGCCGTACCTCATCCAATAAGCGCTCTTTTTCAACTGCACTAAAAACGCCTATGAGACTTTCGTCCAACGCTATGGGAACAGGCGACGTAGCACATATTTGAGCCAACCCTTCACGATCTGCTGGAGGAAGCGGCTGCTCTATACTGTGAACCTCAAGCGCAGCCAATTCATGCACTACTGGTACTATTGAAGATCGATCGAAGGCGCCATTCGCATCTACACGTAAAATCAAATCGCTCGAAGAAAAGCGTTCGCGAATACCTTTAAGCAAAGTCAATTCATCCGTCCATGAAATGGCCCCCACCTTCATTTTCAAGGTTTTAAACCCCTCTACTAACCTGCATTGGATTTGATCGAGCATGAAATCCTTCGAACCCATCCAGATCAAGCCATTTATTGACTGTCCCTGCTCGCCACGGCTAAAGGGAGTATCAAAGTGATGAAAGCCGTGTTGCAAGTGACTAAAGGCTTGCTCCAAAGCGAATTGGATACTAGGAAAAGTAAGGTTACGAACATACAATTCCTCCAATCCTAGATGAATATTTTTCACAGTCCAAACCAATTGACTTTCCAATTCAGGGACATCATCAACGCTCAATCCACGCAAGATACCTACCTCACCCAATCCAATCCCAAAGGGTGACCCAGCATCCTCGATACGCAAAAAGAAACTCTCTTTCGTGCGCAGAATACCACGCGAAGTCCCCGCAGGTTGCTTAAAGTTGAGAAGGTAAGGGTGTACTGTTGCTTTCATTACAAACCTAAAAGTTAAGGGCTAAGGCTGTTCCAAGGCAATAGACCAAAGTCATCAGCGCCATAGGTTTCAGTAAGGAATCCAGTGCTGCCGAATCTCTCGCCCGAGCAAAGCGAATAAAAACTACCCTGGAGAGTACCACTCCATAGGCGATGTGAAAGATGAGTAAAAATTGATTCCCGTCTAAAGCCGCCCAATACAAAGCGAAGACTAAACTAAATACGTTGCCAATCATTAAAAGCGCTTTAAAGTAACCCCTTCCCCATTGATATCCGAACCGTACCACAAGCGTTCGCTTGCCAGCTACGGCGTCCGTTTCAACATCTCGAAGGTTGTTTAAAGTAAGTACTGCCGCACTGTAGGCGCCCGCCACCAAAGCTGGAAATAGGAAGCTCCAGTGAAGCGATCCATATAAACTTGCGGAGCCGAGCACTCCGATCAATCCAAAAAATAAAAAGACAAAAAAATCGCCTCCGCCCCAATACGCATAGGGCTTTGGCCCCATAGTATAGGACTTAGCGGCTAAGACTGCAGCAATATTCAGCAGCGAAAAAAGTATAAAGAGCGAAATGCGTTCTTGAAATGCTAAAAAACTCAATCCGCCTCCTCCAATCAGGGCCAATGCGGTCCATAGATGAACGGCACGCTTCATTTGATCGGCAGTGATTAACCCGCTCGCTATAGCACGTTTTTCGCCGGTACGGTGGTCATCGGTACCGCGCAGTCCATCGCCCAGGTCATTGGCATAATTCGACAATATTTGGTAAGCGCCAGCGGTGAATACGGCAAGTGCAAAGATGCCCCAATGCACGTGGTCATTGATTTTGTAGGCCATACCTGTTCCTAAGGCAATGACTGCGAAAGCGAGCGGTAAGGTGCGCAGCCGCGCTGCTTGAATCCAAATATGAAGTGGTACCATACTATCGTAACGCAGCAAGCGCCGCTAAGTTGGCACGCTGCTCCGTTTTACTATCAATTATTTTCGCCCCCTCAGCCGTGTCTAATGCTGCTACTAATGCTGCTACTGAGGACACCGATTCATAGTCCACACCGAAGGCCGATGCAATACCTTCGAGGTTGACGTTTTGTGCATTGGCAAAAACACGTTGTGCCGTTGGCCCAGTGCTGGCCGTTCCTGGGAGCCAATCAAAAATGCCGCCTACCCCATTATTGAGTATACATACCACCAAATTCTGAGGAATTTGCTGTCCATATAACCCGTTGTGATCGTAGAGAAAACTTTGATCGCCAATGATTAAAAAATGTTTGCGGTCGGGATCTGCCAAAGCCGCACCAACAGCCGTGCTCAAACTGCCATCAATACCCGCCACTCCTCTATTCCCATACAATTGTACAGCTTTCGGAAAGTAATTGAAATAACGTACGATGGAACTGTTCCCTAGATGCAGTACGTCCGTTGTATTTAATTTTGAAACCACACTTTGAAACGCCGCCGAATCCGACCACGGCAAGGGTTTCGAAACCGGTTCCACAGATGGTATTCTAATGAATTCCGGGGCGGATTTATAAACTGCAAGTGCATTGGGAGCCATCCTTAAGTGCAGCACCTCGGCGTCTAATACATCCCAACATTGGAAAATATCAATGTGCACATGCTTTTTAATTCCCAACGCACGTAAATGCTGTTTGGGCTTTTTATTAATCCACTGTCCACCTACACTTAAAACAGCATCGGGTTCAAGATCGAGCAACGCTTCCATAGGCACTGCCTGTGGATGGTCCAGCACACCACTCATAGGGTCTGCAAAAAGCGTCCAAGCGACTCCTTCATCGAGCAGTGCGCGTAATTGTGCACTTTCTTGGGGTAATAATTGGCCCGCAATTACGGCGACGGACTTATACTCTGAAAAAGAAGGAACCGGCTGATTATCCGGTATTCCATGGAATTCCATGACGTCCTCTGAAAAGTCCAGCTTCACTGGCTCTGGTTCCAATTCTTGAGTATAAAGCGGCTCATCAAAAGCAAGATTGATATGGATCGGGCGCATTTCAACGTGCTGCGCGCGAAACGCAAAATCTAGTTGCGACACCACTTCCGGAGCCGAAGCATCTTCTTCAATATGCACGCTAGCAGCGACATGTGGCTCATAAAAGTTGCGTTGAACACAGGTCTGACCCTCACCCTTATTGATGCGCTCCTCCGGTCGATCGGCACTGAGGACAATCAACGGTACGTGGGCATAATACGCTTCTAAAACAGCGGGATAATAATTTGCTAAAGCGCTACCTGACGTACAACACACCGCAACTGGCGCACCCGTTACGAGGCTTCTTCCAACTGCATTAAAGCCCGCACTACGCTCATCGCCGAGCACTTCCAGTGTGAAAGAACCGAGGGCTTCAGCAGCGATGACTAATGGCGCATTTCGCGAACCAGGCGAAAACACAATTGTCTTCACCCCTGCTTGAGCAAGCGCTTGTAATGTCCAATGTGCCGTGTGCTTTGATGTTGTCATTTGAATTGTACAGCGTCCTTGAGGGCAGAGATTTTATATTCAGTCTCCATCCACTCATTCAAAGGTACGCTGTCCTTAGTAATTCCGCCGCCTGCATAAAAAGTAATGCCCGATTCTGACCACTGCATGGTACGCAGCAGCACTGTAGCATGCAAACCACCGGTCATAAAAGCCAGGTATCCCGTGTATAACCCACGGTCGTATTGTTCCACTGCAGCAATCACTTTACGTGCAGGTGCTGTCGGTGTCCCACATATGGCGGGTGTTGGGTGTAATGCTTCGAGAATATCAACCGCGGGCGCGTTCGCCGCATCGGTTTCTACCCAAGTCAATAAATGCTCCACCGGCCCCGCGAGCAGCGTTTCTTCCACTTGTTTGCGAACGCGCCCACCAAAGGCTGCAAGGGTTTTTTGAATCTCTGTAGTAACAAAATTTTGCTCCTCACGCTCTTTATCGCCCCACTCAGAAGCTCCAGACAATCGTGTACCTGCGAGCGACATAGATCGGAACCCGCCCTCAATCTCTTCGAAGAGCACTTCAGGTGAAGCGCCCATCCAATGACCGTATTCAGGGTGTTTGAGGGCAAATACGGTACAGTTTGGGTACCGTTTTTCAAGCTCCGCAAAGGTCCTTTCAGCATCAGCACGCGTGGTAGTTAAATGGGAAGGACGGCTCAGTACTACTTTGCTTACCTCGTGATGCGCAATGCGTGCGATGATCTCCGTAATCTGTTGCTGGTAAGCGGCGGTGTTGCTTTGAGCAGGCACATTGAGGCGTGTCGTCGCAAAATCGGACCAAAAAATAGCCTCCTCCAGTCCCGATTCTTCCTCAAAGCCGCGTAAATCGCCATGAAAACCGCGCAATAAAACGGTCGCACGAGCGATATCTGTCTCGAGGTATTTTGAGGCCACTTTTGGCCTTCCTGGTATGCGGGCCAATACTTCGAGCATTATTTACGTGCTTTTATGAAGTTGAGCAATTTCACCATAGAAATCAATTCACCTTGTTCGTTTTCAACGCGAATTTGAAAAAGATGCGAACTCTTTCCTTTGTGAAGACAAGTTGCCGTTGCGATGAGCATACCAGTTCGAGCACTCTTTAAATGATTCGCACTGATTTCGGCACCGACAGCGGCCTCTTTAGAAGGATCGATGAGCAATTGAGAGGCTGCAGAGCCCACACTCTCCGCCAATGCTACGGTTGCCCCGCCGTGCAAAATGCGCATGGGCTGGTAGACTCTTGAATCAACGGGCATGGTTGCTACCAACGTACCGGCATCCGGATCCACGTCAACATACGTGATACCAAGGGTTTCCATCAAGGTATCCTTACAGAGGTCATTGAATTTTTTAAGGATGGCGGTCTGGTTTGGGGTATGCTTCATAAGCTCAAAACTACACGGCTAAAGTACGAGAATAAAATAGGAGTAAAAAAACAGCACAAGCCGCTCGAAACCCTATTTTTGCTCTTCATCTTATAATTGTAGATAAGCACATGATTACAATCACCTTCCCAGATGGGAACCAACGCAGTTACGAATCGGGCACTACAGCCATGGACGTAGCAAAAAGCATCTCTCACGGTCTTGCACGTAATGTTTTATCAGGAAGCTTTGATGGTCAAACTATTGAACTGAATGACCCTTTGACGGCTGACGGTACATTGCAGTTTTTTACCTGGAACGATGCCTCAGGGAAGGAAGCATTTTGGCACAGTTCGGCGCACGTTTTAGCTCAAGCCATCGTACACTTCTACCCTGAAGCTAAGTTGACCATTGGTCCTGCCATTGAAAAAGGCTTCTACTACGATGTTGATTTTGGCGAGGAAACCATAGGTGAAAAGGACTTCGAAAAGATTGAGAAGCAAATGCTGGAATTTGCCCGTGCAAAATCGGAATTTAAACTCCGTGCGGTAACAAAGGCAGAGGCGCTTGAAGCGTACAAAGACAACCCTTACAAAACGGAACTTATATCAAATCTAGAAGACGGCACCATCACCTTTTGTGACCACGCCGACTTCACGGATTTATGTCGCGGAGGACACATTCCACATACCGGCTATATCAAAGCGGTAAAAATCATGAACGTCGCCGGTGCGTACTGGCGCGGTGATGAGAATAATCCTCAGTTAACCCGCGTATATGGGGTTTCTTTCCAAAAACAGGGCGAGCTTAAGGAATACCTTGAGCTGCTTGAAGAAGCGAAAAAGCGCGATCACAGAAAATTAGGAAAGGAACTTGAACTGTTCACTTTTAGCCAACGTGTTGGAGCCGGACTACCGCTATGGTTACCCAAAGGTGCGGCACTTCGTGAACGCTTAGAGAACTTCCTCAAGAAAGCTCAGAAAAAGGCAGGATACGACGGCGTGATTACGCCACATATTGGAAATAAAGAACTTTACGTTTGCTCTGGGCATTACGCCAAATACGGTGCAGATAGTTTTCAGCCCATCCATACGCCAGAAGAAGGCGAAGAGTATCTTTTGAAGCCGATGAACTGTCCACACCACTGTGAATTGTACAAGGCTACCCCAAAATCATATAAGGATTTACCGGTGCGCTATGCTGAGTTTGGCACGGTGTACCGTTACGAGCAAAGCGGTGAGCTTCACGGCTTGACACGCGTTCGTGGGTTTACGCAAGACGATGCGCATATTTTCTGTATGCCGGACCAATTAAAAAGCGAATTCAAAAGTGTCATCGACCTTGTGTTGTACATCTTCAAAACATTAGATTTTAAAGACTACACGGCGCAAATCAGCTTAAGAGACCCTAACAAACCTGAGAAATACATTGGCTCAGACGAAAATTGGGAGAAGGCGGAATCTGCGATCATTGAGGCGGCAGGCGAAAAAGGTTTGAATACTGTCGTTGAATACGGAGAAGCAGCTTTCTATGGTCCTAAGCTCGATTTCATGGTAAAAGATGCTTTGGGACGCAGCTGGCAATTGGGCACCATTCAGGTAGATTACAACCTACCGGAACGTTTCGAATTGGAATACAAAGGCAGTGATAACGAAAGCCACCGTCCTGTTATGATTCACCGTGCGCCCTTTGGCTCTATGGAGCGTTTCGTTGCAGTACTACTCGAACATTGTGGCGGTAACTTCCCATTGTGGCTCACCCCTGAACAAGTGAAGATTCTTCCCGTTAGTGAGAAGTACAATGAGTACGCGAAAGAAATAGCTCAATTCCTAGAAATTTCCGATATTCGCGCCCTCGTAGACGACCGTAACGAAAAGATTGGCAGGAAGATACGTGATGCAGAAGTCACTAAAATTCCTTACATGTTGATCGTTGGCGAGAAAGAAGCGACCAGTGGTGAGCTCAGTGTTCGTCGCCATGGCGAAGGAGATTTGGGCACCATGACTAAAGAAGCATTTGTAGCAAGTATCGAGAAAGAAATCTCGGAACTTATTGATTAATAGAAGTTTAACTAAAAACAAAAGACCCTGAGAAAAGGCAAAAGAAAGCAGCCAAAAGAGAAATTGGCCGCAAACCACCGCATCAACGACCGAATTAGAGTACCTAAAATTCGTCTTGTTGGAGAAAATGTAGAACCTGGAGTATATGAAACTCGTCAAGCGTTGCGCATGGCGGACGATATGGATTTAGATTTGGTAGAGATTTCTCCGAATGCAGATCCACCGGTGTGTAAAATCATTGATTACAGTAAATTCATGTACGATCAGCGCAAGAAACAAAAGGAGCTTGCGTCGAAGGCTGTTAAGGTGGTCATTAAAGAAATTCGATTTGGCCCGAATACCTCAGATCACGATTACGACTTTAAGAAAAAGCATGCTATTGAGTTTTTGAAAGCAGGCAACAAGGTAAAAGCCTTCGTTTTCTTCCGCGGTCGTTCTATCGTATTTAAGGACAAAGGTGAAATCTTATTGCTGCGCTTGGCTCAGGATCTTGAGGAATATGGAAAGGTAGAACACATGCCTTCTATGGACGGCAAGAAGATGAACATCACGCTTGCACCTAAAAAATAAGTCACTCCAATCAAAATAAAGTTAGATCATGCCAAAGATGAAAACCAAATCCAGTGCAAAGAAGCGTTTCAAGCTGACAGGTTCTGGTAAGATCAAAAGAAAACACGCTTTCAAGTCACACATTTTGACGAAGAAAGCAACAGATCAGAAACGTCGTTTGACAAAATCTGGTCTTGTAGCTGATGCTGATGTTGCAAACATCAAGAAGCAGCTTGGAATGAAATAATTCCTTAGAGTTAATTAATAACCCTGTGCTGGGTAGCTAAATCTTCTTGAAACAACAGAAGTACCTCTCGCAAAAAATTAAAAATTATGCCACGTTCAGTAAATGCTGTTGCTTCAAGAGAGCGCAGAAAAAAATTGATGAAACACGCCAAAGGATACTTTGGACGTCGTAAAAATGTTTGGACTGTTGCTAAGAATGCTGTTGAGAAAGGTCTCACGTATGCTTACCGCGACCGTAAAAACAAAAAACGCACATTCCGCGCGTTATGGATTCAGCGTATTAACGCTGGTGCAAGATTGCATGGAATGTCTTACTCACAATTCATGGGTAAGGTGAAAAAAGCGAACATTGAATTGAACCGTAAGGTATTGGCAGATTTAGCCATGAACCACCCGGAAGCGTTCAAAGCGATCGTTGATAAGGTGAAGTAATAAATCAGATTGGAGACTTAGAAGCGCCTCGTTCCTTACCGGAACGGGGCGTTTTACTTTTTAAGCAATCGATGATTTTGGTATTGATAGACAATAATGAATCCCGACGGTGTTTCCATACGGTCTAAAACCTCGGTATCCAGCGCTGGTAGGTCATGCGCGTACAACCACTTCACCCCATTTTCCTCGCGCCATGGACCGGGAATGTTTAAATCTGCAGGTACCACATTGATGTAGTCAAACAACCCCGCAATCTCGTGGTGAGCGGGATGCGCAATGATCGCGTTCGGTGTACCGGATTGCACTAATTTTCCTCCGCGAATGACCCAAAGCGTATCCGCAACAAGCAATGCATCTGCCGGATCGTGTAAAACCAACAATGCCGCACTTTGCGAGCGCTTAATCATCGCTTTCATATCCAATAGAATGGCGCTCTTTGTTCTGAGGTCCAGCTGCGCTAAACTCTCATCCATAAGCAGTACAGGCGGGTTCCCAGCCATCGCCTTAGCGATACTTACCCGCTGGCGCTGTCCGCCACTCAGGGTATGTATAATTTGGCCTGAATACGGGGTTAGATTCATCGACTGCATTAAATTCTCAACGCGAGCGACACGTTCTTCTTCATCCAGACGTAAGATGTGGTGGCCAATATTCTCTTCAATAGACAACATATGCTGCAAGTCGTCCAATTGTGGCACCCAGCCCGCCTTCGTTTCGTCCAAAACCAAACGCTTTTTACGCGTCTCTACGGGAGTTCCATTAATACTAACACTGCCAGACAAAGGCTCTAACTCCCCTCGAAGTAAGCGCATTAAAGTGCTTTTACCAGCACCCGAGGGACCGACCATAACTACGATTTCACCAGGCTGTATAGCGGCGCTACCGAATTCAAAAATTTCGTCTTCACCGTAAGCGAAACGCAGCGCATCAAATTGAACTAAGGGTGTTTGCATAAGTATTGAAACAAAAAAACCGCCCCAAAGTTGGAGCGGTTTCTAACGTATTCTAATCTTTTATAGATGAATCACCTCATCGTACGCCGCAGCCGTCGCCTCCATAAAGGCTTCACTTAGCGTTGGGTGTGGGTGAACTGTTTTCAGAATTTCATGACCTGTAGTTTCCAACTTACGTGCAACCACCGCTTCAGCGATCATCTCAGTAACGTTAGCACCAATCATATGTGCACCTAATAGCTCTCCGTACTTAGCGTCGTAGATTACTTTAATAAAGCCGTCTTTATGACCCGAAGCAGAAGCCTTACCCGAGGCAGAGAACGGGAATTTTCCCACTTTCAGCTCGTAACCTGCATCTTTCGCTGCTTTCTCTGTCATCCCCACTGAGGCAACCTCAGGGAAACAATAGGTACATCCTGGAATATTCCCGTAATCGAGCGGCTCTACATGCAACCCTGCTAATTTCTCTACACACAATATACCTTCCGCAGAAGCAACGTGTGCCAATGCTGGTCCTTTAACGATATCACCAATGGCAAAGTAGCCAGGTACGTTGGTTTGGTAAAAATCATTCACCAAAATGCGACCACGATCAGAAGCAATACCTACCTCTTCTAGGCCGATACCCTCAATGTTCGGAGCAATACCTACTGCAGACAATACTACATCTGCTTCAAGCTGCTCCTCTCCTTTTTTCGTCTTTACGTTAACGATGCAACCTTTACCAGAGGTATCTACTCCAGTTACTTCCGCATTCGTCATAATTTTTACACCGGACTTTTTAAACGTGCGCTCCAACTGCTTACTCACGTCTTCATCTTCAACAGGGACGATGTTCGGCATGTACTCTACGATGGTTACATCCGTACCCATACTGTTGTAGAAGTAGGCAAATTCAATACCGATTGCTCCAGAACCTACAACCACCATTTTCTTAGGTTGCTTCTCTAAGGTCATCGCTTTGCGGTAACCAATGATTTTCTTACCGTCTTGCGGCAAGTTTGGAAGTTCTCTAGAACGTGCACCTGTAGCAATGATGATGTGCTGACCAGAATAGATGGTTTCTTTACCCGCTTCGTCTGTAACAGCGACCTTCTTACCGGGCTGTACTTTACCAAAACCGTTCAGAACGGTGATTTTATTTTTCTTCATCAAAAACTGTACACCGCCGCTCATGCCGTTCGCAACTTCGCGCGAACGGTTTACAACCGCGTTAAAGTCTTTGTCGTATTCTTTGATTTTGATTCCAAAGTCTTCCGCATGCTTCACATATTCGAATACCTGAGCACTTTTCAGAAGGGCTTTTGTAGGAATACATCCCCAGTTAAGACAAACGCCTCCAAGGTTTTCCTTTTCTACTACTGCCGTTTTGAATCCCAATTGAGATGCGCGAATGGCGGTCACATAGCCACCGGGGCCTGACCCCACAACGATTACGTCAAAATCCATTTATTTCTCTTTTAAATGAGCGTGCAATTTAAGGCCAAAACCTTAACTCTTCCGCATTGCAATACAGGATATCTCCACATTCACATTTTTTGGTAAAGTTTTTACCGCAACCGTCTCCCGTGCTGGAAAAGGTGGTGTGAAATACCCACCATAAACGGCATTAACCTCATCGAAATGATCCATTGAACTCAGGAAAATACTGGTCTTCACCACGGAATTAAAATCGGTACCGCCCGCGAGTAAAACCGCCTGTAGGTTTTTCATGACTCGATGTGCCTCTTCTGTGATTGACTTTCCCAAAGCCATTTCACCGGTATGGGGATCCATGGCTATTTGCCCGGAGGTGAAAATGACATCCCCCCAACTTACTCCGGCACTGTACGGACCTATGGCCGGTGCCAACCCTTTTCCTTCAATTGCTTTTTTCATCGTTTTGTCGGTAGATTTAATTTACCTCAACCGAATTTAACTCATATTTGCCCATATGAAGGTGCTTCTCATTGACAATTACGACAGCTTTACCTATAACCTGCTCCATTATTTGGAAAAATCAGGTGCACAGGTCACGGTCTACCGCAATGATGCTGCAGAATTGGCAAACCTTGAAGTGCTTCAGTTTGATGGATTGGTCCTAAGTCCTGGCCCCGGATTACCCGAAGAAAGTGGGCAACTCATGTCGGTAGTCGCTCAGGCTTACGGCAAGCTACCACTGCTCGGAGTTTGTTTGGGAATGCAAGCGCTCGCCTTGCACACTGGGGGCCAATTATACAACAGAAAGGGCATCATGCACGGTCGTGCGACAACGTTAAAAGTTCTCGAGGACAGTACACTTCTAAGGGGCATGTCTGAATTTCAGGTCGGCCTCTACCACAGTTGGGCGGTGGACAAAAATGCGCTTCAGGACTGGAAACTTTGCGCAGTTGCCCTAGAGGAAGGAGCTCCCATGGTGATTGAATCTGAACAACACCGAGCCTACGCGGTCCAATTCCACCCAGAAAGCGTGCTCACTCCACAAGGACTTAAAATCATTGAAAACTGGCTCGCCTTATTGCATTAAAAATCAACGGCGGTGCGTCTGCGTTGCGTTTTCACTTGACGGAATTGTTGATTTTTCAGATTGATTCCAATCATGTAGGATCGCGTGGACCCGAAGGGCACCCACGAAATCTTCATCTCCCAACAATGCAAATCGCGCGTGGCATTAATAGACGTAAAACCAGCCGTACGTTGCGCAATATCTATCCCCGTTCGGTAGTTTAATGACCAATTATCCGTGGGCCTGTACGCACCAGATATACTGATGCTATGGGCGGCAAATTCATTTTGAAAAATTGGACCAGATGCGCCCTCAACCCCCTCCGTTACTTTCGTTAAAAGACGTAAATCATAGTTCAAACTCACATTCCAATCTGAACGCAAGGTCACGAGATCCGGATACTGGTAATAATCGATATCCCCTGTGGTGAATGTCCCGCCGCGACGCTCCATTGCTACGGGCTCTCGACTGCTCTTTCGGCTGCTTTTTAACTGCGTGCTCGCCGAAAATTGGGAGGTTCTGTGAATAAGCGGAGCAGCATGAAGTTTGTAGGCCAAAGTAGAAATGCGTTCACCCGAGGCATCGTAACCGTAAGGATCGAACTGTCCTTGATAGGTCAGGCGTAATTTTTGGTTAAAGAGGGAACTCGCAGCAGTTAAACGAACGATATTCCAATTGAACCCGTCTTGTGCCGCCAAATTATAATTGGTATTCAAATTAAATCGCTCCAGTAACTTTACTTTTTTCGTTGCACCGGTCGTGTCGCGGCGGTCAATGATCTTAGCCTCGAGATTATTATCAATGGCAAAAGTGATGGCACCATTGCTTCCTCTTCCCGGTGAACCGTATAAAAATCCATTATATCTATTGTAATACAGGCTGTTTCCTAGGGTATCCGTGAAGTTCTGGTAGTAATTCCACTGCTCCGTCCCAAAATCAGGTCTAAAATTAAAGGTTGCCCGCGGGGTTATCATGTGACGCACGGCTTTCACTGGACCCTTCGAGAACAAAAAGGTTCCATAAATCTTCGTATTTAGCGAAGCATTCATGCCAAAGTCACGTACTGCAGTAAATCCACTGATTGTATCTGTAAGGACGCCTTTATTCAACGCGGGATCAAAGGTGTAATCGTATTGCTGAAAATACCAGCGTTCCGTATAGTTGGCAGATGGGCTGAAGGTGAAGTACTTCAGAAGCTTCGTATTGGTAGATAAGGACGTAGTATGTTTCACTCCGTATTGGCCGTATTCGCGAAGCACATCGTTCATATCGTAACCTGCGAGGGAGTCCAATTTTGCACTGATCGTACCTAAATTCCCCTTTAATCTGCCCTCAGCAACTGAACTGTAATTCATTCCCAGCTTGTCGTACCACTGACTCTTACCATCATTGGTCTTCAATGGAAAGAAACGCGGCACATTAAAGGACGCCTTAGGTAAATTGGTGGTGAAACTTTGAGATCCGTTGTTTTGCGTATGATTACCACTCACGGTGAGATTAGCCCGACCAAAGCGCTGGTTGTAAGTAATGCTCGAATTCATGGTATTATTTGTTGTACTCATGGTACCGTTGAGTAAATCCTCTGGATTCGCGCTATTTTTAAAGAAGTTGGGGTTCTGCAAGTTTACACTGGCATTAAATTGACGCGTTGGATGCGCTTTGGCATCCTGGCGGTGCGTCCATCGAATGCTGAAATTTTTGGTGATATCGTAGCCGCCGAACGGCTCGAAAATGGGCAGCCCCCTGCGTTGATAGCGGTATTGATAGGAAAAGTTTCCATTGTAGCGGTAACGTTTTCTGTAATTCGTAGTGGCTTGCAATGCCCACGAACCGCGGAGGTAAAGGTCCCCACGCAACTCTAGATCCATGAAATCATTGATGGGAAAATACCAACCGCCGTTCACTATCCCTACCCCTTGCGTTGGCGAATTTTGAAAACTGGGCATCAATAATCCTGAAATACTTGGTTTTTCGAGGTTCGTAGGAAAGTATCCATAAGGAATCACCAGCGGCGTGGGTATGCCGAAAAATTCGAAATGTGCCGGTCCGGTGATGATACGTTCACCCAATTCGACCTTACTCTTGTTTGTTTTAATCTGAAAATGAGGCTCTTCATGCGAACAGGTCGTGAATCCAGTACCTGCCATAAACAAGGTGTTCGAATCCACTTTTTTCACCGCTTCCCCATTGAGGTAGTTCTCCCCTTCTTGAGTCAGCACACTTTTAATTTTGGCTTTCTCCGTGGTCCAATTGTATTTTATCTCACTGAGGTAAAACGTCTTTCCACCGTCTTCAAAAACAGGCTGTTGTTCCAGCTCACCTCGCTCGTTTTCTATCCCACGTGCAACGACGACACCGTCTTCCCAAAAGATCTTCGCATAGCCCGCATCCAACTTCGTTTCACCAAAGACTAAGTGAACTTCATTGAACAATTCTACCGTACCTGCATCTACGTCTGAAGCAATAGAATCCTTCGCCGTATAGCGAATAGGTCCATCCTGCGCGACCGTTGAAAACGGTGCACAAAATGTGAGCAAAAAAAGAAGACCAGTAAGTCGCTGATACACCCGGGTACGTAATTTGCATGAGATTCAAAGGTAAAACGAATGTTTATGCACCTTGGTATGGTTGGCTCAAGTTTTAAAGGAATTAAAATTGCCGGTTTGGCGGTGCTTTTCACCGTACTTGCCGCCTTCAATCCGCGTCCATTTCGTGCCGCGAATGCTGGGGTAAATATCATTGTGATCGATCCAGGGCACGGTGGGAAGGATCCGGGTAACCTAGGAACCGGCCGCTACCGCTCGCGTGAGAAAGACGTAAGCTTTGACGTGAGCCAATTGGTCAAAAAGTATATCGAAGAAAATCTACCCGATACGAAAGTCATCCTGACTCGCGACGACGACCGGTTTATTGAACTTTACCAACGCACCGTTATTGCGAATCGAGCGAATGCGGACGTTTTTATCTCCATTCACTGCAATGCAAATGACAACAAAAGCGCCTATGGCACCGAAAGCTTTGTTTTGGGAATGGGAGAAAAGGACCAACGTCTGAATAAAACCGCGCAGTTAGAGAACGCCGCGCGTCTGTTGGAAGAAAATTGGGAGAGTAACTACGAAGAACTCAACGCGAACAATCCGGCAGCCATCATTGCACTGCGCGCCTACCAAGACGCCTTCTTGGAGCAAAGCATCAGTATTGCTGATGAAATTCAACGCCAGTTCGAAGGTCGTGTTAAACGCCGTAACCGCGGGGTGAAACAACAACCATTGGCGGTGCTACGAGGTTCGACCATGCCTGCAGTTCTGGTGGAATTGGGCTTTCTAACCAATCCCGGTGAGGAAGACTTTTTACAAAGTACCCAAGGAAAGGAATTGCTCGCAAGCGCCATTTATCGTGCGGTGAAAGAATATAAATTTAAGCGTGAGCAGCGCGATGCAGGAATTCAGACCGAAGGATCTAGCCTCACCCCATCAGTCTACACCCCTTCTACTGTACCTGCGCCAACGCAGGAAGAACTTACTGAAGCAGCTGCCGAAGTTCGGGCTGAAGAAACGACTAGGGAGGCTACTACAGAACGCGTTGAATCGCCAGAAATGGAGCTGTTTTTCGCAGTTCAAATTGCCGTATCACGAAACGACCTCCCTTGCCTCCCGGAAAACTTCAAGGGTGTCGAATCCGTCTGGAAACAAGAGCAATATGGGTTGTACAAATACTACAGCGGAAAACTGGCAACTTTTACAGATGCCGAAGCGTTAAAACAAAATGTTGTAACGCAGTATCCCGACGCCTACCTCGTGGCTTTTGAAAAGGACAAGAAAATTGACCTCAATGAGGCCAAAAAGCGGGCGCCTTAATGTATTTTAGCATTTAAACGAAACGACTTTGAAAACAGAATTTAAAATTGGCTTGGCCATAGTTCTCGGTGTTTTCCTATTGTATTGGGGGGTAAATTACCTCAAGGGCAAGGATGTATTTAGCACGGAGAATAAATACTACGTCGTTTACGATAACACAGAAGGGTTACTCGCCACTCGCCCTATTACCATCAACGGTTACCAGGTCGGTCAAGTCAGTGCCATTTCCTTCCTTCCTGATGCTTCGGGAAGATTGTTGGTCACGCTTAATGTTGGGAACGACTTCCCGATCACTCAAGGAACCGTCGCAAAGATTTACTCCGCCAGTATCATGGGTGAGAAAAGCATCTCCTTAACCGTGAATAAAGGCGCCCCACTTGCTTTGAGCGGTGATACGCTCGTGAGTGCCACAGAACGCGACCTTACTGAGGAAGTAAATATGCAACTCGCTCCTATTAAGGCGCGAACAGAAGAACTTTTAGGTACACTAGATACCGTGATTGGATTGGCTTCAGGATTTTTAGACGAGCGTACTTCACAGAATTTCAAAGCCACCTTTGAAAGCCTTACTAAGACGTTTGCCAGCGTAGAAGCTAGCGCGGCCGAAGTCAGTGAGTATCTGGGTGATAATAAAGGGAACTTTGACGCGATGAGCGAGAATTTCAGAACGCTCAGTGAAGAATTGGCTTCAAAAAGCAAAGACATCAGCAGTACCATTACTAACCTCGAAGCCATTTCAGATAGTCTAGCCAGCGCAAAACTCACAGAGACGGTGAACAATATGGAAAGTATCACTGCGCGTTTTGATCGCCTAATGGCAGAATTAGAGACGGGCGAAGGTGCAGCTTCAAAATTGATTTACGACGAAGAGGTCTACGCAAACATGAAAAAAGCGACAGAAAATTTGAACCGCCTCTTATTAGACATTAAATACAATCCGAACAAATACCTGCACGTAAGCATGTTCGGAAGCAGAACGCGCTATACTGAGGAAGAAATCCAAGCCATCGAAGAGGCTATGGAAGAAAGCAATCCAGAAAAATAATCATGTCGTATTTGCCCAACATCCTATTCATTGCCGCGCTGGCCACCGCCGTCGCAGTATTCGCTAAGAAGGTAGGACGAATACGCAAAAACATTGGTTTAGGAAAGGATACCGATCGTAGCGATCGCCCGAGCGATCGTTTGCAAAACATGCTCAGAGTGGCCTTCGGTCAATCTAAAATGCAGGCGCGCCCGATCGCTGGTGCCCTTCATTTTATCGTGTATGTGAGCTTCCTCATTATCAACATAGAGGTCCTGGAAATTATTGTTGACGGTATTTTCGGGACGCACCGCGTCTTTGCCCCATTTTTAGGCAAAGCATATGCCCCTATTATTAGCGCTTTTGAAGTATTGGCTGTACTTACCGTGATTGCCGTGCTTATCTTTTGGTGGCGCAGAAATGTCAGTAAATTGGACCGGTTCCACAAACCGGAAATGAAAGGTTGGGCTTTTACGGATGCGAACAACATCTTGTACATCGAACTGGTCCTCATGTTTGCTTTCCTGAACATGAATGCATTAGAGGCCAATTTTGCCGATGCCCACCACAGTTTCCTCATCAGTCAATACATTGCGCCGCTTTGGAGCGGTGCGAGTGAATGGGGACTGCATTTTGGTGAGCGACTTTTCTGGTGGGTCCATATCCTCGGCATCTTTGCGTTCTTAAACTACCTTCCGTATTCAAAGCATTTTCACATTATTCTTGCCTTCCCGAATACCTATTATGCCAACCTCGAAGCCAAAGGCCGTTTTGAGAATAATGCAGCAGTAACGAAGGAAGTCGCATTGATGATGGATCCTTCAGCCGATCCATTTGCAGCGCCAGCGCCGGATGCCGATGCCCCTATTGAGCGCTTTGGCGCAAAAGACGCCGATGATCTAAGCTGGGCGAACTTACTCAATGCCTATACCTGTACGGAGTGTGGTCGCTGTACGAGCGAGTGCCCTGCTAACCTTACGGGCAAAAAATTATCGCCGCGTAAAATCATGATGGACACGCGCGACCGCATTGAAGAGATCGGTGCGAACATCGCTGCAAACGGTGCTTTCTTAGACGACGGTAAAAGTTTACTAGGCGATTACATTACCCATGAAGAATTGTGGGCCTGCACCAGTTGTAATGCTTGTGTTCAGGCTTGTCCAGTAGATATCGATCCGTTAAACATCATCATGAAACTTCGCAATTTTGCGACCATGGAAGAAAGTAGCGCCCCCGGCGCACTAAACGCCATGATGACGAATGTCGAGAACAATGGCGCGCCTTGGCCATTTAACCAAATGGACCGTGCGAATTGGATCAATGAATAACGCAACCCAACACCCAACATACAAACAGTAATTCTAAAAACGCGTCAAACAACAAACATGGAAAAAAGCGCAAATGCACACATCGACAAACTATTAAAAGAGGCTTCCGTAGACGGTCAATTGATCAGTCCTATGCTGCCCACAGATGTGAAGAATTACCTGATCGACATTGACGGCACCGTCTGTGACGACATCCCGAATGAGGAACCCGAACGTATGGCGACGGCAAATGTATACCCAGATGCTTTGGATACCTTAAACAAATGGTACGAGGAAGGACACGTCATCACGTTCTTTACCTCTCGTACAGAAGAGCACCGCGAGGTGACTGAAAAATGGCTCAAGGAAAATGGATTCCAATGGCACGGCCTTTTGATGGGCAAACCGCGCGGAGGAAACTACCATTGGGTCGATAACCACATTGTTCGTGCAACGCGTTACACGGGAAAATTCACAGACCTTGTGGAAAAAGAGAGTACAATTCAAGTTTTCGAAGACTAACTATGACCACATTTCAAGTTCCCACATTGGCACAAATGACCGCCGAAGGCAAGGCTCCAGAAGTCTTGTTTTGGGTGGGATGTGCCGGCAGCTTTGACGATCGCGCAAAAAAGATCACCAAAGCCATGGCGAAAATTTTGCACCACACGGGCATCAGCTACGCTGTGCTAGGAACAGAAGAAGGTTGTACGGGTGATCCTGCAAAACGAGCTGGCAATGAATTTTTATTTCAAATGCAAGCGATGATGAATATTCAAGTCCTCAACGGCTATGAAGTAAAACACATTGTGACCACCTGCCCACATTGCTTCAATACCTTGAAGAATGAATATCCAGAATTGGGTGGAAACTACCATGTAGAGCACCACAGCCAGTTTTTAAATCGCCTGCTTAAAGAAGGTCGACTCAAAATTGAGGGTGGTAGTTTTAAAGGTAAAAAAATCACTTTTCATGACCCCTGTTACCTCGGTCGTGCAAACGACGAATACGAGGCGCCGCGCGCACTTTTAGAAAAACTTGATGTTTCACTGAAAGAAATGCGTCGCTGTAAACAAAATGGTCTATGCTGCGGCGCCGGTGGTGCACAGATGTTCAAAGAAGCAGAAAAAGGAACCGCAGAAATCAATCACGTTCGAGCGGACGAAGCCATGGAAACAGGTGCCGAGATCGTAGTTGCAGGATGTCCTTTCTGTAACACCATGCTTACGGACGGCGTAAAAAACCGTGAAAAAGAAGATCAGGTCCAAGTCTTAGATTTGGCTGAGATGATCGCCTTAGCAGAAGACCTTTAGTATGAGTATGCAATCTATGCATCCTGAATCGCGCATGTGGTTCTACGGCCTCCAAGAGCCATTGACTGACGACCAAGCGCAGGTGCTTAGCGGTCTTATGGATGATTTCGTTGGGCAATGGAAAGCGCATGGAGCACAACTCGCAGCTGCCTATAGAATCATAGGCAACCAATGCCTCATTCTAGCAGTTGATGAACGTCAACAGCAGGCAACGGGATGCAGCATTGATAAAAGCGTACACCTATTGATGGAATTTGGCCAACAGTATGGCGTCGACTTTTTCAACCGCATGTTAGTTTTTACCGCAGATATAAACGGTATTCAAGCCTATACTCCAACCGCATTAAAAGCAGCTATTGCCAGTGGTGCGATCACTCCGGAAACCCCAGTCATGCACACCCTCGCTCCTACCCTTGTAGCAAGTGGCACGGGTATGATTCCTTTAAGTGAAAGTTGGGCGAAGCGCTACCTCTAGAAAATCGCACGTGCGATTTCATAAATGTTTTGACTCTTACCCATGCTGTAGTAGTGCAGTACCGGTACCCCAGCGTCTCTAAGCTCTTTGCTTTGCTGAATACACCATTCGATTCCCAATTGCTTCACTTGCGCATTGTCCTTGCATTTGATGGCTTGGATAGCCAATTCATCTGGAATGTCCACGTGAAAAATCTGAGGCAATATGCTCAATTGACGCTTGGTTGAAAGCGGCTTTAATCCTGGAACAATAGGAACGGTGATCCCTGCAGCGCGGCATTTATCGACAAAGGCAAAATACTTACTGTTGTCAAAGAAAAGCTGCGTCACGATATAATCGGCTCCAGCTTCCACTTTTGCCTTCAAATATTCTATATCTAAGTTCAGTGAAGGTGCCTCAAAGTGCTTTTCAGGATAGCCTGCAACACCGATACAAAAATTCGTTGCCGTTGTATTTTGTAAATCTTCATCAAGGTAATTGCCTTGATTCAAATCTTTAATCTGACGCACCAAATCAATAGCGAAGGCATTGCCTTCTTTATGTGGGGTGAAATAGCTTTCGTGCTTTGCTTGATCGCCACGCAACGCCACCACATTCTCTATGCCCAAGAAATTCAAATCAATCAGAAGATTCTCGGTCTCTTCCTTCGAGAATCCGCCACATAGCACGTGAGGAACCGTTTCCGTATCGTACCTGTGCATGATCGCTGCACAAATACCAACCGTACCAGGACGCTTACGAACCACCTTTTCTTGGAGTAAACCGTTGTCTAAACGCTTGTATATGGTCTCTTCACGGTGGTAGGTCACATCAATAAACGGTGGCTTGAACTCCATCAACGGATCGAGATTATCAAAGATCTCTTGAGCCTTTTGCCCTTTTAACGGCGGTAGGATTTCAAAAGTAAACTGGCACTCCTTGACTTCTTGTAGTAAATCGGTAATCTTCATTGCTTAATAGTTAAGATTAGGAGCCAACCACTTTTCTGCAGTTGCCACATCAATGCCTCGTAGTGCGGCGTAGGATGCTATTTGATCTTTGGCCAATTTTCCAACGGCAAAATATTTTGAATCCGGATGTGCGAAGTAATAACCACTTACGCTCGATGCCGGATACATCGCTAAACTTTCGGTCAGCGACATTCCTATCGACGGCGCATCCAACAAGTCAAACAACGTTGTTTTATCAAGGTGGTCTGGACAAGCCGGATACCCCGGGGCGGGACGAATTCCTCTATATTTCTCGGCAATCAACTGGTCGTTCGTCAACTGTTCCTCTGGTGCATAGCCCCAGATCTCACGGCGAATCTTTAAATGCACATACTCCGCAAGACCTTCTGCTAAACGATCTGCCAATGCCTTCAGCATCAAGCTACTATAGTCATCGTGTGCGGCCTCAAATTTCGTCAGCGTTTTCTCTATGTCTAGTCCTGCCGTTACTGCAAAACCGCCGACATAATCCTGAACAGTGCCTTCAGGAGCCACAAAATCTGAAAGGGCCTGGAACTTCGACTTTTCACCGGTTTGACGCAGCGAATAAAAGCTGCCCAAAGCACCATTCTCACCGAGTATAATTTCTTCTCCTCTACTTTGAGCGGGGAAAATACCGTAGGCCGCATTCAGCATTAGCCATTGCTCTTTTTGCAGTGTACGCAGCATTTTCTGTGCATCTGCATAGACACTTTTTGCTTGCTCCCCAACAACTTCATCTTCTAAAATCCGGGGGAATTTCCCGAAGAGTTGCCAAGTCTGAAAAAAAGGAGTCCAGTCAATGTAAGGCACGACTTCCGCAATAGGAATACTGCGCAAATGCTTGGTACCTATAAATTTTGGTGTAGGTACTGTGGTCGCATCAAAGACCAATTTAGGCTTGTGCTCCTGCGCATAGGCCAACGGCACCAATGCCTTTTTCTCGCGGTGTTTTGCGTAGCC
>Ga0209137_1000850_pt1 | contig 30998 bp, 31 predicted proteins | sample SaaInl5LU_22_DNA_FD_184642 | JGI IMG/M metagenome (GOLD analysis project Ga0209137, IMG submission 184642) | Marine microbial communities from expanding oxygen minimum zones in the Saanich Inlet - ESP_105LU_22_DNA (SPAdes) (version 2) | ecosystem: Environmental > Aquatic > Marine > Intertidal...
GTTCGGAGCAGAGGGCGGCCGAGCAGGCGGCCAAGAAGGCGGCCAAGGCGGCCGAGCAGGCGGCCAAGAAGGCGGCCAAGGCGGCGGAGGCGGCAGCCAAGAAGGAGCAGAGGGCGGCGGAGAAGGAGGGGGCGCGGCTGGTCAAGGAGACTATCCGCGAGGAGCAGAAGGAGCAGAAGGCGGCCGAGCAGGCGGCCAAGAAGGAGGCCAAGCAGGCGGCCAAGCAGGCGGAGGCGGCGGCCAAGAAGGAGCAGAAGGCGGCCGAGCAGGCGGCCAAGAAGGAGCAGAAGGCGGCCGAGCAGGCAGCCAAGAAGGAGGCCAAGGCAGCCGAGCAGGCGGCCAAGAAGGAGGCCAAGAAGGAGCAGAAGGCGGCGGAGGCGGCAGCCAAGAAGGCGGCCAAGAAGGAGCAGAAGGCGGCCGAGGCGGCGGCCAAGAAGGCGGCCAAGCAGGCGGCCAAGAAGGCCCCCGCCGCGCTGCTGCAGGCGGCCCAGAAAGCCCAGAAAGCCCAGAAAGCCCAGAAGGCGGTCGCCTCCGGGGAGCAGGTCTGTGCGGACGAGCTGCGCGAGGAGCCCTACGAGGCAGACGAGGCAGACGAGGCAGACGAGGCAGACGAGCAGGAGGTCAGCGTGCGCGTCTTCGAGCACGAGGGCGTGCGCTGGCTCAAGGACGACGACAACCTGCTCTACTGCCCCGAGACCCACGAGGAGGCCGGGCGCTGGGACCCCGAGCAGCAGGCGGTCTGCCTTTAGATATCCACCTTTGGAATCCACCTTTGGAAAAGGTGGAGCCAAACCCGCGCGGGAGGGGGTCGGGGACTGGCCCCCGATAAAAACTAAAAACTAAAAACTAAAAACTAAAAACTAAAACGTCTTGTCGGTCAAGACTGTTTTTGTTGCCCGCGCGGGAGGGGTTCGGGGACTGGTCCCCGATAAAAACTAAAACGTCCTGTCGGTCGGGACTGTTTTTGTTGCCCGCGCGGGAGGGGAAGACCGCAGACAGGACCGCAGACAGGACCTCAAACAGGACCGCGAACAGGACCGCGAACAGGCAGCAACGAAGACTGTGAACAGGCAGCAACGAAGACCGCGAACAGGCAGCCAAACAGGACCGCGAACAGGCAGCAACGAAGACCGCAAACAGGACCGCGAAAAGGCAGCCACGAAGACTGCGAACAGGCAGCCACGAAGACTGCGAACAGGCAGCCACGAAGACCGCGAACAGGCAGCCACGAAGACTGCGAACAGGCAGCCACGAAGGCCTAATCCTTGTATATCAATTCGTCACTCATATATCAATTCGTCACTCATTTCTGGAGTCCCTTAATAAGGTGATTATGGGATGCCTCTGTTACGGTTACGTGGACAACACAAGACTCTATTGTGTGTCGTGTGTTGTGTGTTGTGTGTTGTGTGTCGTGTGTCGTGTGTCGTGTGTCGTGTGTTGTGTGTTGTGTGTTGTGTGTTGTGTGTTGTGTGTTGTGTGTTGTGTGTTGTGTGTTGTGAAATTACCCAACCCAATTCGTCACTCATATATCAATTCGTCACTCATTTCTGGAGTCCCCCGAAAGGGGGATTCTACTGTATCGTTTATTCGAACACTTATCAATGTAGTAGTGTGTGTCGTGTGTGTCGTGTGCGCGCTGGCATATTCCCATGGTGCCAGGGTATACGGTTCACGAGTGTTCTCACTTCTTCAAATGGAATGGTTCAAGATACGATGTCTGGGATGGGATCCTGGACTCCGTCGACTGTCCTGTTCTCTCTTTGTTCTCTCTTTGATTCTGTTTCAAGAGTATTCAATGGAGTGTACAACATCTACTACTCTATCCGTGGATAGTAGATGTTGGTTATCTTCTGCGGGTTCTGTTTCTGCGTCTGAGGGTGCGTCGAGTACGTCGTCGAGACTTCCTCGCTCGTTTCGCGGTGCGTCGCTTTCCCCCCAGATACCCAGCGATGTTGGACACGACGTGGGTGTCGATGTTCTCCTTGTTTTTCCGCGCGTGTTTCACGGTCGAATGTGCCACCAATAGGTTGTGTATTTTTGCGTAGTCGGACTTGTCCTTTTTGTTGGTGTCCAGCACGTTGAGCACGTTGTCCTGGTTGCGTCGTTTGGTGGTGACGTTGAGTGCCTTCTTCAATACGCTCGCGGACACCTTTCTCTCGTTGAGTATCTTCTTGACATTCTTTAGATTGCCTTTCGTGACCTCGTCGACTAGGTCCATTTGTATAAGGGAACAAAATATATTGTGTTATAGTAATGAGTTCTAGGAAGGGTCCATCTAAACGAGCCAGGACAGAGGAGACGCCGATGACACCGTCCGAGTTGTTGAGAGCGACTCAACAATATTATGACGAAGACGGAGACGGAACTGCGGAAAGGGACGCAGTGATCGCGAGACATGCGATCGAGGTATTCGAAGAAGACGCATTTGAGAATCCGCCGAAGATGATGAAAGATGTGACTCGGGCAATGCGAGAGGAGGAGAATAGAAAGAAGGAAAGGGACGCGGTGATCGCGAGACATGCGATCGAGGTGTTCGAAGAAGACGCATTTGAGAATCCGCCGAAGATGATGAAAGATGTGACTCGGGCAATGTATGAAGAGGAGAATAGAAAGAAGAATGGGAGACAACTGGCGGCAAACGATGTGGCTGCGTTGCGTATGATTCCGCAGCTGGACGAGACTGTGCGCACGACCCCAATTCCGGATTTCCCGCCAGACATATTTATGGGAGACAGTCCTGTGAGACGCAGCACAAGACTCAGCACAAGACGCGGCACAAGACGCGGAGGCAAAAAACGTCGTGGTCGAGCAACGCGTCGAAAGTCAAGGCGCAGAGTCGGCAAGGTGAAGAAGCGACGCACCCGTCGCAGACGAGGATAGTGGAATATCGTATCGTATCGTATCGTATCGTATCGTATCGTATCGTAATATAATACCTGTAGAGGACGAACCACTATGGCGCGTAGGTATTATATTATTACTTACAGTTTTTTGAACAAACTGTGTAGATCGTAGAGCGTTGCCCCATCGTCGTATGTCTGAGATGCGGAGATGGGTGCGAGAGCGTGTTTGTATCCGTTTTTCATGAAGAAATCCAGAACATGGGGTCCTGATGTGGAGTTCCACGCAAGGAGGTCCACCTGTTTGACCTGGAAGTGTTTGTCCAGGTATTCCTCTGTCTCCTTGAGAAAGAATGTCCCGTGTCCCTGTTTCCTATGCGGATAATCTATTTCCAGAAGATTGATAACCGCCTTGTCGCGGTTGATGGTGGTATGACAGTTCCCGATGAGGACGGTGTTGGTCTTTGATTGTTGGTTAAACTGAAATTTGTACAGAAATGGTACTTGTGTGTTACGAACAAGATGTATGTATCGCATTGTATATGGTATAGACTAAAAAAAACGCCGAAAAAATAATGTGCGACAGGAGAAAGAAATAGTTCTCTTCTCTCTTGATCTGATTATTGAAGACATGTACAGAGAATTCTTTCTGGATGGTGGTGGATGGCGGTGTGGATCGAGCTATTGTCGGAGAATATGTTCATTTTCTCTCTGCGGCTTGCGAGAGACCTTTTTTTGGAGGGATAGTATATAGTAAGATGAGAACATATTCAAGAAAGCGTGATCGGCGCCTGAGAGCCACGGTTCGTGCGAGAGGCAGGCGAAGCAAGGAGTCAAGACGGGTGTTGCGTGGGTCGAAATACACGCGAAAGATGCGCGGTGGCAAGATAGCGACGGTGTTGCCGCCTAAGTATTTCCAGGACTCGGAGCGCGGGTTCAAGTTTGGCAAGGAGTACCACAAAGGAGCGTACTACAAGACCCCTGGTTGTGTGGACGATATGTGTAGTCCCGCGGAGCTGACGGCGGCGTGCTTGAACAGTTTAGGTATAGTGACGCTGGAACACCAGGACTATGGTGACTACAAGAAGGTGATGGAGATATACGACAAGCTGAGTGAGTCGGAGAAGGAGGACATAGTGGAATCAAATCTTCTTTCTCTCAAGACGTATATTGCGGATCTGTTCACGGATTTCGACGGCGTTGCGTTGAGCGAGGGTCGAGCGATGGAACTGCGCGCGTTGTTGGAGGCGATCAATCCCTTTTATTACAATTATTTGGTATTCACCACCAAACTGCCTGAGAAGATGCGCGACGTGGTGTACGCGGAGATGCTGAGGGCCCGCGAACTGAAATCCCCGTTGGATCTGCTCAAGTTGCTGTTGAGTTATTACAACACGGTGAACCCTTACCGCATGAAGGCTACGTCGGTGCGCGATTCAGACGAGATGGCGGGGGTGAAGTTGAATACGTACATGTACGACAACTTCCGCGTGAACGACATTATGCCGAGTATGAACAGTCAGCATAGATACAAGGACATGGAGATATGGGACGTGGAGGGCAGTCTCGTGCCTGTATCGGTCCCGATGAAACGGGTTCCGTCTGGCAAGGAGCTGCACGTGGTAATGAAGGAGACCTACGGCGATTCGTTTCGTCGTCCGAATCCGGTGTGGGTGATTCCACGCACAGCACCGGGGTCCAGTGTGGACGAGCGTTTTTACGTGGACATGCGTGGCATGGAGGGCGACGACGTGGACGCGTATGCGATGCGTGCCCAGGTGAAATTCTTCGAATTGTTGGCGGATGGTATGGGTGATGGTTCAAAGCCGCCTGACCGGGCGGAGGTGAGTGAATACCTACAGACGTCGAAGGAGACACCGCCGGAGAGCGGTAGTGTGTTGTACAAGATGACAACCAGTCCACTGTTGCGGAAAGTATACGCCATGTTGGGCATATCGATATATTACCGTTTCATGAACGTGTTTCAGGTGGGCAGTTTGGGTATGGCGGATTTCGAGGAGGCGACGAACCCGTCAGGACACGAATACGGACTGTTTGGATATTTCGCCACGAAGAACCGTCTCTTCGAACACGAATGTGGGTATATCCACTTGAAGAATCCGTCGGAGGATTTTGAGGTGAACGTGGGCGAGGGCTACGCGATCCGTCGGTTCCTGGAAGAGCGTGCTCCTGAGTACATCGATATGTACCCCAAGGCGTTTGCGGTGGATAGAGGAGGGGATGGCGAGAAGCAGAACATAGGAGACAAGATGACGGGGCCTCGTCCCGATAGTTTGCGTGTGATCGATCTGGCGAAGAAGGAGGGGGTGTCTGTGGCCGTGTACGAGGCAGCACTGCTGATACCTGATGCGGGTGGATACGTGCGCTTGGCGCTAATTGCGGAAGTGAACCGTTACCTACACTTGGACAATACCGATACTGAACTGGTTGTGAAGACGGAGTTCATGATTGTGTGGCGCAACGAGCCCCCTGACGACGCGGGAGTGGTGTTTGGTGAGAACTGTACGGGTCTGAACGACATGATGATGGCGAATATCTGGAAGGCGCAATTGAAGGAAGGTGTGGTCGCGCCGTTGGCACCGACAGCGAGCCAGGTGTCTCCTGGCAAAGAAGAGCGTGGCGTGGACGAGGAAAAGGGGGGCGTGGAAGAAGCGTCGAATGTGTTCGCCGACTCTGATGCGGAGACGGGTGTGGCGGAAGAGAAAGAGTATGGTGACGGCGTCGAGCGCGGTGTTGCGGAGGAGAAGGGGGCATCTGACCAAGCCGAGAGGATGTCTGTGCCTGAACAACCAGAAGACGTGGACGTTGGTAACAATGATGGAAACAATGATGATGACGCGGACATTGTCGCTGCCCCGACCCCGACCCCGACCCCGACCCCGACCCCGACCCCGACCCCAACGCTTCCCGAGAAGTCACCGTTCCCCTCGATCCTGAAGAAGCCGTCCGACCAGCCACAGACGAGAAAGAAGAAGGGGTTGTTTAGTAGGTTCACTTCTCCTAAAAACAAGACAAAGAAGGTGCGGATCAGTGAACCTACGCTGTGATAAGTGCGTTGAGTCCGTGTTGAAATAAAAACAAGTAGATATCAACTACTTGTTTTTATTGTGTTGGTGGATGTGTGTGTATGTGGTGATTGCTGAAGGATGTTCTGTCTATGTACTGGCGACGACAGGGGGCACAGCACCACAAGAGTAGAGCCTCCTTCGCAACTCAAGGACGTGTGCGGTTGTTTCGTCGGAATCGCTGTAGCTGGACAACGCAGAGACCTGGTTGCGACACATGGCACATTTGAGTACAAGGTATCTTGCCGTTCTGCCTTGTGAGACATATTTCTGGCGAGCACGCACAAGACACGCGTTCACACAGGAGTAGCAGAAGGAATGGTTACAATCAGTTGAACACATTGTCTCTGGAGCGAGTTCGTCCCAGCAGATTGTACACGCTGTGTGAGTAAGTGTTGTCATTTCTTCGGGAGCCTTTTGAACGAGATCGACGTTGAAGACAGGCGCTCTATTTGGTGCGGGAGGAGGAGGCGCATTGAGGTTTTCCACGCTGATGGGAGGCGGTATGGGAAGTGCGGCCCGCGCCATATTGATGATGGTGGGTCGATGGCGGAAATGTGTGAATTCGTCAACGTACGGATCGACGAACGCGGGGGAGAGTTCGGGCAGAAGATTGGGTGACACTGGCGAGTCGGTGACGCGTCGCGTTTGCTGGTTCATTGCTTGAAGGTACGTGATGAGTTCGTTGGTGTATGCCACCAGTCCCTCCTGGGTAAAGACGTTGTGTGAGCTGACCAGATCTCTGCGAACCCGCGACAACATCGTTGCGATCGAGCGGGTATTGTTCATGACAACTCTGCGTTCGTTGATTATGGAGTGGCTCTCCATGTATTCCTCGCTGTACTTTGTGTAGTTGATGTACATCATATCGGAGAGATCGAATCGCGACGCGGATGAATAGACGCCGACACGGACGGGAAGACTGTGTTTGGGATGTCCGTGTGTTTCTCTTTCGCGCCAGCCTCTCACAGTGGAGTAGGTGGGATACGCGTTGCCGTGTTCGTTGTAACACAGTTCTGGATGTTTGTATTTCCACAAGAGTGCGCGTGCGACATACGTGGGAAGTTCTTCGAAAAACACGGCAAATGCCATGCCGCCTAGGTGGCGATTGTCTGTCTTGGACGCAACCAATATATTGATGGCTTGATGGTGAAACTCGTTGATACATGGGTGTTGGCAGTCGCGATAGAGGTGGCCCTGTACAAAACAGACTTTACATGTTGATCGTGAGGTAGAGGATGTAGGCGGATTCATATTATTGCTTATTGCTTGTTGTTATCTACCGTTTTGTAGACCAATGTGTTCATTTTTTTATACTACTTGGTTGTATTGTTGGTGTGGATGATGGATTGATTGATTAGTTAGTTAATCAGTCCCATTCCCAGTCCCATTCCCAGTCCCAGTCGTCGAGGAGTCCGCCATCGCAGATGTCTGGGGCCTCTACGTCGACGAGAAGATCGTCGACAAGATGTCTGTTCGCCGCGAGATGATCCATTTTCACAAAGACATTTGTCTCGTCGCTCTCCATGAGTCGCATGAGTCGCAGCATGGCGAAGAATTTGGCAATGCGCAGGATGGACATCTGCTCATTCGCGGCGAAAGGGACGGTTTCGTGGCGCATATCGAGTCCTGAATTTTCTAAATATCGCGCGTCGTATAACTTGGCGTCGAGGTGGACGGTCGGAAGTTCGTCTACGGTTCGCACCTTTTTTGGAGCGGAGGGGATAGGAAACGTGGTGACTTGGCGGGGAGCCAGCAACAAAAAACAGTACAATGGCAACAATATAAACAGCGTCATGTGTGATGTGTAGTAATAGAAGACTATTTTTGTGTGAACTGAACCAAGATACCAAGATACCAAGATACCAAGATACCAATATGGTGTATGTATGTACATGATATTGGCGACAAGCTTGTCTGATCACTGTCCCGCAATGAGGGTCTGTGCGAGGTCGAGTTTCTGTCTCTGGATGCTCTGGACGTGGTTGTCAAAGGTCTGTGGCATGGCCGAATCGCCCTTGCGGCGCGCGAAGGAGTGGGGGTCCATGAAGAAGCGGTATACGTGGACCTCTTTCTGCTGACCAATGCGGTGGCATCGGGCGACGGCTTGTTGTTCCACGAAGGGGTTCCAGTGGGGCGTGACGAAGTAGATTTCGGAGAAACCCTGTAGATTGAGTCCCTCGCAGCAGGTCTGGATTTGTAGAATAAGCACATCGCTGGCGGTGCCTGCGTGTGCGAGCCCTTTCTTGGATCGCCCGTCGACGATATGTGTCGCCAGTCCTTCGTCGACGAGACATCCGTGGAGGAAATCCATTTCCTGGCGGTAGGTACAGAACACGAGCTTCTTGGTTCCGTTGCGGCTGTTGTTCATGACCTGGTCCACGACAGCGTCGAGTTTGCTGGTGAACGTGGTGCCCTTGAGACGGGGATGAGAGTCGTCGATGATCTCTTTTTCGACCAGTGCGGCGAGTCGTTGAGACAGGAGGGAAGGCATGGTACAAATTTGCTTGGCACGCGTGAGTGACACGATGGGCAAGTCGCACATGCTTCTGGACACGACGCTGGCCTTGGACGGGTCGACGTTGCTGAACTCCAGTGCGGTATGAAACTCCTCCGCCAGATCTTGTTCCTCGGACGTCTCCCACGCTACGTCTTGTGTGTGTTCCACCACAGGCGGAAGATCAATGCCGACTTGGTTCTTGGTGCGTCGCAGCATCTTGGACTCGACGAGCTGCGTGGACGTAACGCCTACCAACAGGCCGAGGGAGACGAGGTCCCTCTTCCTGTTTTGGATGGGTGTGCCGGTGACGAACCAGCGGATATCGGCACGTAATTCCGCCGCTCCGGCGAACTTGGCGGTCTTGGCGTTGCGGAGATGGTGTGCCTCGTCGAAGATGACCCTTCCCCAGTGTATTTTGTGTAGACGTCCAGCGTTTTGTTTCTTTTTGTTGAATGACACCGCAGCGTAGGTGGAGAGCACAATGGGGGCGTGGTTGAGCACAGAGTCGTCGACGCGTTTGCCTCTGCCATGGAAGACGAGCGGCCAGTGTCCCGTGAACCGGTGGATTTGGTCGCGCCACTGGGTAAGCAGTGCGACAGGCATGATGATGAGAGTGCGTCGCTGGAAGTTTTCCATGAGGGTACCGAGCATGGTGAGTGTTTTGCCGAGTCCCATTTCGTCGGCGAGGAGGCCTCCGGCAGGGGATCTGGATCCCACCCCCTCCTGGGCGAGGCACCAGCGGACGCCCTCGTATTGGTATTCCTTGTGTTCGCCGCATGCACGATCAATGATGGTACGCAGCCGAGGCAGGTCATTGTCCGTGGCATGAATCATGGTGGGTAGTAGTGATACAGGTTGGTTGTGAAGTCTGTGTAATTCAGGTTACGATAAGTTGTGTTGTGTGAGTTGTATAGAGACAAAGTATTCAACAGAAATCATTTTTTCTTCTGGTGGAACCAACCATGTCTTGGATATACGGACAAACTTACAAAATAAAATGTATGCGTACGTATAATGTCCGAAGACATGAAGGTGTTGGTGTTTGGCGCGAGAGGGTGGATTGGAGGTCAGTTTGTCGGAGTTCTTCAGTCCGGCAACGTGGCGTTTGTGGAGGCATCGTCTCGAGCCGACGACGTGGAGGCTGTGCAGAAAGAGTTGGACGAAGTCAACCCTACGCATGTTGCGTCGTTTATCGGAAGAACGCATGGCAAGATCGACGACAAGGAGTACACAACCATCGACTACCTTGAGCAAGAGGGCAAGCTGGTGGAGAACGTCCGCGACAATCTGTACTCGCCTGTGTTGTTGAGTATGTTGTGTAAGGAGAGAAATATCCACTACACCTATTTAGGAACGGGGTGTATTTTCAAGTTCGACGAGGAGCACCCGTTTGGCGAGGAGAAGAACGGATTCGTGGAGGCTTCCCTCCCCAATTTTTTCGGGTCGTCTTATTCGGTGGTGAAGGGGTTTACGGACAAGCTGATGCACATGTTCGACACGGAGGTGCTCAACTTGCGCATCCGCATGCCCATTACAGGCGAGGAGAACAAACGCAATTTCATCACGAAGATCGCTACCTATGAAAAGGTCTGCTCTATTCCCAACTCCATGACGGTGTTGGACGAGTTGCTGCCTGCTGTGCTGGAAATGATGAAGCAGAAGCAGGTGGGTACGGTGAACCTGACGAATCCTGGGTTAATTTCACACAACGAGATTCTGGAGATGTACAAGGAGATCGTCGACCCCGAGTTCACGTGGCAGAACTTTAGCGCCGAGCAGCAGCGTGCTATCTTGGCCGCAGACCGATCAAACAACTATTTGTCCACCGAAAAGCTGGAGGCGTTGGTCCCGCAAGTGGACAACATCAAAGTGGCTGTGCGAAAATGCCTGGAGAAGTACGCGGCGGGTCGCAAGCCTGTGGATCCTGTCGACGAGTCTGCTGCTCCTGTCGACGAGCCTGTTGTCCACGACCAGGAACCCGTTGTTTCGTCGTCACCTGATAAACAGAGTTATGTAGAAAAGTTACACGAGACGATAGCAGCGTCCTCGGGAGATGTGTCGCCGGGTAAGTAAGTACGTGCCACGTCATGGTCTACGAGTTGAGTTTGTATACCCATAATATATTCGAATGAATGTATTATAGGTAGAAATATGTGGAATGGTCAAGATCAGAATGGTTTTCAACAAGCGGTGCATGACGGTATAGGGCAAATCATGCTGGACAAGTTGTTGGGAAGATGTATCCAGAAATACGCAGAAAACGAGGAATACAAAACGTTTTTAGAAGTAGGTACGTGGAATGGTTTAGGCACCACGAAAGTGGTGGTGGACAGTCTTCGGAAACGCCAAGACCAGGGCGACTATGTGTTCTACAGTTTGGAATGTAACTCCGAGAAATCAGAGACCGCTCGCAAATTCTATACGGGTGTGGAGAACGTCCACATACTGAACGAGGTTCTTGCGGCGCCGTCGGAAGAAGAAATCGCAGGCGTGTTCCCCGAGACAAGATACAATGGGGTTTTTACGGAGTGGAACAATGTCGACAACGCGAATATTTACCGGTCTCGAAAATTCATGGAGAGACCCAACCTTCCTGACACATTTGACGTAGTCGTGTTGGACGGCGGCGAGTTTACGACGTACTTTGATTACCAGGCGATCAAGGAGAGATGTAAGGTGCTGTTATTGGACGATACCTTATCTACCAAGTGTAAGAAAATAGTCGAGATGTTACACAGTGACCCCTCGTGGAGAATCGTGGTAGAATCGCGCGAAGGGAACGGGTGTGTGGTTGCGGAGAAGATCTTCGAAGAACCAAAACATACTTCGGCACCTGTGACCACTGCGACCGCAAACGATATACCTGTGGTGATACATCACGAAGGCGGGACACACGACTACTTTGTGAACAGTGTAAAGGTGAACGCCCGTCGAAACAAAGTGATTGTCATCGGCGACGACGCAAACAGCGCGCTGTTCGGCGATATGGCGAATGTAGAGCATGTTCATGTGAACACGCTCAAGAGCGCCGAGATGGATGAATTCAACCAGTGTTTCGTGAACTACTCTTTCTGGAACTCCGCCAATTTTGAACGCAAGTGTTTTCTGCGAACCTTTTACGTAAAGGAATTGATGAAGCACCGAGGTCTTGCTCGCGTGTTCTATGTGGACAGTGACTGTGTGGTACTTGACAACGTGACCGAACTGTTTGCGAAGCTTCCGGGGATTCGTGGCGGGTATTCTGTCCAGACCCACAGCCAGATGGAAAACCCCCATCACATGGTTGCGTGTATCCACAACTCGTTGTTGACGCTGGACATGTGTGAAGAGTACGTGAAGCTGTGTTTCGACGTGTACAAGACAGGCGAGAAGTTCCACCTGATAGAAGACAAGTGGAAGTACCACAAACAGCAGCAGCTTGGGGGGATCTGTGACATGACCCTGTGGTACCTACACTACGTGCATCGCCTGTCTAGATCGGAGTCCGTTGTCAATTTCAACGACATGATGAGAGTAGACGGCGAGGATTGTGTGTTTGACCACAATGTCAACGATGGCTATGGGTATGCTGGCACGACCACGTATAGAATGGGGTCCAATGAACAGGTAAACCCGTGGGGGGATACCAAAGTGATCACGAAACGAAACGACAAGTACTACGCCATGTCGCGAGATGGTCGTGAAGTGCGGTTGTTGTCCATACACTACCAAGGGGGTGCCAAGGGTGCGTTGGCGAAGAACGTTCACGAGCTACTCGGTGCGTGATTGTACAAAAAAATGAACGTATCCTATTGGTCTATTACAACACACACGCGCACGCACAAGCCGGAAGAAATGCCGTTCACAGAACACGAGATGGACCAGGGCGGAAAAACCTACACAATCTACTGTGGGAAGGACGCAAAGAGCAATGACGAACTGTTGGACGAAAGCGATCCGGACGATATTTGGTTTCATGTAGCCAATCACTCGTCTGGACACGTCATCTTGAAGAACGAAGAAAAAAGCACTGTAAAAAAAATCCCTCGTCAAGTAATAAAACGGTGTGCGTGTATCTGCAAAGCGACTATTCGGGCACAGGGAAAGTGTGAGATTATTTATACGGAGCGCAGAAATATCGCCAAGACTGATGTTCTTGGGTGCGTGACCACGACGAATCTGAAGACGGTGACTGTTTAATGATCGACAACGGGCGACTTCAATTAAATGTAGGGGTATTGTATATACACACACACATACACAAGATGGACACGTGTTTGATGGTGATCATTGAGTTTTTTATTGTTCTTTTGTTGGTGGTGATTATTTACAACGCCTACAAGAGGAACAACACGGAGCTGTCGCTTCACTTGAACATGGTTGTCTTGTTCATGGCTGTACTGAAGCTGATGTATCTGTTGTATCTGTCACTGAACAACGTCTCGTTGTGTGAGGCATCCCGAGACCTCTACTGTTCTGCGCAGGATGTAGGTAGGTAGGTAGGTAGATGGGTAGATAGGTAGGTGCGTGGTTTATTCCATCTTTCGACGAGGTGGAATAAACTGTCATTATAATATAATCACACAATACAATACAAGACAATACAGCAGCATGGCGTGTCGATGGAGCTGTTTAGTGGCGTCGGTGTTTATCATCGGCATGATTTATTCAACCAACGCAACCGAAAAAAGCGGCGTGCTCCGCAAATACAGGAGTCAGTTGCCCGCTGAACTTAACGAGCGATATGAGAAAATCACGACGGAGAGACGTAATATCTACTACCGAGGGTACGCTATCGGAGTGATTCTATCGCTCGCGGTTATTTTCCTGAACAAGACAAGACGAATCCCTATGTCCAACTGGTCGATGGTATGTACGGTGATTGTGATCAGTTTCCTCACCAACTATTTTTACTACATGCTGTCTCCCAAATCGGACTGGATGCTGAACCACATTGAAGACCCTGAGCAGACGAAGGCGTGGCTCCACATGTATCGGGCGATGCAGGTGTATTACCATGGAGGTCTGGCGTTGGGACTCGTGGCCATGGGAGTGTTTGCGTTTGCGTTTCGCTGCTGAAATCCACCTTTACACCATTTCTCATTTAAAACGCCTATTTTACAAGTTAAAAGAATAATAACGTAATAAAGTAATAAAGTAATAAAGTAATAACGTAATAAACTAACAAAATAAGTAGTATATAATGTCATTTGGAAAGTATACATATGGAGTCCCTATTGTACACTGGAAAAATGAAAATGTTAAATTAGTTGTAGGAAATTTTTGTTCAATAGCAGAAAATGTACATATATACTTAGGAGGTAACCATAGAACAGATTGGGTTACTACATATCCATTCGGTCATACGCATAAAAATACATTTACTGTTTTTAGTGGCCAAGGCCATCCAGCCACAAAAGGAGATGTACTTATCGGTAATGATGTATGGATTGGGGACAATGTAACCATCATGTCAGGTGTAACTATTGGCGATGGAGCTGTACTCGCTAATAATAGCCACGTTGTTAAAAACGTAGAACCATATAGTTTAGTCGGAGGAAATCCAGCAAAATTAATTAAATATAGATTTACACAAGAACAAATAAAAAACCTATTAGAAATTAAATGGTGGTATTGGGAGGATGATAAAATAAACAAGTTTACACCTTTACTGTGTAATAACAATATTGATGATTTTATAAAATCGGCGGTTGAAACGTAAAAAGGTGTGAAGGTGGAGCCAAGTCTGCGCTGAATTGGTCCCAGATAAAAATGAAAAGGAATAAATGTATATACGGATATAAGTAGTAAATACAATACAGTCTAATAACAAGATACAGCCACGATGAGAAGAGTAGTAGAAAGGCTGTTAACAAGACACGTTCCCAAACCTGTGTACGGAAGGTGGGGGCCAGCATACAGCGCCAGGCAGTTGGATGCCCGTATTGACCTGGCAAACGAAGACCATTGTGGACCGTGTGGCAGTTATAGACTTGATAAACATATGGAAAAAAACAAGGAGAACAAAGAGAGAAAATCATCATGCGCGGATGTAAACATGTACAATTCATGTAGCGGGGACTACTTCGCTATGTCACTTCAACATGATGATACGCGTATGTAGTTGAGATGGATAATAAATAAAAATATCCCAACCGGGTTATTTTTATTTCAGAGGTCGGTTCTTTTCTGTTATCTGCGTCGTCTGGCCCATATGGGATAGTCGCGACCGCGCGACTCCCAGTCGGGGCCCCAATAGGACTCGTCAACAATTGTGGCGGTACCCATCTTTTTTCGAAGGAGAGAAAACACACTCTGGTCGTGTCGATGCTCGCGGAATCCAGGGTCGTTGGGTTCATCGCTGGCACTGTCATCGATGAGGCGGTAGTTGTGGCTACAGCACGCGCTGTAGCACGCTTGAAACAGCTGTAGTACATGAGGACACTTGCGGTAGACGAATATCCCGCCGACCAGTTGTTTGGACGCCATGTGGTCCATTGCGTTCAGTGCGACGGCAGTGTCCGTCTTGGTGTACTGGTGTTCAAAAAACCGTCGCAGCTCGAAAGACAGTATACCGTGATCCGAATCCCGAGCAAGTTGAATGTACTCCTGTAATCGCGCCACCGCAGTGTCGCAAGCGTTGAGTTGACATCCCGCGTCCACGTAGATAACCACGTCGTCGTCGTCGATCTGATTGAGCAGCTGGATATTTAGATAGGGTTTCCATAACCAGTACCCCCAGCCACGTGGACGACTCGTGACGAATTCCGCGTGGCGATCCCAGAAAACAGGATCCGATACAATCGTATGTTCTGAGTGGGCGTGTATTTCGTCAATGCACGGAATTTGCTCGGCCTCTTTCCGGATGGCGTGTAACGCGTTTGCGAACTCGGCGCCTGCCGCAAAGGTGAGAAGATGAACTCTGGGTCCACGAGCCATGTTGTATGTAGTCAATTCATGTGTTTATGTACGTATTATGAATTTATGAATTTATGAATTTATGCATAAAGGGTATAGCTACATACTAATATTCTGTCATATTAGTATACGAATATACCATGTCAGACGCCGAATATACAATATACTGTAACGGGTTTTGGGGAGAAGAGTTCACCGATACGCTCTCTACGCGGCGTATGAACGCCAACTTCTTCGCGGACATATTTGGACACACGTCTCTTCGAAACTTCCGGTTTGTCACGGACATACAGGAGGCAAACGTCTTGTTCGAGTCAGTGTTCATGCCGTCTGTTGCGTACAAGAAAAATGATTGGATATACAAGATCCACTTTTCTGGAGAAAGTAGCGAACGCACACAGCTGTACTTTCCCAACAAGACGGACTATGGAGAGTACGACGTGGTAATGTGTGCACATGGATTCGACCGCGCGAATGTCGTGGACGTGCCGTTCTTCGTGTATTACTGCTACAATGGATTGCGATTGTCGCATCTAACGCCATCGCAACGCGAACCGATCTACGCGATACCAGAAAAGTTTTGCTGTTATGTGGTATCTAATGGGAACATTCAGATCCGCGACAGGATGTTTGACGCGTTGACTCGATACAAACATGTCGACTCGGGGGGCAAACATCGGAACAATATGGGTGGCGAGCTGTTGTTTCGGTACACGTCAGAAGACATGATCCGGTTTATCTCGGAATACAAGTTTATGATATGCTTCGAGAACACGGTGGAAGGCACGTATGTGACCGAGAAAATTGTGAACGCACTGCTGGGTCGCGTAATACCCATCTACTACGGCACCTCTTATTGTACGACCGTGTTCAACAAGGACGCGTTCCTGGTTCTGGAGGACGAGACCGAAGAGAGTCTCCAGAAGCTCGTGGACCAAGTCATCGAGCTGGACAACGACGACGAGAAGTATCTGGAGATGTTGAACCGTCCTGTGTTTGCGGACGGGTTTGACTACCAGCATGTATATGGGGCGACGAGCATCGCAGAGAAGATGGAATCTTTACTGGGTAACCACCCTCAAAATGAAAGTGGTGATGGTAGTGGTAGTGTCACGGAAACGATCCCGCAAGTAGTTGATTCGTTGTGCGTGTCGTCTGAGCGGATCTACATATGTCTGATTGCGTACCGAGCACGTCCTCCACAGGACTTCCGACGCGGGGAGTTGTATACCATGATTGGCAACTGGACGCAGTACTTTGCCAGCCACGGAAAGAACCTCAAGATCGTGATCGTCGAGCAGGACAACGACCGACCCTTTAACAAGGGGGTGTTGTGGAATGCCGCGTTTCTGGAGGCGGAGCGGTACTACGGTGTGTTTGAGACGCGAACCTATATTCACAACAACAGTGACAATTTGATCAACCTGGATACACCCTTTCCACATGATCTGAACGAACCGTTGTCTGGGTTCACTGACATTCGCCGAGTACCTCATTTGGATGAACACATCGGAAGCAACATGCTGGGCGGCTGCTGTAGTTTCGACGCCGAATCGTTTGACCGCACAGGCGGGTTTCCAAATAATCTGTGGGGATGGGGTGGAGACGACTGGGCGATCATGCGCCGCATACGAGAACGCGGCGTTCCTTACCGTAAAGGGTCGGTCTTCAATACCGACTGGATACTGGAGAATCGCGACCATGTGCGCGACAAGACGATGAACGACCACAATATCCAGTTGGCGTTACATGAACCTATAGAAAAGAGCGGTCTACACAACTGCGAATATACGATCACACGGGCGGGCGAATTCTACGACGAGCATGGCGACGTTGTTCATTTGTGTGTTGATATGTAGACAATGGTAGTTGCTACATATAAGACAGAAGTAACCACAAGACCCGTCGTCTTGTGGTTACTGATAGAATAGCGTGAACTGTGTGGGGTAGTTTCTTGTCTATGTGACATCGGTAACACGCTTATGCTGCCGCCGCGTCAAGAGGCTTCTGAAATTTCTTCACGCACTCCCAGATCTTAGCGGCCTCGTCAATGGTGAATGCGCCTCTCTTCTGGGCGAGTCCGAGAAACTGAACGAGCATATTGAGAGCGACGATCTCGTTCTCAATAGCAACGTCCGTGAGCTTTACCTGGGGTTTGGTTTGCTCATTGGTGGTAGCGGTGGCTCCGTCCTCGGTAGGAGGGGTGGTGGGAATGGGGGTGGATGGAGGGGAGGGAAGATCAGTGTACTCGCTGGTCGACATGGTATACAATCTATTGTTGTTGTGTTTTTAAGTGATGGTTGTTTAAGTTATTTTTACGAGAAATCTTTCTGGACAAACAGAAGAACCAATGTTCGTTGACATGATGTCGGCAACAGGAATCCGTCCAATGTGTGTATTGTATGGAAGTCAGACAGGAAACGCCCAGCAAATAGCCCGCATGTTGAGTGAAGAGCTTGCTGAGAAAACCGATGGACTTGTAGAATGCTCGTCTTTAGATGAACGTGTGAAGAATCTTTCTTCATTGTCTTCTTTGTCGAACGTGGCGTGTTTGCTAATTGTATGTTCCACGACAGGGAACGGCGATGTCCCTGAAAATGCGTCCAAGTTCTGGAGAGCCATCAAATCAAGAAAATGCGAGAAGACGCTATTCGCTGGCGTTCGGTATGCAGTATTGGGGCTGGGAGATACGAACTATGATAAGTTTTGCTATATGGGAAAACAGATCAACAAGCGCGTGGATGAATTGTCTGGAGAACAGCTTCTACCGTTATGCTGTGCTGATGAGGCGATAGATATGGAGGAGGTCGTGGAGACATGGATGCAGACGGTAATAGACAAGGTAATTACTGACATCCGTCCTCAACCCATTGCCTTTTCCTAAAACACATATAAAGATAGTCCCATAACATTGAATAGTAGATAGTGATGATATTGACAGGTCAGCTGCGTCATCTTATGCGAGGACTGTGGTCGATCCACGAACAGACACCGACTCATCTGGTTTGTCGAAGTTTCGCGAACGAATCCAGACACATCGAGGTGTTCAAGGGGCGTGTGTCTGCCTGTCCCGATCTAGTTGAGGTGATCATCCCACTCGAGCACGGAAGTTACAAAACAACCTTTTCAAACGAGATGTCTGCTTATGAATATCTAGAAGACTTTGTCATGGAACCCATCGACAAGCAACAGGACATTCTACTGGAAGAGGAAGTTGTATGGGAACCATTAACCAGTGACACGACAGGCAGTAGGCATGTCCATGTGCCGATCTGTCTACAAATGTCGTCTCGACTGCGAGGGACACAAGTAGAATCACGTCGACAATAGTTTGTACACACGTATACAAACTATTTGCGTATAGACGCCAGATACAATACATCATAATATATCATGACGATTAGCATAGAGTATGGTGTGGACCACCAGAGGAAAAATGTGACAACCATCTGTCTGGAAAAACTATGTACGAGCGGGGTCATTGCCATCCCTCCGTATGACCATATACGTATAGGGTACTTTACTGATGCTGCGCCTGGACATGACAAGAGTATCTACGTAACCATCGACAACGAAACCACGCACCAATATGGGGTATCGCAAACGGTGGTCATTTATCTGGATTCAGGCGACGTGAAGGCGATCGCGCACGAAGACGATGAGATACACGAAAAATACAAGGACATCACACATGGTCTCAAGATAATTCATGGCGACTTTACGTCAGAGGTGCCCGAGATGAAAATGGCGATTAGATACCTGACAGGAACCGAAAAGGTGCTGGAGCTGGGAGCGAACGTTGGTCGTAACACGTTGGTGATATCGCATATTATGGGAGACAACGCACACAACCTTGTAACGCTCGAATGTGATCCAGATAATGCCCTGAAACTGGCACAGAACCGGGATGTAAATGGTATGAAGTTCCAAATCGAGTCGTCTGCTCTGTCTTCGCGGCGTCTGATACAACATGGATGGGATACAGCCGTGTTGTCCGAGGATGGTGCTGTTCCTGTGGGATGGAAAGAGGTGGAAACAATCGAGTGGAGTGCACTAGTTGAAAAATACAAGGTACCGTTTGATACCTTGGTGGCAGACTGCGAAGGCGCTCTGTATCCCATATTGAAAGATATGCCGGAAATGTTAGATAACATCGAGCTTGTTATTATGGAGAACGATTACCACAAGAAAGAGGAGAAAGAATATGTGGACAATGTGTTGAGAGCAAAGGGGTTTCGCGTGGACTATGTTGAATTTGGGGGATTTGCACCATGTTATCATAACTTTTTTGAGGTCTGGAAGAAGCGTAGACATACGTAAATTATCTGAATTTATAAAAATCTGTGTTATATATTATATATTACCATGCCAGGTAAAAAACGATCTCCCAGTGTAATGTATGATCCAAAAGAGGTCACTATTGTCATGGAAGGAGTATTTCGATTTATCGATATCAAGATAGCTCTGTATAACTACTATAATATGTGTAGCAAAATCATCATATCGGCGTACTTCGACACTCCAGAGAACAAGAAAATAAAAGAAACCATTCTTCGCGAATACCCGAATGTTGAGATAATCGACAACTGCCCAGAAGAGGTTGATGATATTTCTCAACCAATAGCACCCCTACTATTAAAGGGTAGTCAGTTGTTTGTGCATATGCCTAATCTTCTGAAAAAAGTGACTACTCCGTACGTGATTAAAACCAGAGTGGACCAGGCATTTACAAACATGGAGTATTTTATAGAGAAGACCGTATCCAATCCACACAAAATTACCTGTTTTCCTTATTATGTGCGTGCGTATGATCGCAGGAAGTTTCACCCTCCCGATATGTTAATAGGATCAAGCACCGCCATCATGAGGGATGTGTGGTGTAATCCCTACGACGCGGAAATTCGACGCACACGTGAGATTATAGAACAATGTGTTTTCGAAGGATACATATGCAGAGCATTACAAGGCCAGGGATGTACCGAAGACCTTCATTCGCTAACGCCAGCAAGATACGGAGTGCTCATGAGCAGACTGTTTGATGTGATAGACCATAGGAAACTGCAGCCTTATTCTGCTCATGGTTATGATAATTTTTTCAGTCAAAGCGAATATCGTCAATTCGATCCAAGCCTAGAAAACAACACGGCTGTGTTCTTTGAAAAGGGGTGTTAAACGACGGAATAATCTGGTAATTATGATCATATGTGCGTAAAAACACACGTATGATCGAAAAATGATATATATTTTTTTTCGAACCCTAGTATAAATGAACATCATTCTGCCGCTGGGTGGGAAAGGAGAGAGATTTACGAAGGAAGGATACACTGATCCGAAACCACTCATCCCAATACTCGACAAGCGCATGATCGAATACGTGTTTGATAATGTAACTATCTCAAAGGACGATTGTGTTTTTATTATACATAATGCAAACTTGAACCGACACCGATTCGCGGAGTTTGTTCGCGAGAAGTATTCACACAACATCCAGTTTGTAGAGATCGGAGACACCAAGGGAGCGGTAGAAACTCTGTATTTGGGTATAACCCATATACTCGAACATTTTTCGTATAACAAGAAGTGTTTGCTTATGGATTGTGATACCTTTTACACCGAGAATATCGTGGACATCTTCAGAAGATCTTGCGACAATATGGTGTTTTACACAAAAAATTATGAGACGAAACCAGTGTATTCGTATATCGAACTGGACGATGATAATGGAATAACAAATATTAAGGAGAAGGACAAAATATCGGACAACGCAAACACGGGCGCGTATGCTTTTGCCGACATACACGAATTATACAAGTACTCGAAACATGTGCTGGACAACGACATAACGTTCAACAACGAACCCTATACTTCATGCGTGATATCGGAAATGTTGAGGGACGGTGTGCGATTCGTAGGTCACGAATTGTCGGAGAACCGCGTGTTTTCCTTAGGCACGCCTGAAGCGGTGAGAACCTACACTGACAAGACACACGCTTTTCTGTTCGACCTTGACGGAACGCTGGTGATTACCGACAACATCTACATTGAGGTCTGGAACCGCATCTTGTCAAAATACAACATTGTTGTCGACAAGGACGTATACGCAAAATTCATTCAAGGCAACAACGACAAGTATGTGCTGACTACCCTGCTTCGAAACATCGACATCTCTCTCAAAGAGCTCTCGTCTCTGAAAGATTCCCTTTTTATTGAGAACATCGAGAAGGTACAGGTGATTGATGGAGTGTACGATATGTTGTTTCAGATAAAAGAATCTGGTCATAAAGCATGTATCGTGACAAACTGTAATCGCGAGGTTGCAACGGCCATTGCGAACCATATACACATAGAAGATCTGGTGGATTTTATCGTATCCAGTAGCGATTGCAAGAAAGGAAAACCTGATAAGGAACCATATGAGATCGCCGCGGGTCGGTACAATGTATCCTCTGAAAAGTGTATCATCTTTGAGGATTCCAATTCGGGTATACTGAGCGCGAAGAGCATGGGACCTAAGAAACTGGTTGGGATTACCACCATATATAGTTCGGCTGAGCTGCGTAACCACGGCGTTACCACAAGCATAGATAACTACAGTCATGTGAGTATCGACGATTTCTTATCTGAACCATCTGACGGGGTGGATGTTGTGAAAGCTCTGATTAGACAAAACACGACGCTCGAAAACATTCAAAAAATCGACGTCGATAGTGACAAGCTGAAAGGCGGGTTCATCGCTGATGTGGTGGCCTTTTCTATCACTACAAGTGACGGCAAGAAACATCCTTGTATATTGAAATATGAGAACGAAGACGAGAACGGGTTATCTGATATGGCGAACCGGCTACAATTGTACCAGCGCGAGTATTATTTTTACACAGACGTTTCCATGGACGTGGATGTGGATGTACACGTGCCTAAGTTTCACAATCTATTGGTCGATAAGAACGACAAGACTGTCGGCATTGTTCTGGAAAATCTGATGGACAAAGGGTACACTGTGAACGTGGACCTGGCATCTGTTTCGATCGATGTGACCATGAAAATCGTCGACAGAATGGCGAAACTTCACGCCTCCTTCTGGGGAAAACCACTACAAGAAAAGTACCCAGGGCTGCACACAAGCACGAGCGACGTGTTCTGTCCGTATTTTACCGAGTTCATAGAAGACAGAATGGACGCGTTCAGAACAAGGTGGTCATCCATCCTAAACGAGCAACAACAACGCAGATGTGAAGACATATACACCCATTTCTCTAGCATACAGAAACGGTTCTCGACTGGGTCCAATCTGACGTTTATACATGGGGATATCAAGTCGCCTAATATTTTTTACGACATATCCAATGGTTATGAGCCATGGTTGATAGACTGGCAACACTGTGCGATAGGAAAGGGAGTCCAGGACCTTGTATTTTTTGTCTTGGAGAGCTTTGAAATTGAAAATATCGTTCACACGTTCAAACTCATGAAGTCGTATTACTACTCCAAATTGCTGGAGTACGGGGTAACCAACTATACGTTTACGGAATACGAAAACGACGTGTATGACGCAATATGCTACATTCCATTTTTCACGGGTGTCTGGTTTGGCACGACCCCCATGGACGAGTTAATCGACAAAAATTTTCCCTACTTTCTGATAAGCAAGATGTTCTATCTCCTTGACACGATCGACAGAGAGAACCCAGGGAGATTTGTGCTGGAACCGAATCCACACTAAACCTCGCTGTATCTAATCTATTCTATCTACGTAAACGAACATTGTTGTTGTATGTCGCTACAACAACAATATGACTTCAATCAACGGTATTGGCCATACCATTGTTACTTCTTCATCTTTTTTAGAAGTCGTTTGGCCTTTTTGGATATGGCGCGTTTATGGTATTGTCTGGAACGCACATAGGCGGCATACACACCCTTGCGACTTATCTTACACGTGTTCTTTTTACACACGGGGTACGACTTGTTGGGACCCAAAAAGCACTTTGTACCACATGTCTTCAACATGACCGTCTTCTGGTGGTATCCAGGTTTCTCTTTCTTCCAACCCTTCCATGGCACGCTCTTTCTCTTTCGCGTCTTCGTTGTGATGATGCGTCGCGATGGGTGTCTTCTGGTTCTGGTTCTGGTTCTGGTTCTGGTTCTAGGCATATACACTACGTCCACATAAAAAATTAAATCTGTTGTGTATGAATAATAGCATGAATATTACGAACACTGGAAGTAGAGATTATCATACCGACGACGACATACCCACCCCTCCTCCGTTATACATACAGATCGATGAGGTCTATACACATCCCGATGATACAAACGAGATCCTATTTGTAACGGAACGAGGAGATACGGTAACTAACAAAACCATTCTGTCGAATGCTTTTCATGCGATCAAGTCCCATACAAAAATCGGAAAACAACAGGACACCGACAAGTTGTATGCGGAAAGCGGGAGCGACCTGAGCGACAGCGAATACTCCGTCGCCGACAGCAATGACCGAGACCAGGCCACGGACCTGAATTCGGCGACGGGAACAGCGAGAGCGTACAATAGACTGAATTACCACGAAGTGGAGTCGACAATTGACAAGTATTATTTTGACGCTGGACATAGATACTCATCTTCGTTGGATATTTTAGCGAGTTATTTGAAAGGTCAAAAGACCATTTACATGGAGTCCAAACACTATTCTGAAAAGCAGTTGTATAGATTGATGATGCCCGCCATCTTGCTCTCTGCCGTCGCAACCGTCGTGTCTGCTGTAGTAAAGGACTACCTGTGGGGATCATACTTGTTATCAGGAATCAACGCAACCATCGCGTTTCTTCTTGCGCTTGTCAATTTTCTAAAACTGGACGCCGCGTCGGAGGCGTACAAGATATCGGCCCACCAGTACGACAAGCTCCAGTCGTCCGTCGAATTCACAAGCGGGTATGTCTTGTTGTTTGCGGACATTAGTCATACGCATCAGCGCATAGTCACTACCAATCAGGTTAATGAGAGCAAAAAAGAGGTGGAGAATAAGGTCCGTACCACGCTGTTGGATGTGGAAAAGAAGATATCCGAGATAAAGGAGACGAACCAATTTATCATTCCGCGGTACATACGCGTACTGTATCCTGTTACCTACAATACGAACATCTTCTCCATCATCAAGAAAATCGACGATCATCGGAAAAAGGCCATCACCATTCTCAAGAATGTGAAGAACGAAATTCGTTACATCAATAGCAAGCGCCCGAATGTGGGTCCCGAAGACAAACGACGCCTCGTATTTCTGTTCAATTCGAAGAAGGAGTTGGTGAAGGGAATTCTGGCGCTGAAGTCCGCATTCTCGGTGATTGACCAGATGTTCCAGCAAGAAATAGACAACCATGAAATTATCAAGCATAACTGGTGTCGACGGATATTTGGGTGTAAGTCTACGCTGAGAACAACGAATCCGCGTGCGTTGAACGGGTTTATTCGTTCGCTGACCGACCCATTCAAGGATTTCGGTATTTGATCACATCATCTGTTACCGATTAACATAGAAGTATAAAGAGAAATCGCGTTAACATATATATTTGTTATATATATCGTCGCTGCATGTATACATATGAACTGCGCGATAACCGTTGTACGTTTACCTTCGACACGTCGTCGGAAGCTCTCTGTAGGTCCATTTTCGCTACAAAACTCCTCTCTGGAACAACGGTGAACCCGACCTACACAAAGCTCAGCTTTCACGCTCACTGTATCCACTCGCTTGAAGAGTTTGTACGAAGACAACCCAACCAAAGCACGCTGTTTACCTACGCAGACGCGCTGAACATGGTCAAGGATCTGGGTGCCCAGATCTTCCACATGGAGAAACAGACACGTTCTCTATTATGGCTGGATATGGATCACGTTTTTGTGGTGAACCGACAACATTTCTTCTACTTTGGTCATTCTCATGTGACCACCACATATTCTGACCGCACCATGATGTTTTCCACACCTACGCAACTATCTCGCCATCGGTTTGTCGCACCTGAATTTTCCGACATATCGGCGTTGCCTGCGTTATTGAATCAGGCGGCTGTCTATTATAGTTTAGGTGCGATGACACTCTACTGTCTTTTTGCGGATGTGGATCCGCAAAACATACGGATCGCCGACATGATGCCGATACTGGACACGAAACTATATTGGTTCCTCCTTCGAGCCACGGAAAGAGATCCAAATAAACGAGTCCTCTTGTTTGTATAGTCGGCAAGTATTATCTCTCCTTATGTTATAGAATGTCAATTGTCGCAATGAAAAACAAGTCGGTGATCCAGTATGGATCCAAGCGAAGTGGGGTGCCTCCCGGAGGGTACTGGATGTCACAAGGACCGTTTGGGGGTGGAAAACCTGCCCAGTTGGACCTTTCTATAAAGAATTACGGTCCTGTTGGCTTTTCTCTCGCTGGAACTCGTCGAAATGTAGGATACGTTGGTCAGAGCATGCGAATGTCGAAGAGCGGAACACCGTTCCGCGGCATCAACCCCATGGGCAACGGGGGGTGTTGTGGTACATACGATAGTCCTCTCCCTACGTACAATGTGAACCAAGTGATAGTTCAGGGAGATCAATACATGTACGTCAAACCATCGGTCGTTGGACAGCGTGGCATGCTTCGCAAGAAGTTCAGATACATCTACAACGGCCAGTATCCTAACTACATTGTCAAGGAAGTGTATACTGGCGACAAGACGGACAACGCATCGCAAGGTGTATACTTGAGCAAGGTCACCGCAGCAAACACATGTGTGGACGATGTAAACGACACCGTAAAATACAAGGACGATGTTGCGCCATGTGGTCCGCCTGGATGTAGACCCAATCCAGCAACATCGAGATATAATACCATTGCGGCACAAGGGCGTTTCACCAAGATGATAAAACAGCCGCTCGATTCGAGCACGTATACAACGAAAATTCAGAGACCGTGTGCGAACCCCCTGCCGAGCCAACGTCCCCAACCTGTCCCAGACAACGGGAACGGACGACCTTGCGCAGCACTCATACCCGATACGCTTCTGTAATCGATGGATTGTATTACGTAGATCTGTAGGTCTCGTTGATCGTTGCGAAAATGTGAAAATATGAAAACAAGTTAGATGTATAATGTGCTCAATATACATCCAACGATGAATTATCGTGTGAAGATTTTTTCTAGTTTCTGCGATTCGGGCCACGCAAAAAGATCAGTGGAAGAATTGGTTGCATATAGAGGAAACGGTCGTCAATCCGCCCCGATCACTATTGTGGGGAACGACGACGACAGTTATACGCACGTGGTTATCTGGAACACCGCCATGCCTAGCATTCCAGAACACATCCCCAAGGAGAACGTGATTGGGTTTGCGTACGAACCGATGGTATATCTCAACATAACAGACGCTTTTGTTGCCTATGCAGTAACAAATATACACACGTATTATGTAGGCGACGCAGACGGACTCCCTCCTCCTTTTGTAGAGGGGAACGCATACCTCACGTATTCTCCGCCACGGTTGAACCATGTGCCAATGAAGCACTCATGTATGTCCATGATCGTGAGTCACAAAAACGAACTGTCGGGGCATATGTACCGACATGCGCTCCTGGAGTATATCTTATATCACAAACTACCCATTGACATATATGGCAACGGGACACAGCGAAACAGTTACAAAGGTGTAACGAGCGACCGTATCAAAGGTCCCTTTCAGCAGTACGAGCCATATGAGGGGTATCTCTTTTCCGTATGTATAGAAAACACACAGTCAAACCACTATTTCAGTGAAAAGATCATCAATCCATTGTTGAGCAACACGACACCCGTCTACCTTGGTTGTGACAACATAGATACCTATTTTCCGAACAATGTAATACAGCTCAAGGGAGACATTGACCATGACATGAATCTGTTGGTGAACATTCTGCGGACCCCCTTGAAATATCGTAAGAACATCGACGCGTCGACCGTTGAGAAAAGGGTGTCGCTTGTCCACAACCTAGCCAGACTGTATGAAGCAAACAACCCCGCACAATGCTAAAGTGTTCTTCGTCAGGCTGCGTGTGTTTTTGCTTGCTCCTTCACGAGAATGTCAATGACACCCTCCATATATTTCACGACATTTTCATGTTTGTAAATTTCTTGAAACAACGACTTACAGTTTGCGACCATCGCGAGACACTCTGACGGATGTTCCTCACACCACGTCAGTTTCTCCTGGACATCACCGAAATCGTCTTGCACCGGAACGTAGTGTGTCCATGGTATATAGTCGTCGTAGAACCACTGTTTCCAATCACTTTCCGCCTTGAAAATAACCGATCCAGAGTTCAATTTCCACGCGGTCGCGTCCCATGTACACGCGTTTCCGTCGATGTCTAAGATATATTTGTACCGAATCATATCTTCGCGAGAAATGGACGATGGACTGTCGATGTTCGTTTTCTCGACGGCATCGCTCGCAAAGTAGGCCCGTTGCGACATATCGACACCCCTGTCTTTGAGAAAGTTGAATTTGCTGCCTCGGTCGTTGCCTGCGTAAACAAGTCTGGGGATCTTTGTGTGAAACTCAATGCCTTGGTGAACCGACCGATACGCGTTGTACCGATGAAGACACAAGTAATACCTGTCTACGACGGCTATGGTGTATGGCATATGCTTGCGAACAGACTGTCCAAGAACGTACTTCTGTGTGTGAAATACGGGGAACTCGTTTTCACGAAAGCGAGTCATATCGATCATTGCCTTGTTGCGGTATTCAATGTCGCCTATGCGACGCGGAATAGTTCTGGGTCCAGGATAACACGCTTCCACGTATCCATCGAGAGCACAAACAATACAGTAGAAGTCGTGTGGTCTGTGTCCTGGTGTTTTGTTGAATACTACATTCAACAAAAAATCGATGGTCTGTTCTATTTCGTATTTCCATGGATATTGACCATATGCTTCGTGGTGTATATATGCTCCGCCGTCCTTCATGCCTACAGCATAGAGTGACGACGGGAGTTCCACGATATTTGTGTTGAAGAGTTGGTTAAACTGTTCTATCCCTATGTACTGTGGGTAGTGTTCGAACTTTCGAAACGGCTTGTAGCTTGTGTACCATTCCTCGTCGATTCTACGAAACGACTGAGTCAGGTGAAAGTTGGGCAAGTGTATGTTCTCTACTCGTTTTATGGTACACTCAGACATACCTGCCTGTATGATATGTACGTTTCCGCGATGATCGTGTAACAATACATCCACGTTGTCGCTCCACCCTTCATCGCTAAGCGTATCGATCCGTTTCACCAGAACGTTAAGGGTGGTCGCGTCGACATACTCAGCGAGTACCTGGAGACAATGTTCTCCTTCGTACTTATTTAGGTCAATTTCAATATTTTCCACGGTATACATATTACGATCGATTGTGATACTTTTTCTACCAAATTAGGTTTATATGGTTATTATTTTGTATTTATAGAACTTAATGGATCGAAAATTTGTTGGCATCTTAGGCGCCGCGATTGCATCTGCTGCTGCGTACCTCTACTTTCAAGACGACGACGATGTAGTGATTGAAAAAGAAAGTTATACCGTGAAGAGGGATGACCCAAGTAAAACAAGACATCTTGTTGGTGAAGATAGCGAAGATGATGATGGTAGTGACAACGACAACGATAGTGATAGTGAAACAGATAGTGATAGTGACAGTGACAGTGATGTGGAAGAAGAAGAAGAAGAAGAAAACGCTGGAGAAGAGGTAACTGGGAAAAAAGGTTCGGGGTCTCCCAAAGCGAAAACCAAAAAGAAGAAGTCTTCCGTCAAGCAGGGGAAAAATACATCGCGGTCGAGAACCGGGTAGACACGTATGAAGATTCAATAGTCAAGAGAAACAAACAGATACATGAATACGGTGGTAGGTAGGATAGAACTCTCAGCACGGGGCACGGCAAAGGGGGCATGCTTCGCGATATACTCTGGCATAGCAATCTCCGCAGAAGTCGTGTCCGCAGCTCACGTCAATGTTAATTTTCTCTTCGTAGCAAACAGCACACTCGTGTAGATTGTTCAGTCGCGTGAACAGCGTCATCTTGTTGCTGTAGGAGAGGTACTCCTGGTCCTTGTATAGGACATCGAGACAAGCGACTGAACGGTTTCGCAGATCTGGAATCGTGGTGTTGTCCCGCACCCTCTCGAGCTGGAGAATCATCACCAAGTTGGTCTGCGACTTGACAAAGTCCTTGAACTGTTCCTGCTGAAAGGTATGGTCTTCGAACCCGGTTGTCAGGTCGCGATCAAATACATCGTCTGGATAATCATTTGCTCTGGCGATTTTCTCCTGTTCCGTCATCTTGACGAAGAACTCGCCCAGTTTGACTGTGTTGTGACAAATCTCTGGACAACCCGTTGTACCAGCATACCAGAACAACAGGGTCTTGGAGAGCGCGGCGGGGTCGTTGACCATGGCTCCCATTTCGTAGTAGCGAATAGCCTCTCTCGCTTTCATTACTCCGCAAAGACCCTTTTCGTATAGATCTCCCAGGTTATACATGGCGAACGTGTCCTCGCTGTTTTCAATAGCAGTAAGGTAGCACACTTCGGCTTCTTTGTATCTCCCTATTTCTTCGTACACGATGGCCTCGTTATTTACATAGTCGTGACTTGGGTCAATCAGTCTGGCCAATTCAAACTGATTCAGTGCCTTTTCACACTCCTCGTGGTCTCCGCAAGCAACAGTATTTTTTGCGTCGTATGCCAGGACGTATGCGATCTGCTTGAGACCGAGAAACCGCGAGAAGCGGAACGCGTCATCGGTCGTGGTCGGGGGCTCGTTTTCCTTGTTGTTTTCGTTGTTTTCGTTGTTTTCGTTGTTTTCGTTGTTTTCGTTGTTTTCGTTGTTTTCGTTTTCAGATTGGTTCTGGGTTGACTGGACAGGTACATTATTTACAGGTTCCGGCGAATTGAAAACTACCACGTCATCTTCAATGACAAAATGGGTGGGGTTGCGGCGCAGTCCATTCGAACTGGTATCCTCGGAATTCAGGTCGTCAATCAGGTTTGGTGGAACCATGTTGTAGTGTCTTGTCATGATGAGAATACAGGGTAGATTGTGGGTGGTAGAAGATAGTGTAGAGCTATGAGATATATTTAACTACTTATCGGTATAGACCACAATCTAAATCATTTTTTTTACACGATATAATAGATTATATTTTGTAAAATAGGCGAAAAAAAAATAATCAGCTATTTTATATGTACAAGTTACTACGCACTCTCGCTATGCTTGTCGCTGTGTCTATGCGCACCGTTTCCGCCGAAACTACGTGTGTCACCGAGAAGGCAAATGGTTGCGTGACCTTCAATGTAGGATCTGGTACGGGGTGCCAATGGATGTGTAACTATTGTGCCGAGCAGCTGGGAACGCCAAACTATTATTTCCCGGATGGTGTGTGTACTTACCAGTACCCTGACGGGTGTGTAGGCAACCCTGTGGCCGGCAAAGAATATACGTGCTGTGCTAATTAATTGATACATTCATGACTTCCTTGCGTCAAGAATGTATATATATATATATGTGTGTGTGTGTGTGATAGAATGATGGAGAGGTGAGGCGTTTTCATCTGCGGCGACGCGTGCTTCTTCTTTTATGTCGTCGCCTCTTCACTGTTTTCTTCTTCGACCGTGT
>Ga0209137_1000854_pt1 | contig 30924 bp, 28 predicted proteins | sample SaaInl5LU_22_DNA_FD_184642 | JGI IMG/M metagenome (GOLD analysis project Ga0209137, IMG submission 184642) | Marine microbial communities from expanding oxygen minimum zones in the Saanich Inlet - ESP_105LU_22_DNA (SPAdes) (version 2) | ecosystem: Environmental > Aquatic > Marine > Intertidal...
GAGCTGACGTAGTACAACAAAAATAAACAGACCGGCGAAGAATAAAATTGGACCTAATTCAAGTAAACCAAAACCGAAGTGATCTCCTACTGAACCTGGCATGATCATTACGTAGTGGTCCATGTAGTGACCTACCAAAACAAATACCGCAGCCATTACCAAAGTACCTGGAACACGCTTCGCTGGGCGGCTTAGGACAGCCAATACAGGGAAGATAAAGTTCAAAGCGAGCATGATAAAGAACGGCACTTTGTACTGATCAAAACGCTGCATAAAGTAGGTAACCTCCTCTGGAATGTTAGCGTACCAGATTAGTACAAATTGTGAGAACCATAAGTAGGTCCAGAACACAGAGAATGCAAACATGAACTTACCTAAATCGTGAAGGTGGTTTTCATTTACCCACTCCAACAAACCTTTTCCTTTCAAATACAAGGTAATCAGAATCAAGGCAGCAAATGAACTCACGAACATACCTGCGAATGTATACCATCCAAACAAAGTTGAGAACCAGTGTGCATCAATTGACATTACCATATCCCAAGCAGAAGTTGAAGATGTTACCGCATAGAATACCGTGAAGGCAGCAGCAACCCCTCTGTTCTTTTTCCACATAGCCACACCGTCACCACTATCAGATAGCAATGAGTTCTTGCGCAACGTACGTGCAGCCCATACCCATCCTACGATGTAAACGACCATACGGATGCTGAAGAAAGTTGGATTCAACCAACCACGCTTTCCTGCGATAATTTCATCATAGTTCTCGTGTCCCTCAACGTTAATGCCGTCTGCCATCCAGTGGAACATATGATGAACGTGACCGAAGCCTAGAATTGTGATCAAGAAGATCACTAGCAATGGGATGATGATTGCAAAAGACTGGGCTTCCATCAAACGAAGCAAACCAGCAGACCAACCCGCTTGTGCAACATATTGAATACCCATGAAAAACAACTGACCCAGACCTAAACCTAGGAAGAAGATTGCGGCAACATAAATGGCAGACCATGGACGATTCGCAATCTGGTGAGCTTCGTGCTCTGCATGTGCATCGTGCTCTGCATGTGCATCTGCAGTAGCGTGTGCATCGTGAGCATCATCAGCATGCATTTCAGTGGCATGCGTAGCATGACCATGATCAGCATCATGAGAAGATGATCCGTTTAGGGCAAATCCGACGATCCAAAGGATAGCACCTACTACCGTAAGTGCGATTGCCACTTGTTTTGTTTTTGTACTGAACTCAAACATTCTCTATCGCGGTTTTATTCTTGATCTTCTCTTAGTTTAACTACGTAACGCACAATTTTCCAACGCTCGTCATAGTTGAGCTGTGAAGCATGCGATCCCATAATACCTTTACCATGCATAACAACATGATACATAGAACCAGGCGTGATGTCTGGTAACCTTGTAGCCGAATATGACGGTACGCCCAAGATCTTCTCTTGCATAACCAAAGGACCGTTTCCATCACCCTTTTCACCATGACAGTGATCACAGAAGATGTTGTAGAGCTCCTTACCGTCTGCCAATGCCTCATCAGACATGAACTCAGCTGGCATTTCTAAAGTGGTACGAGCAGCCTCATAACCCTCATTCGAATTTGCAAATTCGTATGGGTGATAGCCTCTTGGTACAGTTCCCTCTACAGGAAGCTGAGCACTAAGTCCATTCTTAAACTGAGTAGCCGGTTGATACGTCTCTAGAGAAGGACTTACATACATGTCGTCCATGTAGGTATAACCCGGAGAGGTCTTGTCTGCATTACAGCTTGCAAGAAGTGCTGAAGCCGCTAGTGCGATAACTGTTGTAATACGCTTCATGACTTATGCTTCGATTTTAGAGATTTCTAATGCACCAAGCGCCTGAAGCTTAGTGTTAAGATCTTCCTCCTCACCTTCCAACTCAACTTCCATCAAGAAGTGGTCGTCCGTTGTACGAGGATCAGGGTTTTGAGCTTTAGCACCTGGGTATAAGCCGTTTACAGCAAAGTACGACCAACACATTAGGTGGGCCGCAAAGAACACTGTAAGCTCAAATACTACAGGAATAAAAGAAGGCATGTTCAAGAACCACGTTGCATTCGGCTTACCACCTATGTTTTGTGGCCAGTCCAGAATCATCGTGTAATAGGTCATCCACGCAGCAAAGAACAAACCAGTAAGCCCGTAGAAAAACGCTGCCGTAGACAATCGTGTTCTTTTAAGACCCATAGCCTCATCTAGTCCGTGAATAGGAAACGGTGAATACACTTCACTAACATTATAGCCGTTAGCGCGAAGGTCTTTCACTGCGCTTAGTACGATGTCATCATCGTTAAAAAGCGCGCGTACGATTGGATTATGTTTAGTGTGCCCCATGTTCGTTGTGGTGTTTTTTGAAGTTCTCGCCAGACGATTTTAGAATCGTTTTAAGTTCTGCCTGTGCAATAACAGGGAACGTACGAGCGTATAGAAGGAACAATACAAAGAAGAAACCGATAGTACCAACGTAGATACCAATATCTACGAAAGTTGGAGAGAACATCGACCAAGATGATGGCAAATAATCTCTGTGGATAGAGGTAACGATAATTACGAAACGCTCAAACCACATACCGATGTTCACTACGATTGAGATTACAAACGTGAATACCAAGTTGGTACGAAGTTTCTTTGACCACATGAACTGTGGAGAGAACACATTACAAGTCATCATCGACCAGTATGCCCACCAGTAAGGTCCTGTCGCACGGTTTAGGAAGGCGTATTGCTCGTACTCTACACCAGAGTACCATGCAATCACTAATTCAGTGATATACGCAACACCAACAATAGAACCTGTAACCATGATTACAATGTTCATCATTTCGATGTGCTCGATGTTGATGTAATCTTCCATCTTGAAGATTTTACGGACAATCAACAAGAGGGTTTGTACCATGGCAAAACCAGAGAAGATTGCACCCGCAACAAAGTATGGTGGGAAAATCGTGGTGTGCCATCCAGGAATTACAGAAGTAGCAAAATCAAAAGATACGATTGTGTGAACTGAAAGTACTAGTGGTGTTGCTAAACCTGCTAAAACCAAAGAGACCTCTTCGAAACGCTGCCAGTGCTTAGCCTGACCACCCCATCCAAACGAAAGGATTTTGTAAATGTGTTTCTGCACTGGGTTGATTGCACGGTCGCGAATCATTGCAAAATCAGGTATCAAACCAACGTACCAGAAAACAGTACTAACAGTAAGGTACGTAGAGATTGCGAATACATCCCAAAGAAGTGGAGAGTTGAAGTTTACCCAAAGTGAACCGTACTGGTTCGGAATTGGCATAACCCAGTAAGCCATCCAAATACGTCCCATGTGGATCAACGGGAAAAGCCCCGCTTGAATAACCGAGAAGATGGTCATTGCTTCTGCTGAACGGTTGATTGCCATTCTCCATTTCTGACGGAATAACAATAGTACAGCTGAAATAAGAGTACCGGCGTGACCAATACCTACCCACCAAACGAAGTTGGTGATATCCCAAGCCCAATCAACGGTCTTATTAAGTCCCCAAACACCGATACCGGTGCCGATAGTGTATAGGATACATCCTACACCCCAAAGGAACATGACAAATGCGATAGAGAAGGCTATCCACCACGAACGTGGTGCTTTAGACTCTACCGGTTTAGCTATATCATTGGTGATGTCTGTATAAGACTTGTCACCGAGGATTAGCGGATTTCTAACAGGCGATTCGTAATGCATGTCGCTTTCTTATTAATTAGGCTCTGTTTCTAACTTTGGTCTGGTAGAATACGCTTGGTTGCGTACCCACTTCTTCAAGTAAGTGGTATGCACGACCCTCTTGCTTAAGGTGACTCACCTCACTCTTAGGGTTGTTCACGTCTCCAAATACGATTGCGTTTGATCCACAAGCCTGAGCACAAGCCGTAGTAAATTCACCATCGTTAAGGATTCTACCGTCTTTTTTCGCTTCTAGTTTACCCAACTGAATACGCTGGATACACAAAGAACATTTCTCAATAACACCACGTGCACGTACGGTAACATCTGGATTCAATACCATACGTCCGTAGTCATCTTGTGATGGGTTAACATCAGCAAACTGCTCGTTTCCTTTGTAGTTAAACCAGTTGAAACGACGCACTTTGTAAGGACAGTTGTTTGCACAGTAACGAGTACCGATACAACGGTTGTAAGCCATGTGGTTCAGACCTTCACGTGAGTGAACCGTCGCCCCTACTGGACAAACTGTCTCACAAGGAGCGTGATTACAGTGTTGACACATAACCGGTTGGAATACCACTGAAGGGCTTTCAGAAGGAACTTCCATTTTCGCATATTTCTCAATAGCGCTTACTCCTTCTTCCTCTGCAACCTCTTTGGTCATATCCGAAGAATAGTAACGGTCAATTCTCAACCAGTGCATATCACGGTGCTTACGTACTTCCTCCTTACCAACAACTGGAACGTTGTTTTCCAAAGAACAAGCTACTACACAAGCACCACAACCTGTACATGAGTTCAAGTCAATAGACATGTTCCACATGTGTGAGGTTTCGTGATCGTGATCGTCCCAAAGGTTTGCTTGGAAAGCAGACATTGGGCCTTTATGAGTTTCAAAAGTTGGCTTTTCGTTCCAAACCGTAGGATCCTCGCTCAAGAAAGTCGGCAACGAAATCTCGTTAACAATCTTACGACCCATCATTGTGTGGGCCAACTGAACTGAGGCAAATCCGTGTTCTACTTCTGATGCAACAACACTTACCTTGGTAGATAGCGCTGAAGAAGAAGGTAAGAGTTCAAATGCATTCACACCAACTCCGTTACCTACTTTACCAACGTTCTGACGACCGAAACCGATCGCAAGACCCAAAGTACCTTGGGTTTGACCTGGCTGAATCCAAACTGGAACATTCTCTAGTGTGTTACCATCAACTGTGATGTTAACGGTAGTACCATTCATTGCTCCATTCGACTGTGCCGCGATCTCCACACCGTATTCTACTGCATCCGCAGCAGACATTACAATGTAGTTATCCCAAGAGAGACGAGTAACAGGATCAGGGAGTTCGTAGGTCCAAGGGTTGTTAGCATTGGTACCTGAACCCATACCTGTTTTAGTGTAGGTATAGAACTCAAGACCTGTTGATGGCTTGGCAACATTGATACCACTTACGTCGATCATTTCGCCGTTCATGGCACCATTCATTGCAATCTCAGAAGCTGGCATTTCAGCGAAACCGTCGTGCAACAATGCGTTCCATGCTTTGCCTGAAGTCAAATTGGCTGCACTAGCTTTTACTAGCTCCACAGCAGACTCAGAACCACCAGCTAGAGCATTTAAAATCTCTACAGCACTCTTACTGTCGAATAGAGGGCTAATGGTCGGTTGACCAACAGCATACTGACCGTCCGCAGGAACGAAGTCAGACCAAGACTCTAAGTAATGACTTAAAGGCAGTGCGATGTTCGCTTGTGATGCAGATTCGTCTTCACGATCGGCGATACTCACAAGTTTCACACCCTCTAAGTTTAATTCTTTTGCAGCATACGCCGGGTTAACGTCAAGGGTAACTAAGGTGTCGACATTACCACCTTTAATATCCTTCACTAACTGAGCGAATGCTTTATCATCACCTTTCGCAGTGTAAACGAAAGTCGTTGTATCGAATGCTTTCGCACCCAACGCCAAGTTAATTGCAAGCGTTAAACGCTCTGCTACTTTGGAGTTAAATCCGTTTAAAACTAAGGCTCCTTCACCTGCTGCAAGCAATTCTTTCGCTGCAGCTTGTACAGAAGAAGCGATGTCCGCACGAAGTTTAGGTGCACCAACAGTTGCGAAACCTTTTGCAGATGCAACAGCGTTATAAACTGTTGCTAAAACTGCTTCATATTCAGAAACACGAACTTTCAAACGAACGTCCGCATTCGATCCTGAAATACTCAATCCTGCCTCAGCTTGGATGTGCTTAAGCATTCCCTTACCAGGCTTGCGACGTGTTGCGTATGAAGCAGAGAAATTTTGACCTCCCCAATCGCCTAAGAAATCGGCACCAACAGCAAATACAACTGATGCGTTATCCAAATGAACGGTTGGTAGACCACGCTTACCAGCAAAGCTTTCGTAGACATCTAAGCGTGCACTTTGGCTCACTGCGTCAACACCTACGTGGCGTAGACCTAATTTTTCGATTGCAACTGAAGCGGAAGGAGACAAAACAGTGCCTGTCAATAAGACACTCTTCTCAGTCAACATTCCTTTTGCTGCTGTCAAAGCTGCTTCCCAAGAAGACGCCTCACCGTTTACCTTAGGTGAACGAAGACGAGCGCCATCGTATAAACTTAATACCGAAGCTTGAGCGCGGGCATTTGTAGCGCCGTTAAAAGGAGCATCACCATTTGGTTCAACTTTGATAGGGCGACCTTCACGTGTTTTGATGAGTACAGATGCGAAATCTGAACCGTCAAACATTGAGGTTGCATAGTAAGAAGGCATACCTGGTGTTAAGCTGTCCGGCTTAACCACGTAAGGAATACTTTCAACGATTGGTGCCTCACAAGCTGCAAGCGTAGCTGCTGCTGTAGAGAAGCCCATAAATTTCAAGAAATCACGACGTGAAGTCTGACTTTCTACAGCCTCGTCGTTTCCTAAGAAGTCTGCGCTCGAAATCTCATTTGAGAATTCGTTCTGAGCGAGCTTTTCTGTGAGTTCAGGATTGGATTGATCCTCAATACCTTTCCAGTATTTATTGTTCTCAGTCATTCTTACTTCTTATTAGTAGTGACACTTACCACACTCAGTACCACCAATCTTTTCAGCAGTGATCTTCTCGTCGTGGTACTTCTCAGTTAATTCTTCGTGGAAGTCTTGGTAGTAGCCGTTCTTTTCGAACTGCACCTCAGTTTCTCTGTGACAGTTAATACACCATCCCATCGTTAGTTCAGAATACTGATATACTTCTTCCATGGTCTCTACAGGACCGTGACATTCTTGACACTCCAACTGACCCGCCGTTACGTGCTGGCTGTGGTTGAAGTAAGCAAGATCTGGAAGGTTGTGAATACGAATCCACTTAATAGGCTGCTGCTCGTAATCCTCGATGTACTCGCGGTTTTCTGAATCCCAACCAATAGCGGCATAGATTTTAGCGATCTCAGGAGAACCTTCACCGTCGTATTTGAGGTTACCCGTTTCATCCGTAATTTCAGAACCATCAACGTACATGTGACAGTTCATACAAACGTTCGCTGAAGGAATACCTGAATGTTTTGAGTGACGCGCGGAGCTGTGACAGTAATTACAATCGATTTCGTTTTGTCCAGCATGCAAGGCATGGGAGAACGCGATTGGCTGCTCCGGTTGGTATTTCTGCTCAACACCTATACCTGACATCCACCAGTAGGCTTGATTCAAGAAAAGGACAGTCACTAAAACGGTAGCTACTGTTACAAAACCTTTGTTGTTGATCAAACGTCCCCAGAACCATCCAGCTTCGTCTAGAATGGATACTGGATCCTGACCGTTCACTAGACGTAGTGTGTTCTTCATGCGAGCAAGTAGCATCACCATTACGAACAACAACAATCCCAAACCGATAGTGATTTGTTTGCTGTAATCTTTCGATTCTGCAACCACGACTGTACTACCGTCTGCTGCTACTGGAACAACTTTTTGGTCGCCTTCAATCGTGTATTGAAGGATATCGAAAATATCTTGGTCAGAAAGCGCTGGGAAGGCACTCATTACAGAACCATTGTATTCTTCGAAAATTGCATTCGCATCGTCATCACCAGAAGCACGGAGCTCGGCGTTGTTGCGAATCCAGGCCAAAAGCCATTCTTCAGAATACTTGTCTGTTACCCCCGTCAAAGCAGGGCCAACCAATTTCTTATCAAGCTTGTGACATGAGGCACAATTCTGCTTGAAAAGCTTTTTTCCATTCTTGGCATCGCCCTCGAAGGCCTGCGCTGATGAGGCGGAGAACATAAATACGACCACTGATAAAAGCGATGCGAATCTCCTAAGTTTACTTGTTGTAGTGTACATATACGGCTTTATATAGCTATTCACTGTCGCGCAAAAATAACACCCAATGGGCAGACTACAGCCCTATTCAGAGTGAAATTCCAATTTAAAACCATTCTAAATTAGCGTGTGTTACAACATCAAAAGTCTGTTGCAAGAGCAGTAATAGTAATTTTGATAAAAACCCCAGAACATGAGATTTTCTTTTTTAGCAGTCCTTCTACTTTTATCCGTTAACGCAGTTGCCTCGAACCATGCGAATTACGAGATTCCGATGGGTACCGATACGCTAGAAATTGCAATGGATCTCGACAGCGCATACCTACATTTTTCGACCGAACAAAAAAGCGAAATGTTTGAAGGATACACCATTCAAATTTTTAGTGGCGATCGTATCAACGCAAATAAAGTTAGAGGTAAAATACTAGCCATTGGAGCAGATAAGGATGCACGAATGGTCTACAGAGAGCCGAACTTCAAAATTCACATCGGATCATATCCAGATGTAGCGACTGCTGAACGCGCGTTGATGGGATGGAAAGTAGAATTTCCGGATGCGTTTGTGGTTCAGACTTTAGTGCCTTGGTACGAATTGGACCTCGAAGAGAACCTCGATATAGCTCCAATCGAACCCGATACTAGCGCTGCTCCTTCAGATACGACAAGCTTCTAAGAAGCACATTTTGCTGGATACTACCGTAGTATAGGTTGATATCTCCGCGGTGGTAGTTTTTCGTTCTTAGAAAACGTGCACCCGTAATCTTCGGTAATTCCGTCCAAAGGACACTTTGGTGAATTTGCGCTGTCGCTACACCCTCCTTCAGACCTTGGTCCAATTTCACAAGTCCACCCTGTAAAGCACCTGGTGAGGCATACACTTTTGCGGTGGTCGTTGTCCAGTCTAAAGGGTTGGTGACAGCAATGCACGCATCTGGAAACTTATTCTCTGTCTCATACCCTTCCTTGTAGGTTCTCCAGGAAATTAAACAACCCGTTTGGGCAGGTGATTCACAAATTGGAATAGGCATCTCACAAGCATTTACTTCCGTTCCGATCAGGTAAGCCGCAACGATTCGAGAAGTCACAGAGCGTTCCATATCCTCTTGTACCATTTTGACCAAGTGGTGCGTGCCTTGACTATGTGACGCCAGGATAAAAGGAGAGCCATTGGGAATTTCAAGGAGGAACTGGCGGAAGGCAGATAGAACATCGTTGTACGCCAATTGATAAGCATTAGCCGATGCAGTAGAAGGCGGAGTGGTATATACCTGATATGCCGCTTGACGGTAGTAGGGCGCATACACAGGTCCTGCCACATTAAATGCTGTACTCTGATAAACGATGGGGGTTTCGAAACTTTTTCTGAACGATTCGTCCAGTGGGTCTGCACTCCAAGACTCCCCTTTCTTGGGGAAATATACAGTGGGAGAAACAAAGAAGACGGGAATATCAAATTGGTTTCGAGCAACACCAGTAAATGAGGTATCTGAACCGTCTTTAATTTCTGGGTGGGCAGCCCAATACTTTGTGTTCGTGTAATCGGGTGTTGTGGGTACTGTGACGACGAGCTTTTCACTGAGGCCACAAGACCCCAGTGAAATGCTCATCAATACTAGAAGCGCGCCGCGAATGATCATTCGGCGAACGCTGCCTTTTCTTTGATAATTTGTGCCAATTGAAAGGCTGGGATCACACCGCTCTGGCGCCAAATCATTTCACCAGATTGAAACAATGCAAGTGTAGGTACACCTTGCACATTGAGGGCGCTTGCAAGTTGCTGGTTTTTATCTACATCAACTTTGATGATCCGCACACTATCTCCCATATCTGCGGCGAGATCTTGAAGAATTGGTGCCATCATTTTACACGGACCACACCATTCTGCAAAGAAATCGATAAGCGTCGGTGTTTCACTTGCGATGATATCGTTAAAGCTTGCCATATTATTTTGCTAGGGGTTGTTTTCTTGCCCAAGCACCAACTCCTCCTTCGAGGTTGTAAACTGCTTTGAAGCCCATGCTCTTCATGATGTTAGCAGCCTTACCACTTCGGCTCCCTGAGCGACAGTACACGTATACTGGTGTGTTACGATCTAAGGTTTCAAGCTGCGCTTTAAAATCACTATCGTAGAAGTTCATTTGACGTGCACCAGAGATGTGGCCACTTGCAAATTCCTGATTCGTACGTACGTCAAGCAATATACCCGTTGTCGAAGTATCAAGTATAGTTGCAAAATCTGCTACGTTGACATCGACATTAACCACTCCCGCAGAGGCTGCTGAAGTGGCCGTCTTTTCCTGACAGCTCGCTACTGTGAACGCCGTAAAGACGATCACAGTAGTTGCTGTTATTTTAGACAATATACTACGCATTACATCAAATGAATTAACACGTCAGATGCTCCCATTCCGTTCAGTCCATCGGTGATACCCTTAGAAGCGAGGTACGCCAATGCTTGACCCGAGCGGTTTCCTGAACGACAGAAAAGAACTAATGGACGTGACATTTCTTTAATTTCCTCCCAACGATCTGGAATCTGATCTAATGGAATATTCACTGCTCCTGGAACAGGCTCCATTTGGACCTCCATTGGAGTTCTAACGTCTACTAATGCTACTTCTGGGTGGTTGATTGCTTCGTTGATATTCATGTCTTGTTCTTTAAATTCTTCGACAAAGATATTTGACCTAATAAAAGCTCAGTGGAACTTTAATCACGTTTTACCAAATGATGATTTCTTCGCCTTCTGCTTTAATGTTCTCACCTTCTTCGCAAACGAATGCTGCACGGAATTCTGGCATGTTACTTACAGGACCCTTCACACGAAATTCAGCCGGAGAGTGAGGATCTGTAGTTACCTGCTGCTTGAGGTGTTCATCGCGTCCGTTACTTTGCCAAACCTGAGCCCAGCCTAAGAAGACACGCTGATCCGCGGTAAAGCCATCGATCGGTGCAATATCTTTTCCTTCTTTATAATTCTGGTAAGCATAGTACGCCAAGGTCAAGCCACCAAGATCGGCGATGTTTTCACCTAATGTGAGGTGACCGTTTACATGCACATCTGGAAGCACCTCATAAGCATCATACTGAGCTGCAAGGCGCTCCGTAAGGTCATCGAACTGAGCTTTGTCTTGTTCCGTCCACCAATTTTCAAGGTTTCCATCAGGTCCATATTTAGAACCTTGATCATCAAAACCATGAGAAAACTCGTGACCGATCACACCACCGATTGCTCCATAATTGATCGCAGCATCTGCATCTGGATTGTAAAACGGCGGCTGCAGGATTCCAGCAGGGAATACTACCTCATTATTTAGAGGATTGTAGTAGGCGTTCACAATATGTGCTCCCATACCCCACTCTTCCTTATCTACGGGCTGATCTAGTTTTGCTAGATTTTTGCGAGTAAAGTAGCGCTGTATGTTTTTAAGATTAGCAAAGTAGCTGTCTCTGCTCAGTTCCAAATCACTGATATCTTCCCATTTATCTGGATATCCAATTTTGTAGGTAAAGGCTGCCAATTTTTCTTTCGCACGCACTTTGGTCTCATCGGTCATCCAAGTTAATTGGTCAATACGACCGCTAAAGGCCGTACGAAGGTTTTCTACCAATTCTTCAACGTCCTTTTTGTGCTCCTCAGGGAAGTATTGCTTAGCGTATAGATGCCCAATCTGTTCACCTAAGGCACCTGCAGCGCTCTGAACGCGCTTCCATCTAGGATTCATTTTTGGCTTACCGCTTAAGGTCTGCTCGAAGAATTCGAAGTTTTGACGCTCTAGCTCATCATTCAGCGAACCTGCCGCTGCATCAATCACGTGCCATTTGTAATAGTGCTTCCAAGAATCTATCGTTACACCATCCAAACCAGTAGCTAGTCTTTCAAAGAAGATTGGCGCACTATTCACGACTTCACGATCACCCAATTCAAGGGTGTTCATAAGCGTCTTGATCGGCAGATTCGGTGCCAACTCTTGCCATTGCTCAATAGACATAGGGTTGTAACGTCCTTCAGCATCACGCATCTCAACTCTAGATTTCATAGCTGAAGCCAAACGCACTTCAAGATCATAAATAGCAGCTGTATCTAATGCTGCTCCAACAATAGCTCCCATAGCGGCAATATGCTTGCGGTATTTGGACTGTAGTGCTTTGCTTTCAGCATCTTCACGCAGATAGTAATCGCGATCTGGAAGACCAATTCCACCTTGACCAACGTACAACGCGTGTTTCGTACTTTCTTTCGCATCAGTCCCAACATACACTGAAATAGGTGATCCAATGCCATTGTATTTATTTTGTGCCATCAATTCAAATAGCCCATCCAAATGCTCGATTTGATCTACTTCAGCTAAATATGGCATCAACTCTTCAGTGCCGCGGGTATTGCGAGCAACACTGTCCATTCCACTAGCAACGAGGTCTCCGATCAACTGCTCGTCAGTTCCCTGTTCAAAGCTGCCAGCTGCAACTTCCTCAAGCATGGTTTTGACACGTTGTTTATTGCGCTCGCCGAGTTTGTTGAACTCACCCCATCGCACTTCAGTTTCTGGAATTGGGTTCATTTCACGCCAACCACCAGCGGTGTAGGTAAAGAAATCATCGCAGGGTGCAACGCTTGTATCTAAATGCTCTAAAGGGAATGCCGCAATTTTCTCTGCCGTCACCTCGTCATTCGAAGTCGGTGTGTTCTGACAAGCTGCTAATGCAACTGCGGAAAGGAGTACTACTTTTTTCATGTGTTCAGGTTTATTTGTGCTAACTAATTGCCTATTAGGCTACTTGCGTTTCCAAGTCTTGAAGTTAAAACTAAATTCGTGATTCTCATCCGCTGGATGATGAACGTCGGTAACCAATTCAAATTCTTCACTATTCCAAACCGGGAAATAGGCATCACCTTCAGGGGATGCATGAATTTCAGTGATTTCCAAAACATCCAAATACGGCAGGGATAACTCATAAATCTGAGCACCACCAACGATAAATACTTCTTCTTCATGCTGTGCAAGTGCAATCGCATCCTCTAGCGAGTGTACTACCTCAGCGCCCTCGGCTACAAAATCCTCTTTACGAGTAATCACAATGTGACGTCTTTTAGGAAGAGGACGGCCACCAAGACTGTCCCATGTTTTACGCCCCATGATGATGGTACGTCCAGCGGTGTGGCGCTTGAAGTGCTTTAAGTCATCAGGCAAGTGCCATATCAGATCATTATCTTTTCCGATAACGCGGTTCTCAGCGTAGGCAACAATAGCTTTTAAAATCATAATTAAACGGCAACCTTGCCGGGTATATGTGGATGTGGATCATAACCTACGATCTCAAAATCATCATAGGTGAAGTCAAAAATATTCTTGCGTTCCGGATTCAACTTAAGCTTTGGTAATGCTCGGAAGTCACGCGTAAGTTGGAGTTGAACTTGTTCGATGTGGTTGTTATAGATGTGTGCATCACCTAGCGTATGTACAAAGTCTCCTACCTCCAAGTCACACGCTTGGGCGACCATGTGCACAAGAAACGCATACGACGCTATATTGAAGGGTACTCCGAGGAATATGTCAGCACTACGCTGATAGAGCTGGCACGATAGTTTTCCATCCGCAACATAAAACTGGAAGAACGCATGACACGGAGGCAAGGCCATCTGATCGACAAAACCCACATTCCAAGCGTTCACTATAATGCGACGTGAGTTCGGGTTGTTCTTGATTTGCTCTATGATCTGGCTAATCTGATCAACTGAACCACCGTCAGGGGAAGGCCAAGAGCGCCATTGATAACCATAAACAGGTCCAAGCTCTCCCCATTGCTTCGCAAAGTCTGGTTGCTGAGCTACTTTTTCGGCAAATTCACGAATGTCCTCGCCTTGATAGTCTGCACTTTTCTGGTAGGCGGCAAACGGCCAATCGTCCCAGATGCGCACTTTGTTCTGTGTGAGGTATTCGATATTCGTAGAACCTTGAAGGAACCACAAAAGCTCATGAAGAATACTCTTAATGTGGACTTTTTTAGTGGTTAACAACGGAAAACCCTCTTGAAGGTTGAATCGCATTTGATGCCCGAAAACACTTAAGGTCCCCGTTCCGGTTCTGTCTCCCTTCTGAACGCCTTCGTTCAGAACTCTCTTAACTAAATCGTGGTATTGCTGCATGAAACAAATATGCCTTTTAAAGGGATTTGGTTTACACGCGAATGACTAGGGTTATCCACCAAGAAATCAACAAAAAACCCGCCTTGGAAACCAAGACGGGTTTAGAGTGCCCCGGGCCGGGGTCGAACCGGCACGGACATTACTGTCCACAGGATTTTAAGTCCGGCGTGTCTACCAATTCCACCACCGGGGCTCCAACAAAAAACCCTCCAAGTTTGGGAGGGTCTTTGAGCGAAAGACGGGATTCGAACCCGCGACCCCGACCTTGGCAAGGTCGTGCTCTACCAGCTGAGCTACTTTCGCGATTGGGTCGGCAAATATATAGACGATTTTCAGCTTTACAAGCCCTATTGCTATTTTTTTGAAACTTTTTCTTTCAAAGTTTGCAGTAACATCAGTGCTTCAATAGGCTTTAGATGATCTAAGTCTAAGGTTTCGAGCTCAGTAGCAATTTCCTCGAGTTCCGGACGGTCCATGGAGAAAAAATTTAATTGATGACCACTATCACCTACCACTGATGAATTTTCAGCACTTTGGCGCTGAGATTCCAGTGATTCGAGGACGCGATCTGCACGATGGAGTACATACGATGGGATGCCAGCAAGCTTTGCAACGTGGAGTCCAAAAGAGTGAGCGGTACCGCCAGGTTTTAATTGACGTGTAAAAACAATCGAACCTTCGTGCTCTTGCGCAGCCACGTGATAGTTCTTCACCTTTCGGAATTCATGCGTCATCTCATTCAATTCGTGATAATGTGTCGCGAACAACACGAGCGGAGCATTTGGATGTTGATGTAAAAACTCTGCAATCCCCCACGCGATGCTTACCCCATCAAAAGTGGAAGTTCCCCGACCGATTTCATCTAGAATCACAAGGCTTTTCGGGCTGATATTATTGAGAATGGTCGCGGTCTCGTTCATTTCCACCATGAAGGTAGACTCGCCTTTACTAAGGTTATCTGACGCTCCGACCCGAACAAATAGACGGTCAATGATCGGCAAGATTGCCGAGCTCGCAGGAACATAGGCTCCCGTTTGCGCTAGAATCTGAATGATCGCTACCTGACGTAAGAAGGCACTCTTACCACTCATGTTGGGACCAGTAATCATAGCTATCGACGAATCAGCCGAAGACATCTCAATGCCGTTTGCGATGTACACCTGTTGCTCAGGAAGCACTTTCTCAATAACAGGATGACGCCCCTTTTCAATGGCAATCGCCTGCTCTTGAATAAATTTCGGACGGATGTAATTATTACGGAGTGCAATCTCTGCAAAACTCGATAGTACATCTACTGTAGCGATCCAACGAGCGAGGGTCAGGACGCCTTTCAAAAATTGGTTTGAAAACGCCACTAACTCCTCAAAGAGTTGAATTTCAATTGCTTTTATTTTCTCTTCAGCACCAAGGACCTCAGCCTCAAACTTCTTCAATTCATCGGTGATGTAGCGCTCTGCATTAACAAGCGTTTGCTTTCGATGCCATTCCTCTGGCACCTTGTCTTTGTGCGAATTACGAACTTCAAGGTAGTAGCCAAAAACATTATTAAAAGCCAATTTTAAAGACGGTATTCCCGACGCCTCTGCTTCTCTAGCTCTTATCTCTTCTAGCGTACTCGTAGCATCGTTTAACAGCCCCCGTAAACGAAGTAATTCATGGTTATAAGAACTGCGAATCGATTCGCCTTTTCCAATCACAACAACGGGATCATCGACTAAGGCTAATGCCAGTTTTTCACGCAAGGGCGCTAAAACATCTGGCGTGTTTAAAGGAACTTCTACCTGAGAAGCTTCCACGGCCTGAACTACTTTCGCCGAGGCTTCAAGAGCGGTATTTAGGCGTGCTAGTTCTTTTGGTGAAATGCGCGCCGTTGCCAATCGACTCGCCAAGCGCTCCATATCCGGTAAACCTTTAAGTGCTGTGCGTATATCTTCACGAAGACTAGAGGCCTCTAAGAAGCCCTCTACAGTATTTTGACGCGCTATTATCTCACGTTCCTCCAATAAGGGCAAGGCCAGATAACTGCGCAAGAGCCTTCCTCCCATCGGGCTAATCGTCGTATCTATCACATCTAATGTAGATACCCCCGAGGTACTAGATGGCTGAAACAATTCCAAGTTCTGAATGGTAAATCCATCCAACCACATGTAGTCGTCTAAAGCAATACGAGACAAGGTATTTATATGCCCCAGAGCCGCAAACTCACTTCTTGAAAGATGGTGAATTATGGCACCCGCTGCAATCGCCGCAGGGTCACCAATCTCTAAACCATAACCGCTCAATCCTTGAGTTTTGAAGTGCCCCTCTAACTGCTCAGCAGTGTAAGCAGGCTCCCAAGCCCATCCATCGACGCCAAACAAATAAAAGGATTCTTCTAATGTTTTACGAAGCTCACGCTTCATCTCTTTGGGGTGTATGATTTCCTTTGGAGCGTACGTGTGTAAAGCGCCTAAAATCTTCTCCTGATCGTGTTCCGCGTAGAAAAATGCACCGGTACTAATCTCTACTATAGCAAGCCCCCAATGTCCCTTAGGTGCGGAATAAAGGGCAGCTAGATAATTGTGCTGTTTACCTGAAAGCAATTCCGTATTAAGATTGAGGCCTGGAGTAATCATATCCGTTACACCGCGCTTAACTAGCCCTTTGACAGACTTTGGATCCTCTAACTGTTCTACAATAGCTACACGGTGACCTGCCTTTACCAATTTCGGTAAATAGGTTTGTAACGCATGGTGAGGAAAGCCCGCCAAGGCGGTCTCCGAAGCAGATCCATTCGAGCGTTTTGTCAGTATGATATCAAGCGTTTGTGATGCCTTTTCAGCATCGCTGCCAAAGGTTTCATAGAAATCCCCTACTCTAAAGAGCAACATCGCCTCTGGGTGCTTCGCTTTGATCTCATCAAACTGACGCATCATAGGCGTCTGTTTCTTTGCCGCTTTTTTAGCCATTTATTTCGTTCTTTGCCTTCACAAGGCAACCGGTAAAATTTCGGAGCCCTGCGATTGTCAAATGTAAGAGGTTCAGAAGGGATGAGAAAACTTAGAAACAGTGAATTGGGCAGATTAACGCCAGAAGAATATGCCGCTGCCCAGAAGACTCCACTGGTACTGGTTTTGGATAACATACGAAGCATGCATAATGTCGGAAGTCTCTTTAGAAGTGCCGATTGCTTTCGTGTAGCCCACATCCATTTATGTGGACTAACTCCCATTCCAGGTCATCCTGAGATCGAGAAAACTGCACTAGGCGCGACAGAGTCCGTAGCTTGGACCCAGCACGAAGACACTTTAAGCTGTCTGGAAGCGCTAAGAAGTGAAGGTTTTCGTATAGCCGCTTTAGAGCAAGCTGAAGACTGTTTTGATTTGCGAAGTTTTGCACCTGAGATGCCACTTGCTTTAGTGCTTGGCCATGAAGTTAAGGGCGTCGCACAAGAGGTGGTTGATTTTGCTGATGACGTTGTTGAGATCAAACAGTTTGGAACTAAACACAGTCTCAATGTAAGTGTCAGCGCTGGAATGGCCATTTACGCGTTACATGCGGCTTGGAGTAACCGCTGATCTAAGGCGTTTTATTCGACCACTTTTTTACTGATAGGTACCCACGCTAATATTAAAGCATGGGGTTCGATGTGGTTGAAAATAAAAAAGCCCGGTCACACGGACCAGGCTCTCAACACTACATTACGATCTACTAAAATTTAGTTGAAGGCAAAATCTACGCGACGGTTAATCTTATAATCATCACTCAACTTATCGTTTTCTCCGTTAGAAACCGTTTTTAGACGATCTCCGTTCACCTTGAAAACCTCGTTTAATGCTTTTTTAACTGCCTCTGCACGTCGAAGTGCAAGCCTATTGTTGTAAGAATCAGAACCTACTGGATCTGAATACCCACGAATCGAAATGGTAACATTTCGATTATCGCTCATGTAGCGTGCTACTGAGGTAAGTTGCTCGTAAGCGCTTGGCGAAAGGCTCGAACTTCCAAATTTGAAGTAGACACTAGGAAGCAAAGCAGCAGAACCGCCTAATTTATTTGCAACTCCTACTGTTTGACCTTTAAAGTTCACCATCGCTCCTGCAGCAGTATTGTTTTCTTGATCAACACCGTCTGGTACACCATCGTTGTCTGAATCAATCGCTATACCATTCGCATCGACGCGAACACCTTTCTGCGTAAATGGATCTTGATCTTTGTAATTTGGAATGCCATCAGCATCTGAGTCAAGTGCAGCTCCATTTCCTGCAACCTGAACACCTTCAGGGGTATCGTCCTCCACGTCGAAGTAATCTGCAACGCCATCACCATCCGAGTCTCCGCCCATAGCGTCTACTTTTTCGTTCAGACTCGCCATATCATTTTGAAGCATTTTGATTTCTGTACAAGAACTCAAGAAAGCTCCTCCAATGAATAAGAATAATAATTTTTTCACGGTATCAATATTTAGTTTTACAGGACTAAAGTACTAATTACCTGAAGTGAAAAAAGGAAATAGCGAAATTCAATAAGCTTATATACTCATGAGTATCAAAGACGAGTGGGACGCACCAGATCTTGGCATTCTGAAACTAGCTCTTGAATCACCATCCCACTTTCTTGATCACGATAATCAGGATACACTTCTTGCAGAGGCAGCAAGGCGAACAATCGCTGATTTAACCTCGGGTGTGGAACCGTAAGATGAGTGCTCTTAGAGGAATAGCCGTCAATGCACAAGAAATCTATATCTATAGTTCGGTCGCTATATCCCGAAGCTGATCGAGTTCGGCCGAGCTCTTGCTCAATTTCTAGACAAATCTGCATAGCATCTTTAGGATCAATTGAGAATTGGATTTTTACAGCCACATTTATGTAGGTTTCTTCGCTAGAATAACCCCACGCCTCACTTTCGTAACTGCTACTTATTACCAAAACAGCGCTAAAACGCTCGATTGATGTAATGGCGCGCTGGATATTCAAAGTTTTATCGCCTAAATTCGTGCCTAAAAGCAGAACCCCTGTATATATGAAATCATTCTTCACCACACTTCTCGCAGTTTTCACTGCTTTTATTTCGATTATAATCTTAGGAATCGGTCTTCTATTCGTGGCTGCGCTTAGCGGAGACACGGAAGGCGTAAAGGTAAAAGACAATACGCTATTAAAAATAAGCTTAAACGGAACCCTAGCAGAGCGTAGTGTTGAAGATCCTTTTGCCGATTTAGAATTGGGAATATTAGGTATGAACAGCGAAACACAACTAGGGCTGAATGACCTTCGTGCAGGTTTAGAAGCTGCCGCTAATGATGATCGTATTACTGGAGTATTACTAGACCAGGGGGCGCTGTCTGCAGGTTATGGGGCTCTTGAAGAGTTTTCGGAATACCTCGCTGCCTTCAAAGCTTCAGGTAAACGTGTTTACTCCTATGGAGAATACTACACCCAAAAAGGAGCCTTTCTAGGTGCATTCGCAGATTCTGCCATTCTTCACCCTGGAGGGATTTATGACCTTCGAGGCGTTGGGGTAAGTTTGACCTACTACAAAGACTTCTTTGAAAAGGTGGGTATCGAGCCTCTGGTAGTTCGAGGAACAGGTAATAATTTCAAAAGTGCTGTCGAACCGTACTTATATAATGAAATGAGTGAGGAAAATAGGCTGCAACTGAGTGTGCTCACGGACCAATTCTGGTCGTTCCTATCTTCAGGGTTCCAGAAAAGAGGATTGGCGCCTGAGGTTATTGATAGTGCTGCAGCGAATTGGTCAGGAATGAACGCAGATTTGATTCAGGAAATAGGGTTTGTAGATGCCCTAGGCTACCGAGAAAATGTCATGGAACACTTCAAAGACCACTACGAGATCCTATCTATCGGAGACTATGCAAGCACGATCGAGCAACCCAAAGCAACTGACCGGATAGCACTTATTTATGCAAATGGAACGATCGGAAATGGTGCGGGTGATGAAAATAGCATTGGTACAAAAAACATTATCAAAGCACTGCGTAAGGCAGATAAAAACAAGCGTGTTAAAGCTATTGTACTTCGTGTAAATAGTCCGGGAGGAAGCGCATTAACCTCAGACATGATTCATCATGCGATCGGTGAGATTGATAAACCCGTTATCGTAAGTCAAGGGAATTACGCTGCTTCCGGCGGATACTACATCAGCTGTAATGCAGATGCCATTTTCACAAACTCTACCACGGTAACTGGTAGTATCGGAATCTTTATGAGTTTGTTCACTGGAGAAGATCTTCTTGAGAACACCTTAGGACTTCATGTAGCTGAGGTAAAAACGCATCCTCTTGCTAATTTCCCTTCGCTTCACAAACAGCCAAGCGAACATGAATATGCCGTTTTACAAAAAATGATTGACCGTGGTTATGCTGACTTCACAGGAAAGGTAGCTGAGGGTAGAAATATGCCAATGGACGATTTGCTTCCATTATGTGGCGGACGCGTGTGGACCGGTAAAGATGCTAACGAGTTTGGACTCACAGACCTCGAAGGTAACCTCAGCGATGCGATTGCCTATGCGGCAAAACAGGCGAACCTTGAGAACTTCCGTATCTATGAATTACCGGGTATAGAAGACCCGATCGACCGCTATTTGAAAGCGTTTGCGAACACTTCGCTCGTACGCGGGGTTACCTCTAAGAATTGGCTTGAGAACGTGCTAGATCATCCAGCAGTTGAAGAGCTAGAATTTTTGATAGAAAACCCGGGGCTCCAAGCAAAGTTGCACCCGCTTTATTCAAACTTTTAATGGCAAGAAACAAGGTATTTGCAGAACGGTTGTATTACGTGCTAGGCGCGCTTTTTATCGCTGCCCTGATCACTTGTAATCTCATCGCCAATAAATTCATTAGCCTAGACCTCGGGTTCAAGACCTTTATTATAAGTGCAGGTGTTCTGCCCTACCCGATTACCTTTCTTATCACAGATATCCTAAGTGAGTTGTATGGACGTAAGCGTACGACCCATGTAGTACTGAGCGGATTGTTTGCATCCCTATTTGTCCTTTTGATATTGTGGTTAGGTGCCCAATTTCCGGCCATCGAAAGCTCTCCAGTAGATGACACAACCTTTGACCAAGTATTTCAAAACGCGTGGCGTGTCATTGCGGCCTCCATGCTCGCTTATCTAGTAGCTCAACTCGTCGATGTGCGTTTATTCCACTTCTGGAAGGGAATTACCGGCGGTAGAATGCTTTGGGTAAGAAATAATTTTTCCACCATCGTCTCACAACTCATCGACACGACACTAGTAGTAGTGGTACTCTTTATCGGAGTCGAATCTACAGAAACTATGACGGGATATATTGCCGACGGTTGGATGTTCAAAGCACTGTGCGCTCTCTTCGATACCGTTCTCATCTACTTATTTATGGCTTGGGCGCGAAAGTTTTTCGGTTTGCGTCTTGGGGAGGAAATACAGCTGTAATACTCCCTTCATACGCTTTTACTCCACCTCTAAAGTCACCATAAATCCATCGTGGCTACGTACATTAAATACGCCTGAAGACGTTACGAGGTACTGCCCACGGATTCCTAGTAATTTGCCTTCCCACTGCTGCCCTGGGGCTTTGAAACTCAAGCTGGTCACCTTTTCCAGCTGGTAATCGTTTGGATAATTTAAATTCCAAATCTGATCATCATCACTAGCCAATTTTCTCAATTCCTCAGGCAAGAGCGAAAGTGCGCGCTCACGTGCTTCGCTTAAGTCCTCGTCGCTAGTGGTCCCTTTTAGCATTTCGCGCCAAGAAGTTTTATCCGTAAAATGTTCCTTGAGAGCTACCTCAGCTTGCCCTGCCACATAGCGGTTGGGTGTTTCTAGTAACTTCACAGCTTGGGCTGCGCCCTGGTCCATCCAACGATATGGAATTTGCGTATGTCGCGTTACGCCTACTTTAATGCGATCTGTTTTTGCGAGGTAAACGAAGTGCGGTTGCAGTTGAAGGCGCTTTTCGAATTCAAGGTCACGCTCTTCGATGCCAAGGTGCGCTTTACTGAGCTCTGGCTTCATGATCGATGGCGAGGCCTCAGGTTTAGTAAAGAAACACTCACGACAAAAGTTCTGACGGTATACCTCTGGGACTAATTGGCCACAGAAACAGGTGTGACTGCCCTCAAAGGTCATCCTAAGATTGCGACCAATCAGGTTATTCATCACGAGTAAATCACTACCTAATTTTAACCTGTAACGAATGGTACTGTCAAAACTGTTAGACATTTTCTTTAATGGACCTTCGAATCGCATTTTCGCTTATTTTTATGAAACACAAACCACCTAGACCATAACCAGATTCCTGTGTTTTATTCTCTTGTCAACAAAGTTATACGCTTTAACCTTAGGAAGTACATCGAAGAGCTTTTTGCTACGATGGAAGACCCTAAAGGCACCCAAAATGACGTTCTTGAAGAGCTCCTGGCCCAAGGAGGAAAAACAAGCTTCGGCAAGGGATACGGGATAGATGCTACCACCACTCCTCAAGAGTTTGCCAAGAAAGTGCCCTTGCACGAATACGGCGACCTAGAACCGTTTATCCAGCGAATGCGTAATGGTGAGGCAGATGTATTATGGCCAGGGGTCATTGATTGGTACGCAAAAAGTTCAGGAACCACTTCGGGCGTTTCTAAATTCATTCCAATATCCGAGGAAAACATCAAGAATTGTCATTTTATTGGAGGACGTTATGAGCTCGCCTTGTATTTCAATCAAAACCCTGAGGCGGCTATATTTGAAGGCCTGGGACTTCGTTTAGGCGGGTCCACTGCGATTGAGCAACACGGTAAAAGTAGAAGCGGTGACCTTAGCGCCATTTTGATAGAACACATCCCTATGTGGGCCGAGTTCAGAAGTGCACCATCTCCAAGCACTGCGTTAATGAGTGATTGGGAGGAAAAAATTGATGCAATACTCGATGAAGTCATTCAGCAGAACATTACGTCTTTGTGGGGTGTCAGTAGCTGGTTCTTAGTACTCTTTGAGAAAATTCTGGAACGGACCGGAAAATCAAATCTTCTAGAGGTGTGGCCAAATCTCGAGCTCTTTGCACATGGCGGAGTGAACTTTGCCCCTTATGAATTCACCTTTCGAGCTCTTATGCCTGGCGACCAAGTAACCTTCATGGAGAACTACAACGCTTCTGAAGGGTTCTTTGCTATTCAAGATAATCCAGCAGATCAGGGCATGCTTTTATTATTGAACTCTGGGATTTATTACGAATTCATTCCTATGTCAGAATACCAGGGTACTCGAAGCACGACTATTGCGCTGAGCGAGGTAGAATTGGACACTGAATATGCCATGGTCATCACCACCAATAGTGGCCTTTGGCGCTACATTCTTGGAGACACTGTAACTTTTACCTCACGTTCTCCTTATCGTGTTAAAGTAAGTGGGCGAACCGCACATTTCATTAATGCTTTCGGAGAGGAAGTGATTGTCACCAATGCAGAGGAAGCCCTAAAAGCTGCGTGCGAAAGATGTACTGCTCGCACTCGTGATTTTCATGCCGCGCCCGTATTTATGGACCAAGGCAGAAGTGGAGCGCACCAGTGGATCATTGAGTTTGACGAATTACCGAACAACCTTGTGGAGTTTTCTCACACACTAGATCAGGAGTTGCAAAAGAGAAATTCTGACTACGCAGCTAAGCGAAAAGGCAACCTCGTCCTCAGCAACCTGCAAATCGTGGTGGCTCAAGACCGATTGTTTCATCATTGGCTGAAAGCTAAAGGGAAATTAGGTGGACAAAATAAGATCCCACGCCTTGCAAACAACCGAAAGTTGATGGAAGAATATCTTAAGCTAAATGAAGCTCTTCAAACGAATTTAGAACTGTTGTCCAAAGCGTAATTCGAGCACGAAGGGCTGCTTGGGAAGCATCACGCGCTATCAACCATTTATTTTCATCCTCAGCACAGAGCTGTTCTACCATTTGCTCTGCGAGATGTCCGTGTACATCTCCATCCACTTCAATGTGTCGCTCGAGGTAATAGGTAAATCGTGCCAGCTTATCAGGGAACTTTGCTTTCAAACCAGCAACGATCTCCATGAACATATCGGGAATCAAATCTTCACGACCGAACGTAAAAACAGCAGCCATCTCATGCGGCTGACCGCGCTCGACCACCTCTAGCGTACTAGCGACAAATGATTTTGCGCCTGAAGGAGCATGACTCTTTGCTAGAGCCACTTTCGGCTCTATGCCATTCTGAAGGTCGACAATAAAATTGCGGATTGGCGCTGTTTGAGCACCAGCTTCCTCCATGGCTTCAAGGTACATTTCGAAATGACTCATCGCCCTGCCGTCTTGGTCCTCGTCACTTTCTTCGCCCCAAACGATTTCATTGATTAAACGACGGACTGCCGCGTTACCTTTCGGAACCCAATACATATCCGTACAAGTCAATTCACGCTGAAGTCCCTTCAATAGAACCATAAAATCCCATACCGCCCACACATGATACTCCATGAAATGTTGCGCTTTTTCGAGGGAGTCTACCCAGGTAAATGCATCATGGGCGATTAATTCCGCTCGAACATCTTGAATTTCCGATTTTACACGATCAATAGTCATTCTTCCTTCGCTCTTTTTATTATTTTGCGTCTACAAAAATACAGCTCATGCACATAGCGATTGCAGGAAATATCGGCTCGGGAAAAACCACTTTAACTAGCTTGCTAGCAAAGCATTATAATTACCAACCGCATTATGAAGATGTAGATGACAACCCGTACCTCGACGACTTTTACGAAGAGATGCAACGTTGGAGCTTCAATCTACAGATCTATTTCCTTCGCTCGCGCTTTGAACAAGTAACGCAGGTTCGCGAAGAAGGTTTGAATGTAATTCAAGATCGTACGATTTATGAAGATGCACACATCTTTGCTCCAAACCTTCACGCAATGGGTCTAATGACTGCTCGCGACTACAACAGCTACAAGGGCTTGTTTGAATTGATGGAAAAACACCTTCAACCGCCAGATCTACTTATTTATCTGCGTGCATCTGTACCTACCTTAGTAGACCATATTCAAAAACGTGGTCGTGACTATGAGAACAGTATTCGAATTGATTACTTGCGTAGACTAAACGAACGCTACGAAGCATGGGTAAACTCTTACGATAAGGGCAAGCTATTAATTGTAAATGTGGACAAGAATAATTTCCCGGAAAACCCAGAGGACTTAGGAGAGATTATCCAACAAATAGACTCGGAGTTAAACGGTCTCTTTTAAGACGTTAACAATACGAGCTACAGCACCTGAATGAGCCTTCAATAGATTGAGGGCTCTTTCTTTTTCCCCTTGTTTCTGACGGTTTAAATACTCATCCAATTCATGCTTCGTAGTGCATGGCAACAATAATTGCTCACCAACAAGCGATGCATTTTCTGGCATTTTACGAAAATTAGGACCACTAGCCGCTACTCTACCTGCCGCAGATGCTTCAAGGACATTGTGAACTGCTTTGCCAAAGCCCCCGCCGATAAAAACTTCATCAGCGAGACTGTATAAGCTGCGTAACACACCGAATGTTTCAACTAGAAGCACATCTACTTCCATCGGAATAGCAGCATCTTTAGAAGGTGTTAATCGGGCGTCTAACATCCCTAGCATTCTATTACCCTCCCCAACTTTGTGCGGAACTATCCATACACAATATTCGCTCCAATCTAAATGTTCCTTCAAGAACTGAATATCATCAAAATGTGCACTACCTATTAACATAATCGGCTTGCGCTGATGCGACTTCCATTGCAGATAAGTCTCCGGGGGCGATGACTGCATCAAAGAATAGACATAGTCAAACTTTGGGTTTCCCAAGACTACGCTGTGAATCCCCGACCGACTCATAGTCTCCGCGTCCGAGTCATCTACCATACCCCAAGTCTGAATCCCCTGAATGAAGTTGCTTCTGATCAGCGGCAGAGCCCGGTGTAAGAACCAGGGTGTTTTAGGTGCGCTCATCGCAGCCACCATAGTGGGTATTGATCTTTTACGAAGTCCAGCAATATGGTTTGGCCACAGATCATAACGAATAAAGAGTGCTATAGTTGGGCGGCAATAGTTTAGCCATGCAGCCACCTCGCTTGGTGCATCAATCGGTAAATAGTGAACGATCGCCTCATTATAATTTTTCCTAGGCTCGTAGCCCGATGGGCTAAAAAAAGTAACTACTGCCTGCGTCTCAGGAGAAGACCTTAGCAGCGCTTCAAGCACAGGTTTACCCATCTCAAATTCTCCCAGCGAAGCGCAGTGCATCCAAACTACTTGACCTTTCAAAGGAGACTCGTTTTTCCACGATTGGTTGGAACTTACGATTCCAAACCAAGAATTTTTAGGCGCAACTAGACGTCCAACTCGATACAAGCATTCCGCAATTACTGGGTAGAGTACCATTAGTCAAGTAAAAAGAAGCTTTCTTGCTGCGCATACACGGGGAGATACCAGGTAAATCCAGCACCGATGAAGCTGTCGAACTTTAAGGACGTATCCGAAAGTCCGGTATCAATATTGAATCCTCGAACGCTCTTACTTATCCCTAAATTCAAATACAGATTCAAGGCATAGTTAATCCTTTCGCGGTTGTCTAAGTGTAAATAACGTAATGCTGATGTACTCGCTATCCCTCGATGGAGACGATCATACCCTTCAAGAAAAGGACTTTGAAGCTGCGGGAAATTTCCTCGTTCGTCTCTTAAGCCAATTTTATTCTGACTAATTCCCAAGCTTTGTTGGTACATCCACCCTGAGTTCGCATTATAGCTGGGTACGATAATTTTCGCGACACTGAAATTGACTTGACCACCAGAAAGACCCGGTTGTATGTAAGCAAATTCACCGTTGACTCCCATGAAGTTGCCGTCTTCATCCATCAACCCTCCAAAGATCGATTTTGGATCATTCACAGAGGTTCCATACAACGCATCAAAGCTCCCGCCATAAAGCCATCCCGCCTTATTCTTTCGCATGTATTCTATGCTTACAGAAGCAAATGCATTGTACCTAGTTGACAAATCGAACATTGGAACATTACCTCCAGCACTGATTCCCCATAATTGTACACTACGCGTACTGTCTTTGGTTGTTTGCTGAGCGCTCATAGACCAAGGCAGGAGTAACGCTGCGAGAATACACCATTTGAAGTTTGTAGTTATGCTCATCTCGTTCATTGTTCATGCAAGTTACAGCCTTAAGATGTAATGAAGTAATGTATTTTAGCAATTGAAGTGCAACAGCACACAAAAAGTAGTTAAAACCAATTTTCAATATGAAAATCACAGTAGTAGGAACCGGATATGTAGGACTCGTTTCAGGCGCATGTTTGGCCGAGGTAGGTATTGATGTTACCTGTGTCGATATCGATCAGCAAAAAATCGACAACCTCAAAGAAGGTGTTTTGCCGATCTACGAGCCCGGCTTAGAAGAGATCGTTAAGCGCAATTATAAGAAAGGCCGCTTGAACTTCTCGACAGATTTAAGCGATGCCATTCGTGGAGCTGAAGCTGTGTTTATCGCAGTAGGCACGCCTCCAGGAGAAGACGGTTCTGCCGATTTGAAGTATGTTCTCGCTGTTGCCGACCAGATCGGTAAAACGATGACCGACTACTTAGTGGTGATCACAAAATCTACCGTTCCTGTGGGCACTGCAGAAAAAGTGCGTAATGCGGTAGCCAACACCTTAGAACTGCGCGACGTAGACTTTGGTTTTGACGTGGCCTCTAACCCAGAGTTTCTAAAAGAGGGTGCTGCGATCGACGACTTCATGAAACCCGACCGTATCGTGGTAGGTGTAGACAGTGAAGAAGCACAAGTAATCATGGACAAGCTGTACCGTCCATTCACTTTGAACGGTCACCCAGTGATTTTTATGGACATCCCATCTGCGGAGATGACCAAATATGCGGCGAACGCGATGCTCGCCACCAAGATTTCCTTTATGAACGACATCGCTAACCTGTGTGAGATCATGGGTGCAGATGTAAACCTTGTGCGCAGAGGTATCGGTTCAGATCCTCGAATCGGAAATAAATTCATCTACCCAGGTATCGGCTATGGCGGATCGTGTTTCCCAAAAGATGTCAAGGCCCTTGCTCGCACCGGACGTGAGAACGGACATACGATGCGTATCCTCGAGGCGGTTGAAGAAGTCAATAACGACCAGAAGAGTGTCATTTTTAATAAAATCAACGCGTACTTCGGTGGAGACCTTCAAGGCAAAACGATTGCCTTCTGGGGATTATCCTTCAAGCCGAACACCGATGATATGCGTGAAGCGCCTTCGGTAGTGATTGCAAACCTCTTGTTAGCGGCAGGTGCAAACGTTCGTGCTTATGACCCCGTAGCCATGGAAGAGACGAAGCACCAGCTCGGCGATCGCATCACGTACTGCGAAAGCGATATGGAAGCGGTACAAGGTGCGGATGCCCTTGCACTGATCACAGAATGGTCTGAGTTTAGAGTACCAAGCTGGGACAAAGTGGGTAATGCCATGAAAAACAAAGTGGTTTTTGACGGGCGTAACCTCTACCGCAGCGAAACCCTCATCGAGCACGGATACGATTACTACGGAATAGGAATGGGCGAGAAAATCGTCGAAAAAGCATAACTGAGATGCCAAGAGTTTTAATCACCGGAGCCGCAGGGTTCCTCGGGTCTCATTTGTGTGACCGATTCATCGCCGAAGACTACGACGTACTCGGGATGGACAACCTGATCACGGGAAATATGGAGAATTTGGAGCACCTGATCGGCCATCCACAATTCACCTTTTACAACAACGACGTGTCTAATTTCGTGCACGTGCCTGGGGAACTAGATTACATTCTTCACTTTGCTTCGCCGGCCTCGCCGATCGACTATTTGAAGATTCCAATTCAGACGCTCAAGGTGAGCTCTTTGGGGACGCACAACTTGCTTGGTTTAGCCCTTGCAAAACAGGCGCGTATCCTTGTTGCATCCACCTCGGAAGTTTATGGAGATCCACTCGTTCACCCGCAAACCGAGGAGTACTGGGGGAATGTGAATCCTGTGGGACCACGTGGTGTATACGATGAAGCCAAGCGCTTTATGGAAGCCATGACCATGGCCTACCACACCTACCACGGCTTAGAGACGCGTATTGTGCGCATCTTCAATACCTACGGCCCGCGCATGCGACTCAATGACGGTCGTGTATTACCGGCCTTTATCGGACAAGCCTTACGAGGAGAAGACCTCACCGTTTTTGGGGACGGATCACAGACCCGTTCGTTCTGTTACGTAGACGATTTGATCGAAGGTATTTACCGATTATTGATGAGCGACCATAGCGAGCCGGTGAACATCGGTAACCCTCATGAGATCACCATCAGCGAATTCGCGGAGGAGATCATGGAGCTTACTGGAACCGATCAAAAAGTCGTGTACAAGGAGTTGCCAGTGAATGATCCAATGCAGCGTAAACCGAACATCAGCAAGGCACAGGAATTGTTAGGCTGGGAACCAAAGGTGATGCGCGAAGAAGGGTTAAAATTGACGTATCAATGGTTCCAAAGTTTGCCAGACGAACGTCTGTACAGAAAGGAACACAGAGATTTTGCAGACTACAGCAGAAAATAGACCTTTAGGGGCACCAACCAATACCTAAAATACAAACATGGTACACATCTTAGTCACCGGCGGATTAGGCTACATCGGCTCGCACACCGTTATCGAACTTATCGAAGCGGGTTACGAACCGATCGTTATTGACAATCTAAGCGAAAGCCCGATTGAGGTCAAAAGCCGTATTGAGCGCTTGGCAGGGCGAGAAATTATCTTCCGCCAAGTTGAAATGTGCAATAGATCGGAGATTGACGCTGTATTCGAAGAGTTTCCGACCATTGCTGGGACCATTCATTTTGCGGCGTTTTTGCTCGTGAACGAGAGTGTGGATCTGCCCCTGAAGTATTACCAGAACAACCTAGTGAGCACCATGAATTTGCTGCAGAGTATGCAGGAGCATGGTGTTAAAAATATTGTTTTCTCAAGCTCGTGTACTGTGTATGGTACGCCTGATAACCCGCATGTGGATGAGAATGCTCCGGTTCAGCCGGCAGAAAGTCCGTACGGAAACACGAAAAAAATGGGCGAAGAGATTCTTCGCGACTTTGCGCATACTGGAGCGGTTGACGTATTGAGTTTGCGTTATTTCAATCCAATTGGATCGCATCCTTCCAGCATTATTGGTGAATTCCAAGACGGTGAGCCGCATCATTTGGTGCCGTACATTACGGAAACTGCGATCGGGAAACGTGAAAAGTTGCGCGTCTTCGGAGCCGATTATGATACCCGTGACGGATCGTGCGTTCGTGATTACATCCATGTGATTGACATTGCAAAAGCGCACATTTTAGCGGTGCAAAACTTGGTGGATGGCAAAACTGCTGGTTTTGACGTAATCAATCTCGGATCTGGTAACGGATCAACCGTCCTGGAGATGATTCATGCGTTTAAGGCTGCCACAGGGATTGAGATCGCATATGAATTGGCTCCAAGAAGAGAGGGAGACGTTCCTGCGGTGTATGCGAATATTGCGAAGGCGCAACGCGTTTTGGGTTGGACTCCTGAGAAAACATTAGAAGATATGCTACGCGATGCTTGGAATTTTGAGCAGAGCTTAAAGAATGTATAAAATTGTAATAGGGATAATCGCAGTACTTTTTAGTAGCTCTGTTTTCGGACAGGGGTATACCTATGCCCCTGTAGATTCGCTAAGCAAATTGCCTTTAACCAAGCT
>Ga0209137_1000858_pt1 | contig 30764 bp, 29 predicted proteins | sample SaaInl5LU_22_DNA_FD_184642 | JGI IMG/M metagenome (GOLD analysis project Ga0209137, IMG submission 184642) | Marine microbial communities from expanding oxygen minimum zones in the Saanich Inlet - ESP_105LU_22_DNA (SPAdes) (version 2) | ecosystem: Environmental > Aquatic > Marine > Intertidal...
GGCACGTCCCAAGCTAGACTGGAAGAATTACCTACCGCCCGCCCCTCAGTTCACAGGTACGCGCCAGCTTGATAACTACCCTCTTAGCGAGCTGATCGACACCATCGACTGGACGCCATTTTTTATTACGTGGGATTTACACGGGAAGTTTCCCGCGATCCTCGACGATGAAGTGGTAGGTGAGCAAGCGCGAGAGTTATTTAACGATGCGCAAACGATGCTAAACATGATCGTTACAGAACACTGGCTTGATGCTCGAGCAGTCATTGGTTTTTGGCCCGCAACATGTATCAATAATGATGATATCCGCGTATTCGATGAAGCGGGGAATGCCCTCGCAGATTTACATCACATGCGCCAACAAATGCAGAAGCGGCCAGGTGAACATAATTTTTCACTGGCGGACTTCATCGCCCCAGAGAGCGGCCCATCCGACTACATCGGCGGTTTCTGTGTAACCACAGGGCACGGCGTTGACGAACGTGTGAAAGCGTTTGAAGCGGCGCACGATGACTACAATGCGATCATGCTTAAGTCCCTTGCAGACCGGCTGGCAGAGGCCTTTGCTGAGCACCTTCACAGACGCGTGCGGACAGAGTTTTGGGGGTACGCACCCGATGAGGCTCTGGATAACGACGCTCTCATCAAAGAGCGGTACCGCGGTATCCGACCGGCTCCAGGATACCCTGCCTGCCCAGACCATACCGAGAAAGATACTTTGTTTTCACTCCTGTCCGCAGAGCAGGCTTGTGGCGTTAGTCTCACAGAAAGCATGGCCATGTATCCTACGGCGTCCGTTAGTGGTTGGTATTTTTCTCATCCAGATGCCAAATATTTTTCGGTAGGAAAAATAGGCGAGGATCAGGTCGCAAGCCTAGCCCAGCGGAAAAGAATGTCCATCGAAACGCTAAGCCGATGGCTTGCACCCAATCTCGACTGAGCCAATTGCTTCGACTCGGCCCTTGCAATAGGGTCGATTACCCAACCAAAAATGAAAGGCTGCGAGCAAGCGGACCGCTGTTATAGAAAAAACGTAGGAGAAAATATGACTGACTCGCCATCGGACAGGCCACCCAACGACACACACGATAAGGTGGGGATTAAGGACATTTTGCAAAGTGTCTTTGCCGCCGCCCTAGGGGTTCAAAGCAGTAAAAATCGGGATCGAGACTTCAAACAAGGCAATATAGGTATCTATATTGCTGCCGGCATACTTTTTACTGCGCTTTTTATAGGTGGGGTTATTGCCGTTGTACAAGCAGTTGTGTCACTCAACTAACGAGTGACACAACGCTTTGGGTATTCTCTTAAGGGCAGCATTCCCCTTACTAAGATTATGCAGGCATGTTGCCGAGCCACAGCGCGACCCAACCCACTACTACACAAACGATAATTGCAGCAGCCAACGTATCGGCCACACCATCTGACATATTGCTTTTAGACATAAGTAATCTCCCAAATAATCTAGTTTAGATATATTAAAGCGGCCTATATTCTGAGATAAAGCACGCCGTTTAGTCAAAGCTTTTTGGAGACCGTGTGTACCGCTATAGCACCAATGATAAGCAATTGCTTGCAGAACGGGCGAATCAGTTCAAAAATCAGACCCTACGCTACCTAGCGGGAGAGCTCGAAGAAGAGGAATTCCGTCCCCTGCGGCTGCAAAACGGCCTTTACATCCAGCGACAAGCACCTATGTTGCGGATAGCCGTGCCCTACGGATTGGTCAGCAGTGACCAACTGAGAGCCCTCTCTAGCATCTCTCGACGTTACGATCGCGGCTACGTGCATGTGAGCACACGACAAAATTTTCAACTCAATTGGCCAAGCGTGGAATCTATCCCCGATATTCTCGGTGAGCTGGCGAAAGTTGACATGCACTGCATTCAAACAAGCGGTAACTGTATTCGTAACACCACCACAGATCAATTCGCGGGTGTAGCGTTTGATGAGGTAGAAGATCCACGCCCCTACTGTGAGCTAATCCGGCAGTGGTCGACCTTGCATCCCGAATTCGCATTCTTGCCACGCAAGTTTAAAATCGCAGTGTGCGGCAGCATCAATGATCGTGCCGCCATTTACGCCCACGATGTGGGCTTAGCACTCCATCATCGAGACGACGGCCAGGTCGGTGTAAAAGTCCTTGTTGGCGGTGGGCTAGGTCGCACTCCAGTCATCGGTAGTGTGCTCGAAGAGTCGCTTCCAGTGCGCCATCTGATTACCTACCTCGAAGCCGTTTTACGAGTTTATAACCAGCTCGGACGTCGGGACAACAAGTACAAAGCGAGAATCAAAATCCTCGTTCGAGCCATGGGAGTCGATCAATTTCGCGCCGCAGTACACCGCGAATGGGAAAGCTTGAAAGATGGGCCATCGACATTGGATGAACGTGCATTAATCGGGGCAAAAGATCACTTCAGTGCTATGCCCTATGAGTTAATCGATAGTACGGCAAGTCAATTGGTTCTCGAGGAGCAGAGTGATCCAATCTTTCAGCGTTGGCTGAAAAACAATACCCATGCTCACAAACAAGCGGGGTACCGTGCGGTTACCGTTGTACTTAAAGCCCATGGACAAGCACCCGGTGACATCAGTGCCGACCAACTTGACGTCATTGCGTCCCTCTCAGATGAGTACAGCTTTGGCGAGTTACGTAACACGCACCATCAGAATATGGTGCTCGCTGACGTCCAGGAGCGAAGACTCTATAGCCTATGGCAAGACCTGCAAAAAATTGGCCTTGCGGGCGCCAATGCGGGTCACCTAACCGATATGATTTGTTGTCCCGGCGGCGATTTTTGCGGCCTCGCAAATGCTCGATCCATTCCTGTTTCACAGGCCATCAACGAGCGCTTTGAGGACATAGACTACCTGTATGACTTAGGGCCTATAGAGCTCAATATCTCGGGCTGTATGAACGCATGTGGGCACCACCACATTGGCCACATCGGTATTTTAGGGGTTGATAAAAAAGGGCAGGAGTTCTTCCAAGTCTCTCTTGGAGGCAAGCAAGCCGACAATCCGAGCATAGGTAAAATTTTAGGCCCCTCTTTTAGCGCAGAGGAAATCCCCAACGTCGTCGACACCATCCTAGCCACCTACGTAAACCTCAGACACGACGACGAGTTATTTATTGAGACTTGCCACAGAGTAGGTATAGAGCCATTTAAGGAGAGTGTTTATGCAACCCGTGATCATTGATGGGCAAGTAGCCAAGGACTTTTGGTTGAGCGCAATCGAGGAGCAATCTCCACCTGAAACCGGCCGAATCGCCACATTGGCTCAGTGGCAGCTTGACACTTGTTTGCCGGCAGTGATTCTTCAAACCGGAGATAATCCTTCGGCGCTATTCGAGCATCTCGAACAACTGGTCTTAATTGCGGTGCATTTTCCAGATATGAACGATGGAAGGGGCTTTTCTATAGGCCGCGCGCTCCGCGAAGCCGGTTTCAAAGGTGAATTGCGCGCCACAGGGCGTTACATTCGTGACCAGCTGCAGTATCTTAAGCGCTGCGGTTTCAACGCCTTTAGCCTGCCAAGTGACACCACGCCGGCAGCGGCGCTGGAGAGCCTGAATGAGATCAACATACATTATCAAGCCGCTCAAGATTTGACCGAGCCGCTTTTCAAACGTCTGGGGTAAACTATGGATACTGGTGGCATAACGTTTACATTTGCCGCCATCTTCCTAGGCGCCGCGGCGCTCGCCTCAGTCGCACTCTACTCTCGTCAGCCCATTATTATTGCCTATATTGCGTTAGGGGCATTATTGGGGCCGTTTGGCACTGGCGTCATCTCCAACATGCCTTTAGTTGCAGATGCAGGTCACGTTGGGATAATTTTTCTACTCTACCTTCTTGGCTTGGATATGCAGCCCCGGGCGCTGCTAAGGAGCCTTAAAGCCTCGTCTCTGGTAGCTATTCTCAGTTCAATTGCGTTTGCCTTTATTGGGGCTGCTGTCGTGTATGGGTTTGGATTCTCGCTGAGTGATAGCCTCATTGCTGGTGCGGCGCTCATGTTTTCATCCACTATTATTGGCATCAAACTCCTCCCGACCACGGTGTTACATCATAAGCACTTGGGAGAAGTCTTGGTCGCACTCTTACTGTTTCAAGATATTCTCGCAATCGTACTTATGGTTATTCTTCAGAGCAGCGGTGGTGAACTCGGTAGCGATATAAACCTAGCGATGATCGTTATACCTCTCGCATTACTGCCTGCTCTTGGCGGCGGTTGCTGGGCGGTTGTACGCTTCGTTTTCTTACCGTTAGTTCAGCGCTTTGATCGCTATCACGAGTACATTTTCCTGTTATCGATCGGATGGTGCTTAGGCGTTGCGGAAGCCGCCGCGTTGTTAGGTCTATCCGCTGAGATTGGAGCGTTTATTGCTGGAGTAACCGTTGCCACGAGCCCGATAGCGCAATATATCGCTATCAGCTTGAAACCGCTGCGGGACTTTTTCCTTGTTATTTTCTTCTTTTCAGTCGGCGCCCAGTTCGATCTCACTACGCTACCGGACGTGGCCGTAGTCAGCATATTACTGGCCCTGAGCCTGCTCGTGCTAAAACCCGTTATTTATCATTGGCTATTACGCGGGGTCAGCGAAAGTCCCTCCCTGTCGTGGAATCTAGGTTTCCGCCTCGGTCAATGTAGTGAGTTTGCCTTGCTGATTGGCGTGGTCGCCGTAGAGGCTAATGCGCTTAGTGCGGAGGCAAATACACTGATTCAGGCAACAACAATTCTAACCTTGCTGATCTCCAGCTATATTGTTGTTTTAAACTTCCCAACGCCTATTGCCATCAAGGAATCCCTGCGCCGAGATTAGTTATCGTGGGATAGCCCTAGCGATTCAAACGCACCCGAGTCGCAGAGCAGATGATGAACGCCCTGCTCAGCGTAGCGAGTTGGGGAGTTGGGGAGTTGGTGGCGACATGCCGCGCGCTAAACGCTAATACTAGCCCAGAGCGTTTAGCGACGTCGTCCGCTGACTTATTTGAGTCAGCGGGTTTGAGTCAGCGGGCTAAGGACTCAGCCTTAATTCAATAAATACCGATCTGCCCGCTATCTATCGGCTAACCACTGTCTGTTTACAGATCGTATCCACGCTCATCGTGCAGCACCAGGTCGAGACCCACCGTCTCGTCTTCCTCATCAACGCGCAGGCCAATCATCACATCGACTAGTTTCAAGAGCACCCAGCTAGCGACAGCGGTATAAACGAATGTTGCAACCACACCAGTCAACTGCACACTAACCTGACCTGCAATACTGTCAATGCCATCGGAAAAACCATTACCGCTGAAGATGCCTAGTTGGGTGGAGCAGAAAACGCCTGCCAGTAGCGTGCCCAAAATACCGCCAACACCGTGAACAGGGAAGACGTCTAAGCTATCGTCAATTTTGAGTTTGTTCTTAAGCGTCATCGTTGCGAAGTAACAGACTACGCCTGCACTCAAACCAATAACGACCGCAGCGGCCGGACCCACAGAGCCAGAAGCCGGAGTAATTGTTCCTAATCCAGCCACCATGCCCGTGACGATACCCAACACGGAGGGCTTCCCATGACGAATCCATTCCATGGCCATCCACGAGAGCGCGCCGCAGGCTGCAGAAAGATGCGTCACAAGCATGGCCATGGCTGCGCTCTTATCTGCAGCGACTGCAGAACCAGCGTTGAAGCCAAACCAGCCAACCCATAACATGCCCGCGCCAGTCACAGTCATAGTCAGGTTATGGGGGGGCATTGCAACACTACCAAACCCTCGCCGTGGACCCATTACCATCGCTGCAACGAGGGCTGCGACGGCCGCAGTGATATGTACCACCGTACCGCCGGCAAAATCCTGAAGCCCCATATCGCCGAGCCAGCCACCGCCCCAAACCCAATGACACACAGGTGCATAAACAAACAATAACCAAGCCGTGCTGAACACAAGCATCGCAGAAAATCGCATACGCTCGGCAAAACCGCCGACAATCAGCGCGGGCGTTATCACTGCAAAGGTCATTTGGAACATAACAAACAGCGTGTCAGGAATAGATCCGTTGACGCCATCAATACTGATACCGGCTAAAAATAAGTTACCCAAATCGCCAATCCACGGGCCTTGTTCAACACCCTCTGAACCAAACGCAAGTGTGTAGCCCGCTACAAACCATACCAAGGACATAAGCGCCGTCAGAGCAAAGCACTGCATAAGAACCGACAAAACGTTCCGCACTCTTACCAAACCGCCGTAAAAGAGCGCCAACCCAGGAAGCGTCATAAACAAGACCAATGCTGTTGCTGTAAGCAACCATGCAGTATCTGCATTCGATATATCCGCGGCCGCGGCCGGCTGAGCAAACAGCCACAGACCCATCAACGCCCATGACACATATTGGTGTTTCATCATTTTTAACTCCGAGGGATACAAATAAAGCACGCTAGTTTGCCATAAGTTTCGTCGTTACTCATCCGGTTAGAGGGCATTTACTGCTTTTCTTGTTGCGCGCAGTCCGACTGCACAATACCCTTCGAGCTGTATTTTTTACCTACGTTTTAGAGAAAACATAATCATGTTGAATCGCTGCTCGCGAACCCTAGCTCTTATCGCTGCCTCTCTGTCCTCTATGGTCCCCAGCATGGGAGCTATAGCTAACCAAGAATCGGTTGATCCCATCCCACGCTCAATTATTCTTTTGATTGGGGACGGCTTTGACGATCAGCATGTAACAATGGGGAGGAACTTTTTAGCCGGTCACGGGGGACAACTCATCGTAGACACGCTGCCAATGCGTGGCGCCCTGCAGATCGAAACCATCGATCCTGACGGCACTCCGTTGTACACGGCCGATTCAGCTAATACCGCGACCTCTATTGCCTCCGGCGTGATTACTAATATCGGTCGAATAGGTACCGATCAACACGATGAAGACACTCCCACCATTGTGGAAGTTGCGGCTAACGCAGGGCTTCGAACGGGCATCGTCTCTACTGCGTCGGTTACCGGTGCCACGCCAGCCGCATTTATCGCTCATGTGGCTAATCGCAACTGTGAAAACCCCGAAATTGTACTCGGCGGTCAACTCTACGGCCAAACCTACGAAGGCTGCCCACAAGATTCACGTCGCAACGGCGGACCAGGGTCGATTGCCGAGCAAATTGCAGGATCAGTGGCAGACATTGTTTTGGGGGGCGGTTTGAAGCATTTTGTGAAGCCTGATCCCGATACAGGCAACACCGCCTTAGAGCTAAGTGCTGAAAAAGGCTTCATTGTTGCTACAGATTTGGAGCAGTTATTAGCTGCAAACACAGAGCAACGTTTGCTCGGCTTATTTGCAGATAGTCACTTACCGGTGCGAATGCGCGGCACCGACGACAGAAAAGCTGAATCTCCCACAACATCGTTACTGAACGCCGTAGACTATCGTCTCGGTTCAGTCACACAACCAGAACCCATGACCTGCGAGCGTAATCCAGACTTCAATGAAACTCCGAGCCTCGCCCAGATGACAGAGATCGCCATTGATCGCTTATCGGATAATAACGAGAAAGGGTTCTTTCTCATGGTCGAATCGGCATCGATCGACAAGCAAAGCCACCGCAGAAACCCGTGCGGATCTATCGGTGAAATCGAGCAGCTAGAGGAAGCTCTCGCTATTGCTTTGAACTATGCCGAGACTCATCCGAACACGCTCATCATTGTCACAGCCGATCATGCTCAGGCCGCGCAAATCGTACCTGAGCCCAGCCTCTATGACGCGATACCGATACCGATTTACTCTCCGGGCAAAATAGCGCGCATTAAGACCCCAGAGGGGGGCATGATGCGAATCAACTATGCGACCAACAACTTTGTGGCTGAAGAACACACCGGCGCGAATGTGCCGCTATTTGCGCTCGCTCCTGCGGGTATTACGATACCGGCATTTTTGCGTCAGCGGGATTTACATGCGCTAATGATCAATTACCTGCAACTCGACTAGCTATGTTTAAACCACTTCTGTCCACAAACCACAGAGGTCTATCCACAAAGGTCTATCCACAAAAGTCTATCCACAAAAGTTAGGGAGCGATATTCGCCATGAGTTTAACTGCCATCAACGGAACCCAGGTGTCGAAAATTTGTCTTGGAACTATGACATGGGGCCAGCAGAACACCGAGGCTGAAGCCCATGGCCAAATCGACTTCGCGCTCGACAATGGCATTAACTTCATCGATGCGGCAGAAATGTATCCAGTACCACCACGAGCGGAGACACAGGGCCGTACCGAAGAATATATTGGTAGCTGGTTCGCGAAGACAGGAAACCGTTCTAAATGGCTTCTAGCCACTAAGGCCACTGGACCTCGAGAAGAGTTCAGCTTCTTGCGAGGTGGTCCACAGTTTAGCCGCGAACATTTAGTGGAAGCCGTCAATGGTAGTTTGCGTCGCCTGCAGACGGACTACATCGATCTCTATCAGCTTCACTGGCCCGAGCGCCCTGTAAACTGCTTTGGACAGCGCGGCTATGTACACCCAGACAATGACAATTCGACGCCCCTTGAGGAAACATTGCGGGCACTCGAGGACTTGGTGAAAGAAGGAAAAATTAGGGGCATCGGCGTGTCTAACGAGACGCCCTGGGGTGTCATGAGATTTCTGCAGCTAGCTGAGCAAGAGGGACTACCTCGGATACAAACTATTCAAAACCCCTACTCCTTGCTCAACAGAACCTATGAAATCGGCCTGGCGGAGGTATCCCATCGTGAAGACGTGGGCCTACTGGCCTATTCTCCTCTCGCCATGGGACTACTCAGCGGCAAGTACCGCAACGGCGCTGTTCCAGAGGGTTCACGTATGGCGCTATTCTCTCGATTTACACGCTACGAAGGTGAGCCCGTTATAGCGGCAACGGAACGCTACTGTGCGCTAGCTGAAGAACACGGACTTACTCCAGCTCAGCTGGCATTAGCCTTTGTTAACAGTCGATCGTTTGTACTGAGCAACATCATTGGTGCAACAACACTGGAACAGCTAGAGGAGAATATCCGCAGCGTCGATGTCGCACTATCCCGCGATGTGTTAACAGGGATAAATACCATTCACAAACAAATCCCAGACCCTGCGCCATAACTCAGAGATTGACCCAGCTGTTGAGGGCGCGTAACCGAAATTCGGTGCCGCCCCAGCTCAAGACAACACTGTCAGCCAAGATCTCAAGCACGGTGAACCCTCCTCGGCGATCACCGGCTTGCATAGCCTCGCCATTGAGTACAACCCGACTGTTTTCGCCTGCCCAATCGTGCACGCTATAGATCACGGTTGGTATCGCGTTTTTCTGCCGCTGCGATAAATTTTCTAAGAGAGCGGTGGGGTGAGCAGATACTGGTTTCTCACCCACAGCTTCCTGCGCCCGCCGAACCAGTTCGGCTATATCGATGGAGTCCTCGCCATCGTCTGCAGTCATCGCTCGCGGGTCGAATGCAGGCTCTTCTTCGATGCCAGCTACAGGGCTTGAATTAGCATAGAGGTCGCTTATGGCTCTCGCAGGAGCGCCAGAGGCAATTGCGGTATCAGAAGTACCAGAAGGCTCTCTGAGCTGAGATTCGACTTCGTCATTATTGTTCGTCAATTCAGGTTCTACAGCCTTTAACACTGATGTCTGTAATGGCGACAACGCGACCGACGAATGTTGCTCGTCAGCAATTGGCACACCCTCACTCTGAACAGCTGAAGTAGATACCTCTCTCAGGCTCAATTGCAAATAAACAAGTACCGAAAGCAAAAGCACCATAGCCACAGCTAATGCTGCGCCAACTAAAAGAAGCCACAGCGGGGGCCTCGGACTGTTCAGAGTAGAATAAGACGGGTCGAATACTGGCTCTGACGAGCTTTCACGCGCATCACTCTGGGAGCGCTTTAGTGCATCTAAGATCATCGACATATTACAGAGACTCCCACACCAAGTGCGCGCGCGCCAGCAGCGACGCTTGCGTACCACCCTCTCCTTTAAGCGTGGCAATCTGCATGAGGGTTGGCTGATCCAACCAACCGTTAATTTCTAGATTCTGCTCCTCCTGAAATAAGCGAATGCGCGCTGCAAGTCGTTCAGTAAAAATATCACCAGCAAGCGCGGTCGACTGTTCATCGAGGTCAGCAAACCAACGCGCTACTTGTGCGATTAAGGGGTTTTCATCAGCAACCTTTAACGGCTGCTGCCAATGTTGAGGCGCTTTCCAGAAATAACGGTAGCCGCCCAACCAGTACTGCGCGAGCTCAACCAGTGGTACACGTTCGATACCCGTATCAGCCATTACCCAAGCTGCACGCGCCTCGAAACTCACGACCACAGTTTCAGCGCGGAACTTGTCGGGCGTTTGCATGGCAAGGACGACGGGTCGGTTAAGGCCGATGACTGGATCCCATACCTCTGCATTGTCCTGCTGACAGCGTAGTCCTGCGACATTGAATGGCGCACACGGCTGCGCCGGGCGTGGCGCGTCACTATTGAGCTGCCAGAGCCAAGTCGCCGCCTGGCTTGGCGCGATCAAGAATGACGGCGTCTTAACGCTGGTGTTGGCGTTAGTGTTGACGTTACCGTCTATGTTCGTCAGCGGAGTAAACGCAACCGCCGATGACGCGTCTTGACGCCTTTCATCAGGTTTATCCGATATTTCAGCAGCCGGCGAGACCAGGAGTGCATCTTCGAGTGTTCGAGGCATTGCCTCGCTAAACCAAAAAAACCAAATGAAGAAACTGCTAGCCAGTAACACGGTGATTGCAGCCGCGAATGTTCGGCGGGACACAACTTCACGCTCATTCGAGCCAAACACCTCGACCGCAGCTGAACGGACCAGGCGTTTGGTTAGCTCTGTCTGTTGGCGGCCATAGGCCCCCAACAAGGTACGGTCGCAGAGCACGTTGATCTGGCGCGGAATACCCTGAGTTCTACGATGAATTTCACGAACCACCGTCTTCGGAAACAATGTCCTTCCGGCAGCTAAACCGGCGACGTGTAGTCGATGCTGAATATAGGCCTCAGTCTCTTCTCGACTTAAGGGCTGTAAGTTATAGCGGGCGGTAATACGCTGATTCAGCTGCCTCAACTCAGGTCGGGCCAACTTATCCGTCAACTCGGGCTGCCCGATGAGAATAATTTGCAAAAGCTTTTCGTCATTAGTTTCGAGGTTCGTGAGCAGCCGGATCTGCTCGAGCACATCAAAGTCTAAGTGCTGTGCCTCATCAATCATTAAAACAGATCGCCGCCCGGCGGCATGGTTATTGAGTAGAAAGCCATGAAGCGCATCGGTCAGGCGCTTGAGGCTCAACGTATCGCGGGGATACTCAATCTCAAATTCATCGCAGACTGTGGCCAAAAGCTCAACGGCACTTAATGCTGGGTTGAGAACAATGGCAAGATCAGTGTTGTCGGGCAATTGATCGAGTAGACAGCGATTTATCGTTGTCTTACCCGTTCCCACCTCACCGGTAAGCAAAATGAATCCACCACCACTACCTACCCCGTACAGTAAATGAGCAAGCGCATCACGGTGCCGCGGACTCATAAATAGGTAACGCGGATTGACCGAAATTGAAAACGGCGATTCTTTTAGACCAAAATACGGATGATACATAGCAGGGTTCAGTACGCTGTAGTGACGGTTCCAACGGTTACTCAAGCTTGGCACAGAACACCCTGGCTGGGGAACATACTTGAGCGACAAGAAAACATACTGTATGTTCAAATTCTGACTTATACGCCAATACTCGTCATCGATGAACGCTACCCGATGACTTTACTTAGGAGATTACACAATGGCACTGCCACCGATCCTCAAAGATACCCTCAAGCTGCCTGTTGTTGGCTCGCCCTTGTTTATTATCTCGAACCCAGACCTTGTAATAGCGCAGTGTAAAGCGGGGATCGTCGGCTCATTCCCATCACTTAACGCGCGTCCAGAGCACGTATTAGAAGAATGGCTTCAGCGGATTACCGACGAGCTTGATCGGCACAACCAAGAGAACCCGGACAGCCCAGCTGCCCCCTTCGCGGTCAACCAAATCGTGCACGGCTCCAATAATCGACTGGAGTACGACTTAGAGATGTGCGTCAAATTCAAAGTCCCCATCGTCATTACCTCCTTAGGCGCCAAAGAAATGGTCAACGATGCAGTGCATAGCTACGGTGGTATTACGCTGCACGACATTATTAACAATCGCTTTGCCAAAAAAGCGATTGAAAAGGGCGCGGATGGTCTCATCGCCGTTGCCGCGGGTGCGGGTGGCCACGCAGGGGAGCAATCTCCGTTCGCCTTAATCCAAGAAATTCGTGAATGGTTCGACGGTCCCTTGCTGTGCTCAGGATCCATCGCGACGGGGGATGCGGTACTCGCGGCACAAGCTATGGGAGCAGACCTCGCCTACATTGGATCTGCGTTCATCGCCACCGAAGAAGCCAATGCTGAGCAAGCCTATAAACAAGCTATTGTTGATTGTGGTGCCGATGACATCGTGTACAGCAATTTGTTTACTGGCGTCCACGGCAACTATCTCCGCCCCTCTATTGAAAACGCCGGATTAGATCCTAAGAATCTACCGGTGAGCGACCCTACCGCGATGGATTTTGGCTCAGGTGGTAACACCGATGCTAAAGCTTGGAAAGATATTTGGGGCTCAGGCCAAGGCATTGGAGCGGTGAAGAAAATCGGTTCAACAGCCGATTACGTTGCGAAACTACAGTCCGAATATGAGGCTGCTAAGCAGAGGATCTTGTCGCAATGAGTAGCGATAAACGGATACCACGCAGCAACGACGACGATTACTGCGATGAAATTATTAAAGCGCGGCAGGATTTCATCGAGGCCCAGACGGGTGTTGAACTCAACCACAGTAAACAATTTTCGTACGACCCTCATGTTATGGCGGGTAACATCGAAAATATCTGGGGCGTATCGCAAGTCCCCATAGGAGTTGCCGGCCCACTACTTGTTGACGGTGAGCATGCGCAAGGGGAATTTTATGTGCCAATGGCGACCGTCGAAGGCACTATGCTTGCCAGCTACAACCGTGGCATGAAGGTTATTCGCGAATCCGGCGGTGTTAAAACAACCGTTTCCGCTGAATCCATGCAACGGGCGCCCTTGTTCATTTTTGCGGATGCCCGTGACGCACGAGACTTCCAGCTGTGGCTGCGCGAGAACTTCGAAGCCATTAAAGCCCAAGCCGAAAGCACAACGTCGGTGGGTAAATTGCTGGAAATCGAGAACTACCACGCGCATAACTTCGTCGCCTGTCGATTCGACTATTCAACGGGGGATGCGGCCGGCCAGAATATGACCAGTAGAGCCACATTCTTCGCGTGCGAGTGGATCAGGGAAAACTATCCGGGCAAGATGCGTAACTATATGTTGTCCGGCAATTTTGATACCGAGAAGAAGACCTCTTCCGTCAATATGCTGAAAGGACGGGGTCGGCGTGTCACTGCTGAGATAACCATTCCTAGGCAAGTGCTCATGGACAACTTACGGATTACGCCTGAGCAAATGCAGTACGGTTATCAGGTCTCTACGCTGTCCGCGTTTATGACTAACTCATCCAATAATGCCAGCCATCCAGCCAATGGTCTTGCAGCGCTGTATCTGGCCACAGGTCAAGATATTGCCAACATTGGCGAGTCAAATCAGTGTACGGTTTATCAGCGAGTGACTCGCGATGGCGATCACTACTTCTCGATCACACTCCCCTCGATCATCATGGCCAGCTACGGCGGCGGCACTAATCTGCCGACCCAAAGTGAGTGTTTGAAGATGATGGATTGCTACGGCCAAGGCAAAGCGCTTAAGTTGTGTGAGATTGCTGCAGGTCTGGTTGTAGCCGGAGAACTGTCCCTAGGCGCTGCTACCCGGATCGACAAAGCCACACGCACCAACGAATGGGTCGACGCCCATGAACGCTTGGGACGAAACCGCTAAGCACGCTAGCGACAGAGCACACAACAATGCCAACTCATGAACATAGCTTCCTCAGGGCACAATGGTTACGGCGCCTCGGACTCACCCTACTGTTAGCTGCCACTAGTGCGGCCAGCGTTGCCGGTAACCCGTCATCGGTTGTACAACCACGTGGCGTTTTAGCACCGGATTTCGCACTGCCCGCGATAAGTAATGAAACGGGAATACTCGCGCTATCTGAGTTACGTGGCAAGGTAACCTATGTCGATTTTTGGGCTTCCTGGTGCGGACCTTGCCGTTTGTCATTACCTGCGATCGACGGGATTTATCAAGACCTTAAAGCGCAGGGTTTTATCGCCATCGCAGTGAGTATTGATGTTGTCGACGACGATGCCTTGGATTTTTTGAAGCGTTATACGGTGTCCTATCCCGTGCTCATCGATACCGAAGGTACGGTTCCTAAAGATTATGCCGTGCAAGGCATGCCCTCAGGCTACCTCATTGATCGACAAGGTATGATTCGTGAAGTCCATGTGGGCTTTAAGAAAGGTGATGAGCTTAAGCTGCGCGCGAGTATCGAGGCGCTGCTCGCAGAGAACGAATGATTCTGTCCCAATGGAGATCCAGTGATTTGCGTTTGGTTAACCAGTGATTTGCCCTTAGCTAAATGGCCCGGGTGAAGCAAACGCAAGCTCCAGCCTCTCACAAAGAAATCTTCGTTGATTGCATCATCCGAAAATTATCGCACGGCGTAATATTCGGTATGACTCTGTTGTTTGAGGCAATACATGGACGCGTTAACTACCGTAACTAGCACACCTGGCACACCCGATATTCTTTACTATGATGGGCAGTGCTCGTTGTGTTCAAAAGAAATGGCCCGGCTGCGTAAACTGAAAGATGCCAATTTAGAACTCCGCGATATTCACACGCTTCAAGATCCAGCCCTCGGACCATTTAACTTGGGCGAGAACCGACCAGAGAAAGAGCGTTTACTTCGCGTCCTCCACCTAGAGCGCAACGGCATTTTCCTCACCGGTGTCGATGCCAACGTCGCTGCATGGGAGCACACCCCCATCGGATTTCTATGGCGCTGGATGCGATGGCCATTGATACGGCCCGTGGTCGAGCTTGCCTACAACCGCTGGGCACGGTGGCGATACGACCGGCTGTATTGATACCAGAGTAACCGCAAAATCCATCCTCACTCGAGCTAATTGTTCACCCCCCCATACACCCCTACGCTGTAAGGAATTAACCGTGTATCACTGGCAAAAAGATGATTTGGCTGCGATGGAAAAACGTTATCGCGCCAACTTAATTAACACTGTTGCCGGCTTTAAACCCGCATTGCTCGTGGGTACCGCAGACGAGAACGGACAGAGTAATCTTGCAATCTTTAGCACTATTTTTCACATCGGCGCAGCACCTCCACTGATTGGCATGCTAGTACGTCCAAATCCCGAGGGCACACAGCGCCACACCCTTGATAACATTATCGCCACCGGTGTTTATACGTTAAATCACTTCCCTGTAAGTCGTGCTAAAGACGCCCACCAAACCTCCGCTCGATACCCTCACGGGCAATCCGAATTCAGTGCCGCCGGCTTTGAAATAGATTGGCACGATGAATTCGCCGCGCCCTTCGTCGCGGGCTCGCGCATCCAGCTGGGCATGGAGCTCGCCGAGCATCAACTACTGACCGTCAACAATACTCACTTAGTCATAGGACGTGTTGCGAGTGTTCACGTCGCTCCAGAGCTCGTTCGTGAAGATGGCACCGTTAATCTGGCAGTCGCTGAAAGCACCGTAGTTGCAGGGCTTGATAGCTATCACAGCGTGAACCCTGGGCAGCGTTTCGCGTATGCCAAGCCCACTCTACCGCCGAAGCGCATTGATTGAAGCGCATAGATTGAAGCGCTCGCCAATAACAACAATGAGCGTTACTCTAGCGCCTTGAGACACCTGTACCTTTTCTTTCATAACGGCGTTATAGAAGGACTTTTTATGTCAATCATCAATTCAGTAAAGCTCGTGGCGCTCCGCGCTGCGATCATCATTGTTTTACCTGCCTTTGCACACGCAGATGAAGTACCGGAACGTGCGGATATTCCCAGTGAATACAAATGGGACCTCAGCGATATGTATGCAGACACCGCAGCATGGGAATCCGACAAGGCATTAGTCGCAACATTGATCCCAACGATCGAAGCTTACAAAGGGCGCTTAAGCGAGGGTGGTGAAACACTACTTGCGGCACTCAAACAAAGCGAAGTTGTCACAACAGTCGTTGGCAATCTCTATGTGTATGCGGGCCTACAATCTTTCGAAGATACGCGAATTTCAGAAAATGCTGCGCGTTTTTCAGAAGCTCAAACGCTTTACTCACAGTATCAGCAAGCAGTCTCCTTTTTCTCCGTGGAGCTTCTCGCTATTCCTGAAGAGCAACTCGAGGAAATGGTAGCGAGCACCCCCGGTCTTGAAATTTATTCACACTATTTGAGCGAAGAACTTCGAATGCGGCCTTACACCTTAAGTGAGGGCGAAGAAAAGCTCCTTGCTATGGCCTCAGATCCTTTAGACAAGTTCGGCAGCGTATTTAGCGCCATTGATAATGCCGATTTAACGTTCGGCACTATACTGGACGAGGAAGGTAACGAGATAGAACTGACTAAGTCACGTTACGGCGCATTGTTACATTCACAAAACCGCGGCGTTCGCGAGGCAGCGTGGAAAGGACTCTTCAGCGCCTACCAAGGCCTGAATCATACTCTTGCAGCTAATTACGAAGGGCACGTAAAAGCAAAGGTCTTCGAAAGTAGGGCCAGAGGCTTCGAAACAAGACTGGATGCCGCAACCTATTCCAACGCAATTCCTAAAGCCGTTTACCTCAATCTTATAGAAGCTGTCCGTAATGGTACCGAGCCCTTGCAGCGGTTTTTAGAGCTGCGCCGAAAAGCACTCGGTGTTGAGCAACTTGAGGTTTGGGACATGTATGCCCCTATGGTTGAACCTACCATCGATAACGTCAGTTTTGATGAAGCGAAAAATATTGTCGCAGACGCATTAACACCCCTAGGCCAGGACTACCTCGATGTTTACTGGAAGGGCTTTGATGAGGGCTGGGTTGATGCCTTCAACAATCGCGGCAAGCGCGGCGGAGCATATAGCTGGGGCACCTACACGTCTAAGCCTTACCTATCAATGAACTTCGAAGGCACGCTGAGCGACGTCTCCACTCTGGCTCATGAGTATGGCCACTCGATTCATAGTTACCTTACGCGCAACACCCAGCCATACGTTTACGGCAGCTATCGCACATTTATTGCTGAGATCGCATCAATGACAAATGAAGCGATTCTGATGCAGAAAATGCTAAAAGAAGCCAAGACCCCGGGCGAGCGAGCTTATCTGCTCAGTAGTTACCTCGATGAATTCCGGGGCGGATTCTATCGCCAAGCGTCCTTTGCAGATTTTGAAATGCAGGCTCATGCCAAAGTCGAGGCAGGTGAAGCGCTAACCGCAGAGGTTCTCAATTCTATTTATGCCGACGTTTTTTCTGCCTACTATGGCGACGCCGTTCATGCCGATAAACTCAATGACATTGAGTGGAGTCGGATCCCGCATTTTTTACGCGGGGATAACTTCTATGTCTACCAATATTCAACATCGTTTGTTGCGGCAACTGCACTGGCCAAACAGATTCTTGAAGAGGGCGAACCAGCCCGCGAGCGATTTCTGACCATGCTGAAGTCGGGATCCAACGACTACCCTATCGAGCTTCTTAAAAAAGCGGGGATTGATATGACCACGGCTCAACCCGTCGTCGATACCGTCGCAGTCTTCGCAGACTATGTTGATCAACTGGAACAGGCATTGCGAGACATGGAGCGTTGAACTGGCTTCGAGTGCCCCGATTAGCCATGCATCGGCTGCGCTCGCCTATGGCGAAATTACAGCGGTCGAGGGTTAAGTGAACGATCAGCGATCGTCTGAGTATTTGAGCACTCTCGAAAAAGGGTTGAGAGTGCTCAAATCATTCTCCAGAGAGAACCCCAGAATGACTCTGACCGAGGTTGCACGGGTAACAAAGTTGAGTCCTGCGGTCGCGAGGCGATGCCTTATTACCCTTTGCGAGCTCGGGTATGTAGGCAAAGAGGACAATCTCTTCCTTTTGCGTCCCTCGGTACTAGAATTGTCCACGCCCTTTATTGACAGCTTCAACATCGACAATATCATCCGCCCCTCCCTGCTCTCCCTGAGAGATCAAACCGGCGACAGCGCATCTTTTGCCGTTCTTGCGGGCTCGGATGTACTCTATGTTAATCACGTATCCACTCACCGCGCGATAAGGTTGCAAGCCTCGTCCGGTACCCGCTTTCCTGCTCTAGCGACATCCCTCGGCCGGGCAATCTTATCCGCGTTATCCGAAGGGGAGATCGATGCTTTTTTATTCCGTTACCCGCTCACCGCTCGAACGCGCTTAACAATAACGGACCCCGCCGCACTTAAACGCGTAATCATGCAGACCAAAACAGAAGGATTTGCAGTCGTCAGTGACGAATTGGATTACGGCGTGACGTCCATTGCCTGTCCTGTGGTGATCCCAGGGCACGGCATCGTAGGCGCGCTTAATAGCTCTTCGGCCACAAATCTGGTTGATCTGCAACGCTTTACCGAGTCTCAGAGGCCTCTTCTCTTTTCAATTCGGGATCACCTGGTTGAGGAGTTAAGCAATGCACCAGAGCTCGTCCGGGCGCTCAGTCTTTAGTCATTACCGAGAGATTTCAACCAGCTCAAAACCGCCAGATTGACGGCTTCCGGTTGCGAGATATTACAGAGGTGTCCGCCCCCGTTTATTGTAATCATGCTGGCCTCGGCCATGTGTGCAAGTTGCTCAGCATGGGACTTGCGCGATAGTGTTTCCCATTCTCCAACGATGGCAAGTATCGGCAAACCGCAATGCGCTAATGCCTCGCGAATATCCAGAGGGTGGGGTAATGCACCGGGCAACAATAAATCACTTCCATCGTAAGCCGCGATTAATGCCACTTTCTCGTCGAGTGACACATTCTCCACGTCGTATGCATTCAGAGGGTGTTTAAGCCAATGGTGCTGAAAGGCACTTATGTCTCCCGCTCGAAACCAATCGGCGTAGCGGTGAAAAGGGATTGCCTCACCATCGGCTTCTTCGACAACTAGCCCATCGATATGTCCACCCTGAGTGACTAGGCCAACTAAACGATCGTGGCCGGCAACCGCACAGCGTAAACCCAAGCGCGCGCCCTGTGATACGCCATAAAGTGCTACGGGACCCGTTAAATGATCAATCAGCGCCAGTACATCCTCAACTTCACGTTCGAATTCAGGGGTCAGACCACTCGCTCCAAACCCACGACGATCAAATCGCGCTACGCGAATACCTTCCGACGCTAAATCGCACTGCGATGAAAACGAGTGATAATCGAGAGTCCAGCCATGTAGGCACAAAAGCGTTATCCATGCGTCTTGTGACTCGGGCTCGGCGGTGTGCAGCCTGATGGAATCCCAAGCGTTGACCGGCACGGATTGAACATCGAGCTTTGCTGGTAATACTTCCATACCTAAAGCACTCAGTCCTCGGAATAGCCTACAGCGTCTTCGGCACCTCTCCACAGCGCATCACCGACCGGACTATGGCTTTCCTCATAGATATGTCCGACTAGGCTCGCGCACCGTGCAATCAATACCACCCCTCGCATCATTTGTGACGGGATACCCGCCTCCAGCATGAGTACGGCCAGTACCGCACTGACATTCATCACCAAAGGTCTTCCCAGCGCCTCGCTTATGGCGACTTCAAGAGCCAACATTGCCCGTCGAGGCGCGCTCTCCGCATCTATCATACCCAGTAATTTATCGACTCGAGGGTCTCTTCCAGTGTGGATGGGATGCCCAAAGCCAGGCACTGGCTGTTTTCTCGAGCGATAATCTGCGACCAACGCAGCCGCACCCGCATCCATATCTTGTGCAGCTAAAAGGCTTTCAGCCACTTCTCCGCAGCGGCCGGCAGTTCCAGCATAGCGGTCACCGACACCTAGCAGCCCAGCAGCGACTGCCCCCTGAATAGAGTCAGGAGCGCCATGAAATGTTAGTCGGGAAGCCACTACCGATGGAACGAGACCATGCTCCATAATGGTGACCAGCACAGCATCGACAAGCTCAACTTGCCGTTTCGAAGGCGGTGTTCCCAACGCTTGCAGTAAGAATGCCCCAGTAAAGCTGTACTGCCCAATCACGTCCGCAATCAGGTCCTTGCCCCGCAAACTGATGCTATCGGCGTCGTAGCCACAGATTCTAGTCACAGGCGTTCGATCTTCAGCTGTCATAGCTTCTCCAAATTGTGTAAAAAAAGTCATCGCCAAGTGGTCCGATCCTCGTATATTACTGTATAAATACCAGTTCGTATTCCGAATTTTATTTCGATTATCGAAAAACTAAAAAAAAGGTCAAGCCCAAAGAGAGGTCACACCATGAACCACACCCGTAATCTATTGTCCGTCGGCGTAATCACCGCCCTTTTCGCAAGCGACATAATGGCACAGGCAACATTGGAAGAAGTTGTCGTCACAGCTCGAAAGCGCTCAGAAACGCTAGCCGAGAGCCCCATTTCAGTTAAGGCCTTTACTGAAAGCGAAATCCGCGCCACCGGCATTCAAACACCACAGGACTTTGTCGACTTAACACCCAACGTCACACTGGTCCAAACTCAAAGTACGGGAAATTCATTCCTCAATATTCGTGGCGTTTCATCTGCTAGAAACTCTGACCTTGCGGCGGCAATCCTGATCGACGGCGTGCTTCTGTCAAACCCAACCCAGCTCAACCAACAGCTTTTCGATATTCAACAGATTGAAGTCATGCGTGGGCCTCAGGGCGCCCTCTATGGCCGCAATGCGATTGGCGGCGCAATTAAAATAGAAACGAAAGCCCCCGGTGATGAGCAAGAGGCAGAGATTCGCGTGGGCGCAGAGTCGGCTCCCGGTTACAGCGTTAAAGGTTACATCGGCGGACCACTCACTGATGATGGCAGCGTGAAATATCGTGTCGCCGGTTCCTTTATTGACCATGATGGCTATCTCGACAACGCCTACCTCAATGAAGAGGCCGATCCTTACAAAGACACCTCTTTTCGCGCTCGGCTTAACTGGGATGTTTCAGATACGCTGACCACAGATTTTCGAGTGAGTTATTCAAAGCTTGAAACTCAAGCATTTTACTTTGTGATCGACGCTGAAGCAGATGACACCGATATTCCCATTCAAGTGAATAATCCCGGTGACAACGAGCGAGAGTTTACCAGTGCATCGTTTAAATTTGACTGGGATCTGGGCTTTGCAACCTTGACTGGAATTACGTCATACGACGACGTCACCGAAACGTCCAGCGGCGACAACTTCAACTTTTTGCCACGGGAAGCTACCTTTAACTTTTTCAATAACGACCCCTTTGGCGCATATATCAAGTTCCTGACTGGCGACGACTACACCGACTTAAGTCAGAATCAGTTCTTAGAAGTTGAGTCGCTCAGCCAAGAAATTCGTCTGACCTCGAACAACGAGACGGGGATTCGTTGGATTGCGGGCGCTTACGCAATACAAACCGACCGCTACATTTCGACAGGCGGACAAATCGATCGCGGCCTTGGCGTTTATAACGTTGAAAAAAACTTTCGACCCCAAATTTTCAGTGACTATTTTGCCGATGGGGTGGTCAACGATATTAGCCCGCAGCTAGGCGTGTTGGCTGACGAGCAAGACAATTTTGCTTGGGCGGTATTCGGGCAAGTAGCGTTTGATGCGACCGACAATGTCGAAGTGTCATTCTCGCTTCGATACGACGATGACACTCGGGAAAACACGACCTTAACACCGCTGGAATACAACGTTCCTTTTAACGTCGACATCGTTTTTGGTGAGGCGCGTAAAGAGAGCTGGGACGCGTTGCAACCAAAGTTAACTGTTCGCTGGCGCCCAAGCGATGATTGGATGGTTTATGCCGACGCCAGTCGCGGATTCAGAAGCGGTGGTTACAACCAAACGGGCGTAGGCAGTGCGGTGAACTACCCTGGTATCGAAGACATTTTCGATGAGCAAATCGCCGATACCTACGAAATTGGCGCGAAAGGCGACCTTATGGATGGCAAGTTGCGACTGAGCGCCGCGGCTTATCACACGATATTAGAAGGGACTTACTTCTTCTACTACGACGCAGTCACTAATACACAGAACTTAGGCAGTATTGACGAGGTTGAATACACAGGACTTGAAGTCGAAGGCAGTGTCCTGCTCGGCGAGTTCGTGACTTTAAGTTTTGGTCTTGGCCTGACTGATAGCGAAATAACCAAAGCGCCCGCAGCCGAATGGCTGGGCAACCAAGCTCCGCTAGTTAGCGAAGTTACGGGCAATATTGGTCTTCAATATCGTGCACCCGTTTCGGGTGACATGGAGTTCTTCATCCGCGGTGATTATCAACATCTTGGTGACACATGGTGGGAGCCAAACAACGACTCATCACGCAGCCCCGTCAACTTACTCGACGCTCGAATGGGACTGGAAGTTGTTGATGACTGGGGTGTCACCGTATGGGTCAAGAACGCCTTTGACGAAGAGTACAACACCGAGTACTCGCCCGGTCCTGCACCTGGCTTCAATTTCTTATGGCGTGCACAGCCTGTCCGCTACGGCATTGAACTCACTAAGTGGTTCTAAGACGTTAACCTGACAGAATTGGAGATTTCTATGAATGCGTTAGCACCAGTTAAGGCCAGCCTTCATCACAACGCGTACGTTTGCAAAGACTTAGAGGCCATCCGCCAATTTTATGAGGACATAATCGGATTCAAATTAGTCGCCACATGGGCTGAAGAAGCCGACCTGTTCGGAAAAGTGCGCACCTACGCGCACTGCTTTTATGACATGGGTGACGGGTCGTGCCTGGCCTTTTTCCAGTTCGCCAATGCTGATGACGCAGAGGAATTTGGGCCTGAACTGCCACGTTCAGGCTTTCGTCATATCGCAATGAAAGTTGACCAAGCAACTCAGGATGCCATTAATGAACGCCTGACAGCAGCGGGCTACTTTGATAGCGGCGAAGCCTACCCCCTCAATCATGGCTACTGCTGGTCAACCTACGTGTTCGATCCATCCGGTTTATTAATCGAATTCACCGTCGACCATGAAAACGTGGAGGAAATTAATCGAGATAAAGCCATCAATGCCCACGACGACCTGAAGAAATGGCTGGGCGGCGATCACACCCCCAACAACGAACAATTCCACCGCTGATCAAGGAGCGATCAAATGACTGTAAAACTCGCTGTAATTTGTCATTCAGGATACGGGCACACTCAGGCCGTAGCAGACAACGTCGCTAAGGGCGCTGAGGGCGTTTCTGACGTCGAGGTCAGCATCATCAATGCTGCAGATATCACCGGTCCTGAAAGCCCTCTGCTGGCGGAACTCGATGATGTCGATGCAATGATTTTTGGATCACCGACCTATATGGGTTCGGCGTCTGCAGTATTTAAGGGATTCATGGAAGCTTCCTCGGGTCGCTGGATGGAGCAGAAATGGGCGGACAAATTGGCCGCTGGATTTACCAATTCAGGCTCAATGAATGGTGATAAACAGAATACGCTCGTCGAGTTCGTCACCTTCGCTATGCAGCATGGGATGGCGTGGGTGGGTCTAGGACAGATGCCTGGAAATAACCACTCGGGTGGATCCAGCGCTGATTTGAATCGTTGTGGGGCCTCAATAGGCTGCATGACGCAAGCAAACGTTGATGAGGGCGGCGATGTCGCGCCTCCCTTGTCTGATCGCGAAACGGCGATAGCGTTTGGGGCTCGCGTTGCGACAGCCGCGAAGCGCTGGGGAAGCACTAATGCGTGACCACCAAATTTACGACCCTGAAGTTGAAACTCGACCGGTTAGCGAGCAGTTTGCTCTAGACCGCGAGAGCTATCAACGACAGGTGGCTTATCTAATGGCTAACTCGCAATTTTATCAAAGAAAATTTGCGGAGGCTGGGTTCGATACGCCCGAAAAAATAGGCGCATTGGACGACATTGCGGCGTTACCCTTTACAGAGAAAGATGAAATTAGGGCAAGCCAAGCCAATTTCCCACCCTTTGGGAACCATGTCGCGGCCGAACCCGATGAATTGGTGCGCATCTTTAGCACCAGTGGTACCACAGGCGTGCCCTGTTATCTGGGGTTAACAAAAAATGATCTCGAGATGTACGCTACAAACGTTGCGAGGGGATACAGTGCCGCAGGATTCAAACGCGGCCAGCGATTAGTGGTTGGGTTCAACGCAGGACCCTTCGTAGCGGGTGCGGTTTACTACGGCTTCGACAAGATGGGCTGTAGCGTCATTCCAGTCGGAACAGGTAATACCGAGCGCATGGTCACCGCTATTCAGCGTCTCGGTGCCACAGGAGTAAGTTGCACGCCATCTTACGGACTGTATCTCATCGATTGGTGCCGCGATCAAGGCATCGATACCCGCAGTCTAGGCCTGCAAAACATGATTACAGCCGGTGAGCCTGGGGGCGGAGATCCCCTGGTACGTAAGGCTATTTCAGATGCATTTGGCTGTACCGTTCGCGAATCCATGGGCATAGGCGACATTTCACTGTCTGTATGGGCCGAAGACGCTGCCGAGAACGGTATGAATTTTATGGCGCGAGGTTTTGCGCACGTCGAGCTAATCGATCCAGTAAGCGGCGCTCCGATCCCCTGGGAACACGGAGCACAAGGTGAATTGGTCTATACGGCGCTCCAAAGAGAGGCGATGCCACTTTTCAGATTCCGCAGTAGGGATCATGTCGTGGTAACCATGGAAGAGAATGCCACTGGCCGGACCGGAGCTAGAATTCGCTGCATAGGTAGAACTGATGACATGCTTATCGTGCGCGGAGTCAATCTATTCCCGACCGCGGTACGCAGCGTTATGGAGTCTTTTCAACATGAGGTTTCCGGTATCTTCAGTATTCGCCCCAATGAAGTAGGTGTACTACAGACACCACCATTGCCGATAGTAGTAGAAGTTGCCCATGGTACGAGCACTGACAACCAGATCCTCGCTAAGCGCATAAAAGATGAGATTAAGGCCCGGCTTTTGGTAACCACGGACATTCGTTTAGTACCTCATGGTTCCTTACCCCGAGAAACCTATAAAACAAAACTGGTAGACTACTCCGAGGTCGCCGCCTGATCCGATCTGTTCTGCCCGTTTATCCTTATCGACAACATATTTCTATAAGGAACCCATTGCCCGGAGAGCATTAATGAGCCAATCCCCTTTGTTTCCCACAAGCCTAGTAGGCAGTTATTCACAACCCGATTGGCTTATTAATAAAGCCAAACTCAAAGGCCAGTTTCCACCAAGGACGCGTGCACAAGAGTTGTGGCGGATAGCACCGGATTTTTTGGCTGAAGCGCAGCGAGATGCGGTTCGACTTGCTGTCGAAGATCAAATTAAGGCAGGCTTAGACATCATCACAGATGGCGAAGCCTGTCGTGAAAGCTACTCGAACCACTTTGCTACTGCCTTAGAGGGCATTGATATCGACAATCCCGGCACGGCTCTTGATCGCTCCGGTGAGCCTGTATCTGTTCCAAGAATCACCGGTAAAATTCGGCGCAAGCACCCTGTCAGTGTTGAAGAAGTTAAGTATCTCCGCACGCTTACGGATCGAAAGATCAAATTTACCGTACCCGGGCCATTCACAATGAGCCAGCAGGCTCAGAATGATTTTTATGCGTCACCCGCAGACGCCGCGATGGACTACGCCGCTGCCGTTAAAGAAGAAATTGCTGATCTGTTCGCCGCGGGCGCCGATATTATTCAGCTCGATGAGCCGTACATGCAAGCACGGCCAGAAGCAGCCGAGGAATACGGTGTAGCTGCATTGAATGCAGCCCTCGAGGGTGCTGCAGGGGAAACCTGTGTACATATCTGCTTTGGCTACGCGATGCTAATCCATGAGCGACCAGAGGGTTACTCGTTCTTACCTCAATTAGCGGACGCATGCTGCCATCAGATTTCTATCGAGACGGCGCAGTCTGCCCTGGATTGTAGTGTGCTCGCCTCACTCCCGGATCAAACGATTCTACTCGGGGTCATCGATCTATCCACCGAAGAGGTGGAAACGCCCGAGGTCATTATTGAACGGGTGAATCGAGCCCTGCCTTATATTGATAAAGAACGCTTGGTTTTAGCGCCTGACTGCGGCATGAAATACCTCCCACGTGATGTGTCCATGGCGAAACTAGAGGCAATGGCCGAAGCAGCCAAACGTCTGCGAGTACAGTACAGCTAGCACCCGGACAACCAAAACCTGTGCCGGTCGTTGGCCCCTCGCAGCATACTGCGGGTGGCCAGCATTTAGCAGTACGAGTGCCCCAAGCGCGAGTAGTAGCGTAACGCTGCCGCCTCCCCTTCCCTGATACCTGTGGCCGTAATACACTGTTGAGACAATGCGATGCAGGTGCAAGCCAATGACCACACAACCCGATGATTCAGCAGCACAAGAACATGTCACCGCCAATCGACGTTCTAGACTCGGAATTGGATTAAGCCTGGTGGGTATGGCGCTGCTAATCGGCGCCTTAATATGGGGGTTCACCGTCGATAAGCCCGCGCCCTCAGCCGACATGCCGCCGTCCGCACCTGTCTCTGAAGCACCTGCAGCGGTAAGTAACCCGAGCGCTGAAGATACAATCGAGAGTGTTGTTCTACCTGAGCCTGAACCTGATCTACCACCCGTGAACGCTCCTGAGCCCACAATCGAACTGTCACTAGCAGAGGCAAATACTCAGCTAGCAGAGCGGCTTAGCGCGCTACAAATTGCGCCAATCGATGAACAATTCGCCAGCAAGCCCAATGCTATCGAGCGCAGCGTGGCAATCGCTGACATCCTTCGCCAAGGTGAAGTGCCCTACAAATTGCTACCTGTCGCACGGCCCAAGCAAAAGTTTCCTTTCGCTGACAATGGCCTCGCCGTCACCATGGATCCAGCCGGATTTGCTCGCTATGACGGCCTTACGAACACCCTCAGTAGTCTGGACGTGAACACGACTATCACGTTGTTTCGCGAGTACCAATCGACAATAGAACAAGCCTGGCAAGCATTGGGCTACGCAGACAAGAGCGTAGAACCTGCATTGCTTGAGGTACTTGAATTGATCATGTTAACCCCTGACATACAACTCGATGCGCGATTGCTGAAAGATGAGGCGAATTGGGTTTACGAGGATGAATCTTTAGAAAAGCTACCTGCCCTTCAGAAACAGATTATGCGTATGGGTCCTGAGAATGCAGAGCGACTTAAGGCCTTAGCGCGCGATCTGCGTGGTGGTCTTCTCGACACGCAGTAAGGCGTCGGCGATCTGACTCACAATAGACCTGACACCATTTCACCCTACAGGCTGGCCACTTGGGTAGCGCCCTGAGAGACTCCCGGCCTGTTAAAAGCAACAGGTTGGCAGCTATGGATGCCACGCTCCCGCTCTTATCTGACTAAATCCCGCGCATTCATAGCAAGCGTCAATTAGTCCCTGACCACGCTCATTCAATAAAATGCCGTGGCCTTGCTGATTCATAACATACCCGGCGGAAATTCCAAGCTCGCGGTCACAAAAGCCAAAACTCCCTCCCATACCGACGTGACCAAATGCGCGCCTACCGATGATGAAGCTGTCAGCGCCGAGATCATCACGATTATCAGTGGACAACATCAAACCGCTTGAAAAACGACTACGCGCGAGTAGCGTGGCATCTCGCTGAGTGGCGCTGGTTACTGTTTCAAGCAAGGCTGCAGAGTCCTCGGACAAACCCACACTTTCAAGTTTCCCACGATCCAGAAAAATGGCGAGTAATGCCGCAAGCGAACGAGCGTTACCCACACCATTGGCGGCGGGTATCTCTGCCTTAAGACCTTCGAGGCTATTAATAGCATCAAGCTGCCACCGGCCAGCATTGAACAGCCAAAGATTTTGAACTGACCCAATTATTTGGCTGGCGAGGGCTACATGTTTCCTTGGGTCCTCTCGCTCCATACGGTAACCAAGGGACGGTGCATACCTGGCATATTCAGATGAAGGGAGACCAATATAAAGATCTAGATCAAGAGCGCTTGCGAAATGCTCTTGAAAATAGCGGCCAAGCGTTGTTCCTGTTACGCGGCGCACGAGCTCACCCAAAATAAAACCATAGGTGAGTGGATGGTAGCCGACGCGTGTCCCTGGGGGCCACAAGGGCTCTTGCTGCTCAAGTTGAGCCTTCATATAGTCATGGTCGTTATAGGCGCCGTCTTTTAACTTCCGCTCTAAGGCAGGAAGCCCAAGCGTATGTGACAACGCCATTCGCAGCGTACCGCCGACTTGTCCGGCTTTGAGCTCTGGCCAAACATCACTCAGTGGCTCATCAAGCTTTAGCTCGCCCGTCTCAACCAAGCGATGAATAACAATCGCCGTAATAATTTTACTGCAACTGTAAAAAATACTGAGCGTATCTGCGTCCCAAGCGTCGCCGTCGGCTAATTTATGACCGCCCCAGATATCCACTACCCGGCAACCGTCTGCTACGAGGCAGAAACTAGCGCCTAGCTCACCACGAGAAAAATTGTTTGCAAACGTCTCAACGACGCGCTCGTACCCTGGGGCGTAAAAGCCATGAATGAGCGGTGCATACGATGTGCTAGAAACAGCTCGAGCGTCGGTGTAAGGAGGCACCCAAGTGGGCCGACTTGTCTTTTCTTGGGTCATGGAATGCTCTCGGGCTCAATCGTCTTTCTGAAGAAGCGGAATGAAATGGTCTGGGTCAAAACCGCGATACTGCATGAACCGCGCGCGCTTTGCCCGCTCTTTCTGAAAATCATCTCGATCTTCAGGCCAAGGTTTTGCCGCAAATTTTTTTAAATAGACTTGCTCGGCTCGGTCGAACCAATCGACTTCGCGTTCAGCGCTGTCTGCACAACTTTGCCAATCTGACTGCAGGCCCTTTGCTCGCAATTCAGCGTCTAATCGCCGGGGCCCAAGCCCTCGAAGAATAAGCTGGCGCACCGTTGCGGCAGCGAAGCGTTGATCACTGAGCAGTCCTTCAACTGTTAGCTTCTCAAGCTCCGTACTGATCGCATCGCCACATTCAGAATGACGGCGAAATCGGCGTTTCAGCTTGTTGAACAGCTCCTCGCTCCCGTGCTCCCGCCGCGCGAGGAAATCCATTGCGGCACGACGAATATCTGCGGGTTTGAGGGGCTGTGACTCAGTCATTACTCCCCGCTAGCAGCCTCGACGGGCTCGACGGGTGCGGACTCAACAACGGCCAATGGCACACCCATGGTCTGGTGGCGAATTTGCCCCTCTATCTCCTCTGCAATTGTGCGATTTTCTTCGAGGAACTTTGCCGCATTGGCCTTACCTTGCCCTATTTTATCGCCCTTGTAGGCATACCATGCGCCCGACTTGTCGACGAGATTGAGTTTTACCCCCCAGTCGATAACTTCACCCATGTGGTAGATACCGGAGCCGTACATTATTTGGAACTCTGCCTGCTTAAAGGGTGGTGAAACTTTGTTTTTAACCACTTTCACACGTGTTTCGTTCCCTACTATTTCATCACCATTTTTGACAGCGCCAATACGACGAATATCGAGACGAACAGACGCATAAAACTTAAGCGCGTTACCGCCAGTTGTTGTCTCAGGGCTGCCAAACATAACGCCAATTTTCATACGAATCTGGTTAATGAAAATCACCAAGCAATTGGTTTGTTTAATAGCGGCGGTGAGTTTTCGCATAGCTTGGCTCAACAGTCGAGCTTGCAAGCCCATATGACTATCACCCATCTCGCCTTCAATTTCAGCTTTTGGCGTGAGCGCTGCCACCGAGTCGACAACCAACACATCGACAGCACCGGATCGAACGAGCATCTCTGCAACTTCTAATGCCTGCTCGCCAGTGTCGGGCTGTGAAACGATGAGATCATCAACCTGAACGCCCAATTTTTCAGCGTAGCTCGGGTCTAGGGCATGCTCGGCATCCACAAAAGCGGCGGTTCCACCAGACTTTTGCGCCTCGGCAATAACCTGAAGCGTCAATGTGGTTTTACCCGACGATTCAGGACCATAGATCTCAACAATACGGCCCTTTGGTAGACCGCCAATACCTAAAGCAATGTCGAGACCTAAAGAGCCAGTGGAAATAGCGGGAATAGCCACGCGTTCTTCGTCGCCCAAACGCATCACAGTGCCTTTACCAAACTGTCGCTCTATTTGGGCAAATGCTGCGTCGAGCGCCTTTTGCTTATTCGAATCCATGTCATGTCCTCTGATGCTGTGCCAATGGGGAAACAAAGTACTGTATGTATGATCAGTGTTTTGATCGGTAATTGCAATAGAGTTTAACGCCCTTGACGCCATTGAACACTATCCCGACCGAGCACATGTCGTCATTCACGACAGGTTTACTACAAACACAACGTAGTTTGAAGGACAGAGCGACTCTATTGCGCGATCCAAATTACGCGATTCAATTGCTTGATTCTCCTATATTAAGTCCCGAGGCGCCTTGCTAAACCCACCCGAGGGGCGTCGTGAGGGGCGTCGTGATGGGTGTTGTGAGAGGCGTCGTAAGAGGCGTCGTGAGAGGTGTCGTGAGAGGCGTCGTGAGAGGTGTCGTGAGAGGCGTCGTGAGGGGCGTCGTGACTGCTGATAACATATGTCTATCAGATCTTTTGATAAACGCGCACACAGTGGGTTTAAGCAGTCTGCTAACCTGTCGCATCGAAGGAAATATGCCGC
>Ga0209137_1000859_pt1 | contig 30749 bp, 26 predicted proteins | sample SaaInl5LU_22_DNA_FD_184642 | JGI IMG/M metagenome (GOLD analysis project Ga0209137, IMG submission 184642) | Marine microbial communities from expanding oxygen minimum zones in the Saanich Inlet - ESP_105LU_22_DNA (SPAdes) (version 2) | ecosystem: Environmental > Aquatic > Marine > Intertidal...
CAGAGGAACAGCAAGCTGTTCTTGACCACTTCAAATTTTGATGTTGCGCAATGAGGTATCCCCCATGGCAGATGAGGGGCGTATATGCAGAGTCGCTTTTGCTGTCAACAGGTAGCAGGCGTAAGGCAACAACTTCTCATCCTCCTTGTGATAGATCGCGCTTGAGCTGCATGCAGGCACCATGGCTCACAGCACCACATCAGCCCGCAGCGCCGTCTGCCCGACCAGCCGGGCATTGGGCAGATCATTGCTTTGCGCACGCAGCCGCGCGGCCTCGGGCGTCAATCCCTGATCCAGCCAGCGCTTAGTCAACCGCGCCTCAAGCTCAGCTTCAGCGCAAGTCAGCTGGATGGATAGATCCCAATACCCCGCCATATCGCGCCATATCGGCGCGTCCATCAAAAGATAATTGCCTTCGATGACAATTGTATCGCAGTCAGGCGCAATATGTCCCGCCCCCGCGATGGACAGATCACGGTCGCGGTCAAAGACCGGATAATAGAGCTCCTGCGATGCACCCAGCACCTGCACCAATCGCAAAAGCCCGATTGCATCAAAACTCGGCGGGCTGCCCTTGCGGTCCAAAATCCCGCGCGCGGTCAGAATGCGATTGTCCAGATGAAACCCATCCATGGGCACAAGCTGACTGGACACACCAGCCTGCTGTAAGGCCGCGACCAGCGCCGCCGCAAGCGTGGACTTGCCGCTGGCCGGGGGGCCCGCAATGGCCACCACACGCCGCGCTTGGCGCCTGGGGCTTTGCAACACCCGCTCCAGCAGGGCGGCAATATCGGCCGTCATGCGGCCTGCTCAGGCGCTTCCTTGGCACCGGTCATAAAGGCCACCGCATCGGACATCGTATAGTCACGCGGATCAATGACGCACAATCTCTTGCCCAGACGATGCACATGAATGCGATCTGCCACCTCAAAAACATGGGGCATGTTGTGACTGATCAAGATAATCGGAATGCCGCGTGAGCGCACATCCAAGATGAGCTCCAAGACCCGGCGGGATTCCTTGACCCCCAATGCCGCTGTCGGCTCATCAAGAATAATCACCTTCGAACCAAAAGCCGCCGCCCGTGCCACCGCGACCCCCTGACGCTGCCCGCCCGAGAGCGTTTCCACCGCCTGATTGATGTTCTGAATGGTCATGAGCCCAAGCTCAGACAATTTATCACGCGCAAACTCCTGCATGCGTTTGTGATCCATCATGCGAAACACCGACCCCAAGACTCCGGGTTTTCGCATCTCACGCCCCAAAAACATATTATTGGCAATCGACAGCGCCGGCGAAAGGGCCAGGTTTTGATATACCGTTTCAATGCCCTCGCTGCGCGCGTCATCGGGCGACTTGAAATTCACAGCACGCCCATCCACCAAGACTTCGCCATGATCGGGAACAACCGCCCCAGATAGAGCCTTAATCAAGGTCGATTTGCCCGCGCCATTGTCGCCAATCACCGCGCAGATTTCTCCGGGGTATAAATCGAAATCCGCCCCATCCATGGCGATCACCGTGCCATAGCGTTTCATAAGCCCGCGGGCTTGGATTATAGGTTGCTTCTCGCTCATTTTGTCGCCCTCCGCAGCCATTGGTCAAGCGCCACAGCGATCAAAACCAAATTGCCCGCTGCAAACATTTGCCAATAATCATCTACTCCGGCCAAAGACAGGCCGGTATTGAACACGCCCACAATCATCGCGCCCAGAACGGACCCTAAGATCGAGCCACGTCCGCCAAACAATGAGGTGCCGCCAATGACCACCGCCGTGATGCTGGCGAGGTTGATATCGGAAAACCCAATCGGTGAGATCGACCCCACCCGGCCAGCCGCCACCCAGCCGGCGAATCCGCAAATCAGCCCGGCCAGCGCGTAAACAGAAATCAATGTCCGATTGATCTTAATCCCAGACAGCATTGCCGCATCGGGATCATCGCCGATCGCATGCACATGCCGGCCCCAGGCCGTGTGGTTGAGCAGATACCAAATCACGAGCGCGAGCCCAATCAGCGCGAGCCCTCCATAGGTCAGCACAAAGCCACCAAACCGCAAGGAATGCCCGAAAAATAGAAGGCTCGGTGCCATCTCGCGGATATCAGCCCCGCGGATAGATTGCGAGCCGGAATACCACAGCAGCAAGGCCGTAAAGACCGACAAGGTGCCCAGGGTTACAATGAAGGGCGGCAGCTTGACGATTGTCACCAAAACGCCGTTGACCCAGCCCATAAGCGCCCCAAAGAACAACGAGATCGTCACGGCGAAAAAAGGAGGTATGCCAAAATCAACCGCCAAACGCCCCATAATCATGGACGAGAGCACCATAATAGCGCCCACCGAAAGATCGATGCCTGCTGTGAGGATGATCAAGGTCTGCGCAATGGCAACCACGCCGGTCACCGTGACTTGCTTGAGCACCAAAGACAGCACGCCCGGTGACATGAAATTTGGCGCGATGATGCCGAAACAAATCACGCTGAACAGCAAAACCATCGCGGGAATAATAGTTGGGTTACGGCGCAATATGCCGCGCAAAATGTGATCAATTGACCGATCATCGCGCGCGAAAGAGGCGACAGATTTATCTGCGGCGTCAAGGCCAACCTCAAACTCGGAGCCGGCTTGTTTCGGCGCTTGTTCCATACTCATGGCGATATCCTACCCTATATCAATGTCTCGGCAGCTGGCGAATGGATCCAGCTGACCGAAAGAAGGCGACACTGAATGCCGCCTTCTGACTTATAGTTTCGCGAAAAACAGCCTTAGCCCCAGCAAAGCTCAGTGCCGCGGTCGCTGTCAATAGAGGGAACCCCATCGACCGGCGCATCGGTGACCAAGTTCACACCTGTGTTAAAGAAGGTCAAACCATCGGACGCGGAAGGCTTCGTGCCATCGGCTGCAAATTTCGCAATCGCTTCCACACCTTTGGACGCCATCAGCAATGGATACTGCTGAGATGTTGCACCGATCACACCTTCTTTGACGCTGGCGATGCCGGGGCAGCCGCCGTCAACAGAGACCACCAGAACACCTGTTTTACCGGCATTTTGCAGCGCTTGATAGGCACCTTCAGCGGCAGGTTCGTTGATGGTATAAACGACATTGATATCAGGCTCGCGGGCCAACAGATTTTCCATCGCGGTCACACCGCCCTCAACAGAGGCATAGGATGTCTCGTGACCAATGACGCGCGGATCCGTTTCTGAACCCATGACGTTCAAATTTGGCACCTCAATACCAAAGCCCACCAAGAAACCTGTGTCGCGGGCAACGTCAACCGAGATATTGTCTTTGTTGATGTCGAGCATGCCGATTTTGGCATTGGCCGCATCCGCGCCGAGTGTCGCAGCCGCCCACCGACCGATCAAAAGACCGGCTTCAAAGTTATCGGTTGCGAAGGTCATATCTTGTGCATTTTTGTCCGCCAGCGGCGTATCCAAAGCGATGACCAAAACACCAGCTGCGCGCGCGTCAATCAAAGCAGGTCCCACAGAATCGTTGGACGGTGTAATCAAAATGCCTTTCGCGCCAGCCGCAACACAGTTTTCAATCGCGTTGATCTGCGGCGCCGCATCCCCATCTGTCACCCCTGCATAGGCCTGAAAATCCATGCCCGCAGCCGTTGCAGCCGCTTCCGCACCCTCTTTCATTTTTACAAAAAACGGGTTGGTGTTGTTCTTCGTGATCAAGCACGTCAGATCGCCTGCCGATGCCATGCCCACAGATGCAATCAGGGCCAATGCCGACCCAGCCAATAGTTTCTTCATGTCTTCCTCCCATTAAACAATGCGCAAGAGCTTTTGCCCCTGCCGTCGATCAGCCGCCATTTGCGGTTATCAGGGTAATCTTGCGCGATTCGATGGGTTAGGTCAATTAATTAATTAACTTTATTTATTAATTAAATTGGCCTATATTTTTCTAGGTAACATACAGTAAGATGCAGCCACTATGGATGACGCGCAGGTAAAATCATTAAGTATGGGCTTAAGCCAAAAAGGTGTGAGGGATCACAACGAACGTTTGATTCTATCTCTCATCCAACGCCACGGCGGCCTGCCCGGCAGTGCCCTGGCCAAATTGGCCGATCTATCGCCCCCCACCGTCTCCGGCATTTTACGCCAGCTTGAATCCGATGGGCTCATCGAGCGCGGAACCCCTGTGCGCGGAAAGGTGGGCAAACCCTCGATCCCCATGGGCCTTGCGGCCAATGGTGCCTTTGCTTTCGGCATCAAAATTGGACGCAGATCCGCAGATCTCATGTTGATGGATTTCAAAGGCGGCACGCGCGGCGAGATGCAAATCACCTATGACTATCCAATTAAGCAGGTGGTTTTGGCCTTCTTGCAAGACGGCCTGCTCAATCTCACCAATCAATTATCAGCCTCCGAACAGGCTCGGATTTGCGGTATTGGCGTCGCTGCGCCATTTGAATTTTGGAATTGGAACGCCTCAATTGACGCACCCAGCAATGCGTTCCGAGCCTGGCGCGAGGTCGATTTGGTGGCGGAAATCGGCGCGTTCAGCGACTTGCCTGTCATCGTGATGAATGATGCCACAGCCGCCTGCCAAGCTGAGCACACCTATGGGCGCGGCAAAGAATTTCAAGACTATGCCTATTTCTTCATTGGCGCCTTTATCGGCGGTGGTGTGGTGCTGAACAATTCTGTCTATGCCGGCCGACAGGGAAATGCGGGCGCTTTGGGCTCCATCCGAAGCATCAGCCCGATCGGGGAAAGTATGCAGTTGATCGATATGGCTTCCATTCACCTGCTGGAAGCCCGCTTGCATGAAGTCGATATCGAAACCCGGCAACTTTGGGATGATCCGGACAGCTGGACCAAGCTGAAGCGCTATGTGGAACCCTGGCTGCTGCAAACCGCACAAGAGCTGGCGAAAGCCAGCCTCTCGGCCTGTTCGGTGATTGATTTTGAGGCCATCTTGATAGATGGGTCCTTCCCGGCCAGCCTGCGCGACGATTTGGTCAATCGCGTCCGCCGTTATGTCGCCACACAAGATACCCGCGGCCTCATCCCGCCAAAAATTGAAGCCGGCAGCATTGGCGCCAATGCCCGATCCCAAGGTGCGGCCTGTGAAATCATCCGCACGCAATTCTTTCTAAAAGCCACGACCAATATATAAACTGCCGGGCCGCTATCGGTTCAGCGCCCTGAGGACATAGGGGCCCATATCCGCCACCACAGCCGCGACGCCTTCGGCATTGGGATGCAATCCATCTGCCTGGAAATAATTTTGCAAATCTGGTGTCACCCCATCCGGCGCCATGAGCGTCTTGAAAAAGAAAGGATAGAATTCGACATCATAGCGGGCGGCGAGGTCTTGAAAGGCTCTATCATACTGCGCCTTATACTCCGCGCCATAGTTCAGCGGTCCCAGATGCCCAACCAAAAGCGTTGGGATGCGCCGCGCCTCCAGTTTCTCTAAAATTTGCTTCAAATTTTCATGTGCCAACCCAGGATCCAAGCCCCGCAGCATGTCATTTGAGCCAAGATTGACAATCACCAAATCCACCGGCTCGACCAGAGTCCAATCCAGCCGGGCCAATCCCCCCGCTGTGGTGTCGCCGGAGACGCCCGCGTTGATCATACGCAGCTGTGCGCCCTGCCCATCCAGCCAAGCGCCCAATTGAGGCACAAAGCCACGTTCTGCCGGCAAACCATAGCCCTGGGTCAAGCTGTCGCCGAAGGCCACGACGGTCTTGCGGGAGGTTTCGGGCAGAGTCCCCGCTTGGGCCTCTGCCTGACCCAATGTGAAAAAAAGAATTAGCGCCAAGGCGTTGCAAAAGCGGCAGATCAGACCATATCCAAAGGAAGAAAATATCATAGGACGGCTCCCGTGGACAATAAATTCGCGATCGATCTCCAGCAGGTTCACCTCTCTCTTGAGGGCAACGCCGGGCCGGTAGACATTCTACATAGTGTTGACTTGCAAATTACTCAAGGGAGCAGCTGCGCCTTGGTCGGGCCCTCTGGATCCGGCAAATCCAGCCTGCTGATGGTCATGGCCGGGCTCGAGCAGGCCACGAGCGGGCGGGTGACCGTTCTGGGAGAGGATATCAGTGCGATGTCAGAAGCTGAGCTGGCGCAGTTTCGCCGCGGGCGGGTCGGCGTCGTGTTCCAATCTTTCCATCTCATTCCCTCGATGACGGCCCTCCAAAACGTCGCAACAGCGCTCGAATTGGCGGGGCAACCCGATCCTTTCCACCGCGCCCGTGCCAAACTGACCGCGTTAGGTTTGGCCCACCGCTGTGACCATTTCCCGAAACAAATGTCCGGCGGCGAGCAGCAACGCGTGGCCCTGGCGCGCGCCTTGGCCCCCAATCCCCAACTTGTTTTTGCCGATGAGCCAACCGGAAATCTGGACGCGGCCAATGGGGCCAGCATTGTTGACAGCCTGTTCACCTTGACCCAGGACCAGGCCGATACGACCTTGATTCTCGTCACCCATGACGTTCAATTGGCGCAGCGTTGTGATCGGATCATTGATCTGCGCGATGGCAAAATCTGTGAAAGCACTGGCGCATGATTGCCCTCAAAATTGCCCAGCGTGAATTGATCGCCGCCTGGCGCGAGCGGTTGCACGGCTTTCGCATTCTCATGCTCTGCTTGATCTTTGGCATCGCCTCCATCTCCGCAATTGGCTCTCTGCGCGGCGCTATCGACGCGGGACTAAACAGCAATGGCAGGGTTTTTCTCGGAGGCGACGCGCAAATTGAGCTCACCTACCGCCAAGCCAATGCGCAGGAAGAGGCTTGGATGGCCCGTCAAAGCCGGGCGCAGTCTCAGATCATTGATTTTCGCTCCATGGCGGTTGCCCCAGCGACGAACAAGCGCATTCTCACGCAGGTCAAAGCCGTGGATTCGGCCTATCCTTTGGTGGGGACAGTCACCCTGTCGGGCAATATGGGCTTACCTGAGGCCTTTGCCGGCCGGGACGGTCTGCCCGGAGTGATTCTCGCCCCAGCGCTTCTGCGGCGCCTGAACGTCAACTTGGGTGATCAGGTGCAGTTTGGCCAAAAGCGATTTGTGGTCATGGCGACCTTACTCAAGGAACCTGACAATTTCGGCAACTTTGCCTTGGGGCCACGCAGCCTTGTCTTGACCAAAGACCTAGAGGGCTCAGGGCTCCTGGCCGCGGGCACCCTTTTTTCCAGCAAATATAGGCTGCTGTTGGAGGATGGGCGTGATTTGGATCAGGCTCAACAAAGCTTTGACAAGGATTGGCCCGGCACAGGCGCCAAATGGAAAGATGCCCGCAAAGCCTCGCCCGGCGCCGATCGGGTGATCGAAAGAATGAGCCGCTTTTTGATCCTGATTGGCCTGTCGGGCCTGGTGGTGGGCGGGATTGGGGTGAGCGCTGCTGTGCAGGCCTTTGTTGCAAAAAAAACGGGACATATCGCCGTGTTAAAGACGCTGGGTGCCACACCGAGCCAAATCTTTTGGATCTATACTGTGCAAATCGCCGTCTATACCGGCCTGTCGGTGGTGCTTGGCCTTTTGCTGGGTGCGCTTGCGCCCTTTGCTGCCCGGCCATTTTTGCCCGACAATCTCGCCGAGGTGGCTCTGATTTCCATATACCCCTCGGCCCTTATTGAGGCTGCGGTCTATGGCTGCTTGGCGGCGGCGATTTTCTCAATTTGGCCCTTGGCCCAGACCGAGCATATTCGACCAGCCCATCTTTTCCGCGGCGGCGCAGCGGCGCAATGGCCTGCGCGGCGCTACCTCCTCGTGCAAGGCGCATTATTGGCCGCGGCGCTCTTTGGCGCAGTCCAGTTTTCTGGCTCTTGGACCATGACCTTCTGGCTCTTGAGCGGCATTGCAATTTCGCTGCTCATCTTAGCTATGATCTCTGGCGCCTTTCAGATCACGCTCAAGCGCATCATGCGTAGCGCCGCATTTCAGGGCCGATTGCCACTGCGCGCAGCTTTGAGCGCTCTGGCCAGCGGCTCGGAACGGACTGGCTCTGTGGTGATGGGCATCGGACTTGGGCTCACGGTACTGGCCGCGGTTGGTCAAATTGACGGCAATCTGCGGCGCTCGATAACGCAATCCTTGCCGGGCAAAGCCCCAAGCTTCTTTTTCCTCGATATTCAATCTGGTCAGCTGCCAGAATTCAACCGGCGCCTCGCGGAAAACCCAGCGGTGCGGAAGGTTGAAACAGCCCCTATGCTGCGCGGCCTCGTCACGAAGATTAACGAGCAACCCGCCGCAGAGGTTGGCGGGGATCATTGGGTGCTGCGGGGTGACCGCGGGATCAGCTATGCCGATGGTTTGCCGGAAAAAACAAAAATTACAGCCGGACAATGGTGGGGTGAGGGCTATAGCGGCCCCCCCCAAATCAGCTTCGCCGCCGAAGAGGCCGAAGAGATCGGCATCGGACTTGGAGATCAATTGACCCTCAATGTATTGGGCCGCGATATCACCGCCACGATCACGAGCCTGCGCGAGGTGGATTTCTCCACGGCCGGCATGGGATTTGTGATCTTATTGAATGAAGCGGCTTTGAAGGGCGCGCCGCATTCTCACATCGCAACGGTCTATGCCGAAGCCTCGGCTGAAATTCCAATTTTGGATGAATTGAACCAGGCCTTCCCCAATGCCACCGGCATTCAAATTCGAGAGGCCGCAGCTTTGGTCACAGGCGTGGTGTCCTCCATCGCCTCCGCCGCCTCTATCGGCGCCCTTGCCACCTTGGTCACTGGATTTTTGATCCTCATCGGGGCGGCCGCCGCCAGCACGGCCCAGCGCGCCTATGAAAGTGCAATTTTAAAGACACTCGGAGCCACGCGGCGCGAAATCCTGACCTCCTTCGCCCTACGCTCGGCGATGATCGGAGCGCTTGCCGCCGGCGTGGCCCTTGGCGCGGGGCTGCTAGGCGGCTGGGCCGTCAGCCATTTTGTATTTGAGAATAAATTTGAAGTCATCTGGACCAATGCCGCCTTGGTGATCCTTGGCGGTATCGGCCTCACATTAATCACAGGCATGCTCTTTGCCCTCGGCCCGCTGTCGAAATCCGCCGCAACTGAGCTCAGGCACCGCGATTGATGCAGGCGGATCGGATATCTGGGCGCTCTGCCCGTGTCAGCGGAGGTTTTTCACCCCTGCGCATGGGACAAACCCATTCACCTGAACGCCGCAATTCGCTATGGTCACCGGCAGAAGCATAGGGTGACCAGATGGGCGATGCGCGCGTTAAATACTCGGTGATCATACCAACCTATAACCGCGAGCCTCTGCTGGCCGAGGCGTTGCGATCTGTTCAAGCTGCCCTGCCCGATTGTTCCGAAGTGATTGTCGTGAACGATGGCCCCGCCTTCGAGACGCCGACGCGTGATTTGATTAAGACATTGGGCGCAGTGGCTGTAAAAACCAAAGGCGGGCTCGGCGCGGGTGCGGCGCGCAACATCGGCGCAGACCGCGCGCGCGGTCAATGGCTCTTGTTTTTGGATGATGATGATCTGATTGCCGTCGGATATTGGCAAGCGGTCGCCCGCTATATCGACGCGCTTGTTCAGTCTACAGATCTCGCCTATGGGTTTTGCCGCGCCAGCCTCCAGTCTGATCGCACAGAGATGCAGCGCATCGCGGCAACCCAGACCGTGTTTCATATTCAGCCGCAAGAGGGCCCCTCTCTGAGGCCAAAAATCGCGGGATTGGGCCTAGGATTTTGGGTGTCAAAATCCCTATTTCAAATGGTCGGCGGGATAAACGCGGGGTTGCGCACAAATGAGGACACAGATTTTTGTCTCAAACTTCTAAGCGCCGGAGCACGCTGCCACACCACGCCGTCCCAGGGGGCGGTGATTTTCCAGGGCAATCATGGTTCAGCCGCCGCCGGTTCCACCACAAAACGCTATGGACCGGCGCAACGCGCCCAATTTTTCAAACATATTTTGGACAGCCAAGCAAAAATCCTCGCCACCGATCGCAAGGCCGAAACATGGCTTTGGAAGCGGTATCTCAAGATGGCAGCCCGCGCCGGGGGAATGGCAGGCTACCGGTCCCTGCGCGACGCGGCGGGATTAACGGCGGGTCGCAAGCGCCTGCTCGCGGCCTATTGGGCGATCTGGCGGGTTTTGGCCCAGCTCGACCGCCGCTAGGCGCTCAAACCCCCTGAGCCCAACACAGCCCCGACCGCCGAGCCAAAAGCACTTTGCCCGGTGGCAACACCGGGCTGCGCCTGCCTGCCCCCCGGCAGGCGCTGCCCTCCTTTCGTGTTGGAATGGCGTTAGGCAGTGGTCTTTGGCGTTGAAGAAACCGGGGTTAGGCGGATTAATTAAATGTTTTATTTATTTTTTTATATAATGGTTTGATAAAATAACATTAAGGATTTTTGGTATGAAACTTACAAAAAAAATAATGCTGCCCCTGTGTTTTACCTTTCTTGCAAGCGCCTCCTGTGCCCAAGAGGGCACCGCTTGGTCCCTCGGCGCTGGTCTCTCAACCATGGGCGCAAATGTAGAGGCGCGATATCGCCTGACGCCTCGCATCGGCCTGCGCGGCGTGATGAGTGGAGGCATTGATCAGGATTTCGACGTCTCAGACACCAATTTTGATATCGCCGGAAACATCAAACTGGGCGCAACGTCGCTCTTGCTCGATGCCTACCCTCTTGGAGGGTCTTGGCGCATTTCAGCCGGCCTGCTCAAATCCGGAACGGAATTCAACGCCGCAGGCACAGTGGATGTCTCTGGTGTCCAGGAGACCGCCGATGTCACCGCGCGCTTCAGCAAGTCCACCGCGCCAATTGTGACGACGTCCTATGATGTGAGGCTGGGAAAAAGCTTGGCCATCACACCGGAGATTGGGGTTATTCTCAACGGCGGCATTGACCTGGCTTTTGCAGCCACCGGTACGACCTTACAATCGACAATCGACAATGACCCGGATGTTCAAGAGGCGATTCAAACCGCGGCAGATATTGACAAGCTGCCTTATATTGCTCTGACGATCAGCTATCGTTTTTAGACTGACTGGGGCGGCGGCGCGGGCTAAAAATTGGCCCGCGTGCGGCCAAATATATCACTCTCCCAACACAGCCCCGACCGCCTGCACAGTGGCCGCAACCACGATATCCGCCTCCGCGCGGGTCAAGCAAAACGGCGGTGCGAAACCCAAAATATCGCCCTGGGGCATGGCCCGCGCAATGACCTGGCTTTGTGCCAAGAGCGCCGCAGAAATCTGCGGGCCAATTTTCTCTGCCGGGTCAAAGAAAATCCGGTCATCTTTGTCTTTCACAAATTCCACCGCGCAGAGCAGCCCCTCGCCGCGCACATCTCCCACATGCGGGTGATCGCCCAGCGCCTCAGCCAATGCTCCTTTCAAATAGGTGCCAACCTCGCGCGCGTTGCGCATCAAGTCCAACGCATCGATCACCTTTAGATTGGCCACCCCAGCGGCGGCGCAAATGGGATGGGCAGAATAGGTCCAGCCATGGCCAATGGGGCCATTTTCATCCGTGCCTTGCTCCAAGACCTGCCATATTTTTTCGCCAATGATGGAGCCGGACAGCGGCGCATAGGCCGAGGTCAGCCCCTTGGCGATGGTGATGATATCGGCCTCAAGCCCATAATGATCCGAGCCAAACATCGATCCCAGTCGCCCAAAGCCGGTAACCACCTCATCGACCACCAGCAATATATCGTGTTTTTTCAGCACCGCTTGCATGGCTGGCCAATAGCCCGCTGGCGGCGGAACGATGCCCCCGGTCCCAAGCACAGGCTCTGCGATAAAAGCCGCAATGGTATCGGCGCCCTCGCGCGCAATCATCTCTTCCAAGCGGGTCACGCAATGGGCGACAAACTCGGCCTCACTTTGCCTCAGATCCGCCCGACGAAAATAATCAGGCGCTTCCGTGTGAAGGATATGGGCCAGCGGCAGATCAAATTTCTTGTGAAACAGGTCCAGCCCGGTCAAAGATCCAGTGACCAGCCCAGAGCCATGATAGCCCCGCCAACGGCTGATAATCTTCTTCTTTTCAGGTCGTCCAAGAATATTGTTATAATACCAGATGAGTTTGACATTGGTCTCATTGGCATCAGATCCGCCCAGACCAAAATAGACTTTCGACATATTGGCCGGAGCACGATCCAAAATCATCTTGGACAGGGTGATCGAGGCTTCGGTTCCATGCCCAACATAGGAGTGGTAATAGGCCAATTCTTGAGCCTGAGCGGCAATAGCATCGGAAATCTCCGTCCGGCCATAGCCTGCATTCACACAATACAGCCCGGCAAAAGCATCCAAGAGCTTTTGACCCTCCCGATCTTCAATATAGACACCGCTGGCGGTCTTGATCACTCGGTTTGCAGAGTCCCCCCGCGCATGGTGCGCCAAATGGGTCGACGGGTGAAAAAAATTCTCGCGGTCCCATTGATCAAGTTGATCGTTTTTCAGCATTGCCTGCGTCCTTGTCTTTACAGAGTGTCACCACCCAATCTTTTCAGTCTTTGACAACCATTTTGCGCGGCACATTGGCCAAACATTCCGGCCCATTGTTCCCAATCCGAATGCTTTCAGTAATTTCAAACCCCCAATCATCCATCCAAAGGCCGGTCATGAAATGAAACGTCATATTTTCCTGCAATACAGTCCTGTCGCCTGGCCGCAATGACATGGTGCGCTCGCCCCAATCTGGCGGGTAGCTCACACCGATGGGATAGCCGGTGCGGTTGTCTTTCGTAATGCCATATTTCTTGAGAATATCAAAAAAGGCGATCGCAATATCCTCGCAGCTATTGCCGACACGCGCCTTTTCCAGCCCCGCCTCCATACCTTCCAAAACGGCCTGTTCGGCATCCAGGAATGTCTGGGTTGGTTTGCCCAGGAAGACGGTTCGTGACAAGGGACAGTGATAGCGCTTCACAACACCAGCAATCTCAAAAAATGTTCCCTCTCCCGACCTCATGGGTGCATCATCCCAGGTCAAATGCGGTGCGGAGGCATCGGCGCCCGAGGGCAAAAGCGGTACAAGCGCCGGGTAATCCCCACCGGCCCCAATGGCCGGATCATAGCGCAAGGCGGCGTCATAGATCTCGGCCACCAAATCACATTTGCGAATGCCCGGCTCAACCTTTTCAACAATGCGCTCATGCATCCGCCCAACAATTTGCCCGGCCTGGCGCATCAAAGCCAACTCAGCCTCTGATTTCACGGCACGTTGCCAATTGACCAGGCCCGTCGCATCGATGAGCTGGGCGTTGGGCAGGTTGGCAATCAGTGCCATATAGGCCGCAGCGGAAAACCAATAATTGTCCATTTCCACACCAATGCGCCCTTTGGCCAAGCCGCGATCGGTCAATTGCGCCGCAAGATAGCTCATCGGATGGCGCTCAGTCGATTGCACATAGTGATCTGGATAACCGATGATATCGGACGGCTCCATAAAACAGGTGCGCAGCGCGCCCTTGGCATCCTGTCCTCGCCCATACCAAATTGGAGCCCCTTCCAGAGGCAGGATCACACATTGGTGCACATAAAATGACCAGCCATCATATCCGGTCAGCCAGTTCATATTCGAGGGATCCGAAACGATCAGCAGATCAATCTCGCGCTGTTGCATCTCTTGGCGGGTTTTTGTGAGCCGCTGATCAAACTCAATGCGCGAAAAATTCAGTTTAGCATGTGACATCACGGGCGCTCCTATGAAGGTATCTGTGAAAAACCTATCAGAGCCAGACCCGCTGTATATCCCCAGTGCGACATATTTTGCCAGGTTCAGCCGAACGGCCAAGCGGTGCTACTCTGGCTCTTGAATTCTATCCGCCGACCTGCGCCTATGGCCCATGAGCAGAGTGTTCCCAACAGCCAAGGTCAGCATGATCAGCCCCAACCCCAAGCGCGCCCTATGACAGCCCTGCACAGCCAAAGGACCATTGGTCTTGCACTTGCCATTTTCGGCGCGCTGCTGTTGACGCCTGATACCTTGTTCATGCGCCTGTCGCAGCTCGACGGGTTCAATATGTTGCTCTGGCGCGGCGGCCTCAGCGGCCTGGCCTATTTGATGATTTGGTATTGGATGCGCGGCCCGCGCGATCTGTCCCATATCTGGACCGGAAATTTTGCGATTATCGTCGCCTGCCAGACCGGTAATGCGGCGCTGTTTAGCCTCGCCATTGCGGTCGCACCTGTCACGGTTGTTTTGATCGGCGTGGCCACTGTGCCCATTTTCGCCGCTATTTTGTCGCGCTTCATATTGGGTGAAGCCCTTTCAACGCGCACAATTGTCACGGCCGCCATGGTCTTTTTAGGCCTATCCATCTCAGTATTGGGCAGCGACGACGGGCCGATCAAGCTCGACCTCATGACGCTCATCGGCGCGGGATTGGGGCTAGGTGTCGCCTTCAGCCTGGCGATGAATTTCACAATTATCCGCAAAGACACGGATGTGCCCTTTGTTCTGGCCATTGCCCTTGGTGCCATTGTCGCCGCCGGGCTGGCGGCATTCTTTGTAACCACACTCACCTGGCCGCCTCTGCCGCAGATGGGCGCGATTGCGGTCACCGGCATATTCATCCTTCCGCTGTCCTTCGTGACCCTCTCCTATGCGGCCCGCTTTGTGCCCTCCTCCACCGTGAGCCTCATCATGTTGCTCGAAACAGTTTTGGGCCCCTTGTGGATTTGGTGGGGCATTGATGAGGCCCCCAGCGCGACGATGTTGATTGGTGGTGGCATCGTTCTGAGCTGTCTGGCTGTGTTCTTGATCCTTGAGGGCCGCCGCGCCGCATGAAACACCGGCATGACAGCCACCCGCGACCCCAAAACAACGGCCAATTTAATGATCGACAAAGAGAATGTTGAGTTCTAGCCTCTGCCCGAGGAGAGTTACCATGACCCAATATGAGACGGCCGCATCAGACCTTCCCCTCAGCAGCTTGAGCGTGACAGAGCGCGTCTTTCAAGGCCTCACTCCGAGACTGGACGATGTGGTCATCATTGATGGGACGGATGGGCGACAATTTACCGCCGGCGAGGTGATCGACCACGTCAAGCGCCTGGCGGGTGGATTGCGCGCGGCCGGCCATGTGCCGCAAAAACCAGTTGCCCTTATGGCGCCGAACTCACCCGAATATTGCTTTATTTTTCACGCCGTCGCTTGGGCGGGCGGCACGATCACAACTTTAAATCCGACCTATACGGCGCAGGAAATTCGCCATCAGCTGCGCGATTCCGATGCCGGTCTGTTGATCACTGTTCCCGCCACGCTCGCGGTCGCCAAAGAGGCGCTGGAGGAGCTGCCAGAGGTGCAGCTTTGCGTTATTGGCAGCGCCGAAGGGTGCCAGAGCCTGTCGGAGCTATACGGCACGGCGCAAGAGCAGCAATGCCCGGTAGATTTGGACCGCCACAGCGTGGCCCTGCCCTATTCCTCTGGAACCACCGGCCTGCCCAAAGGGGTGTGCCTGTCACATCGCAACCTCTCCATGAATATCGACCAAACCGCTCAGGGCGCTGAATTTCGAGCTGGCGAGACCGCCGCCGCCTTCCTGCCTTTCTTTCACATCTACGGTATGACCGTGATGATGAATATGCATCTCGCCTGTGGTGGTGTTTTGGTCACCATGCCACGGTTCGATTTGGAGCTTTTTTTGCGTATTTGCCAAGACCACCGCGCCCGGCGCATGTGGATTGTACCGCCCGTCGCGCTTGCCTTGGCCAAACATCCCTTGGTCGATGCCTATGATCTGAGCGCATTGGAGCAAGTTTTCTCAGGTGCCGCGCCCATGGGCAGCGCCCTGTCTGACGCGGTGGCCAGTCGCCTCAACTGCGCCATGCTGCAAGGCTACGGCATGACCGAACTGGCGCCTGTGTCCCATATTACCCCCCTGAGCACCCCACGTTCTGGGGCCTCGGGGCTTGCGATTGCCAACACCCGCTGCCGAATTGTCAGCCCCGAGACTGGGGAGGACTTGCCACCGGGGGCGGAAGGCGAGCTTTGGATCAAAGGCCCGCAGGTCATGATTGGCTATCTCAACAATGAACAAGCGACCCAAGACACCCTGACCCCTGACGGCTGGCTGAAAACTGGCGACGTGGCGATCATTGATTCCGATGGGTATATGTTCATTGTGGATCGCCTCAAAGAGCTGATCAAATACAAAGGGTTTCAAGTGGCCCCGGCGGAACTGGAGGCCACTTTGGTCGGCCATCCGCAGATTCAAGATGCCGCGGTGATTGGCCTACCGGATGAAGAGGCCGGCGAAGTGCCCGTGGCCTTTGTCGTTTGCCAAGACCCTGCCCCCAGCCCGGAAGAGATCCAATCCTATGTCGGCGCGCAGCTGTCGCATTACAAACACCTGCACCGCGTCACCTTCGTCGAGTCAATTCCCAAATCGCCCTCGGGCAAAATTCTACGGCGTTTACTGCGCGACAGCCTTTAAATCAGGCCCGCTCCGCGGTCTCAGGCCAGATAAGCAAGTGAGAACAGCGACAAAACCGAGGTCCAGATGATCACCGGAGCGATGGTATCTGTGCGCACTTTGTAAAGCATGGCCAATGCGAAGGCCATCGCGCCCGACGGGCCGGCACCGTTGAGCAGCAGAAGATCATTCCAAAGCTCGGGCCGCGCACCCCAGGCCAGCACAGCCATGACGACCACTGGCATGAGCAGCAATTTGATGCCCGCCACAGCGGCGACTTTTTTTGTCGGCCAGAGTCTATGCCCCGATAGAATCACCCCAAGCGCAAAGAGCGTCAAAGGCGCCGCGCCCGCACCGGCGAATTTACAGGCCACTAAGAGCGGCTCGGCGGCGATCAACCCCAATCCATTGCTGCCCAGACCCAGGGCAATCGCAATCAAAACCGGGTTTTTGACCAGGCGCAGCAGGCTTTGCCCCGCCGATTGCCCGCGATTGGCCAATAAATCCGTTGTGATAATGAAAAATGCAAAAGTCACAGTGGCGTCCCAGACCACCGCTGCCATAATCGGGATATTGCCACCGCTGCCATAGATCAGCGTCGAAATCGGCCAGATATAAAGCAAGGAATTGACGAAAATGGTGGCCATTGCCAGAAGCCAAGCCTCTAGAAACGCAGATTTGAAAAGGTAAATCGAAAGCAGCAGGGTGGTCAGAAAGACCGCGATTTGCGCCAGAGCATAAAGCGCTATGGCGTCAAAATAAAAACTGTCGAGATCCACCCCATTGACCAAGGGGAAGATCAGAGCAGGTTGCAAGATCAAAAAGGCGATACGGTTGAGCGTGCTTGCCTCAGCCGTTGAGACAAACCGCATCCGCCCCATGGCAAAGCCAAGCACCATGATCGAGAACACAGGCAAAATATTGTGGGTTAGAATGGTTAGCAATTTGTGCTCCTGACACCGCAATGGCCCGTGCAGGACCGGCCTATAAGAGGGTGCGCGGCGCGGCAATAGGCGAAAATGCACCCGCCGCAGGCAGCCACGGCCTCTCCCGCACCCATGCGCTAGATGTGCACGCCGAACAGATACCCCACGCCCGTGGTCACCGCCATCGCCAGAACGCCCCAGCCCATCACCCGAACCATCGCGGGGCGCATCGGGGCTCCGCCGAGCTTCGCGCCCAGCGCACCAAGGCCGGCCAAAGCGCCCACAGTCACCGTCCAAACCGTTGGGACGATCCAATCCGACGGCACGACAACCGCCGCTAAAACCGGAATTGCAGCCGCCACGCTGAAGGTCAGGCCAGAGGCAACGGCGGCCTCAAGCGGGTTGGCGCTGTGGATCTCCGATAGTCCCAATTCATCGCGGATATGCGCGCCAAGAGCATCGTGCTCTGAGAGCTCCTGCGCCACTTTGCGTGCGGTTTCATCAGTCAGTCCACGCAAACGGTAAATCTCGACCAGCTCCTCAAGTTCTGCCGCCGGCATATCCCGCAGGGCCGCCTCCTCGCGCTTGATATCGGCGCGTTCCGTATCCGATTGCGAGGAGACCGAGACATATTCACCCGCCGCCATGGACATGGCACCGGCCACAAGCCCGGCGACACCGGCCACAAGGATGACCCGCGCATCCGGCTCGGCGGCCGCCACCCCCACCACCAAAGAGGATACAGAGACGATCCCATCATTCGCCCCCAGCACAGCCGCGCGCAGCCAGCTGTTGCGGGTGACGTAATGGGGATCATCTGGATGGGCGCTTGGGTGGGACATGCGGTCAATCTTTCCAAAATTTGACGCCATTAAAACATGCGGGCCGAAACTACTCAACGTCGGACCCAAAGAAAATCGCACAGATTGGACGGCGCGCCCGCAGCCAGGCAGGGCATCGTGCCAGGCCGGCCTAGCTGATCCGTCGCAGCAAAGGGCAGGTTTCCGAATTTGACACGCCGGGCAATTCCCGGATTCGCGAGAGAATGCTGTCGAATTCATAAAGACTTGTGGTCTCCAATTCGATCACCAAATCCCAAACCCCGCAGGTGCGGTGCAAAGAGGTGACCTCCGGCAGACGCTGCAATGCCTTTTGCACTGAACTGGCCGTGTTGCCGCGCACTTCAATCATCATAACGGCGCGCACCAGCTCATGGGTTTCCAGCCCGCCCAAGTCGATCGTGAAGCGTTTGATGACACGGCTGTCAATCAAGCGTGTGAGGCGCGCTTGCACAGTGCCACGCGCCAGCCCCAAAACACCCGCCAGCGTGGTGACCGTGGCCCGGCCATCAATTTGCAAGCGCGCAATGATTTTTCGGTCAATGTCATCGATATTGATCATTTTGTATATTGGCCTCAATTTTTTGAGCATTTCTTATATGAATTGAACAATATTTTAGCTGATTGTGCAATATGGGCATGGCAATTTTGACCCATCCTCGTTGACATCGGAGCGCAGCATGACACCTCATTGCACAATTTTAGGCCTGCCCCTTCAGGCGGGCACAGGGCGCGGCGGCTGCCTCATGGGGCCAGACGCCTTTCGCACGGCCGGGCTGGGAGAGGTCATCACCAGCCAGGGTTTTGGCTTGACCGATCTTGGAAATCTACCCTTTCCAGCCTCTGTACCAGAGGTGAACGGCCCCGCGCATTTGAAGAAACTGCCCGAAATCGTGGCCTGGACGCGGGATATTCAAACGCAGGCAGCCAAGCTGGCCGCCCAGGACACTTTTCCAATTTTCATCGGTGGCGACCACTCAATGGCGGCCGGCACATTGTCCGGCGTGGCACAGGCGGCGGCTGAACGGGGACGGCCGCAATTTGTGCTCTGGCTGGATGCCCATCCCGATATGAACACGCTCACCAGCAGCCTGAGCGGACATTTGCACGGCACGCCGATGGCCTATGCACTGGGCCTAGAAAGTTTTGAGGGGATATTCCCCCCCCTGCCCGCGCCCTTGGATCCGGCCAATATATGTATGATGGGGCTGCGGTCTGTCGATGAGGCAGAACATCGCTTCATTGCGGAGATGGGCATTGATGTCTATGACATGCGCCGCATCGATGAATTGGGCGTTGTCAAACCTATGGAGGCCTTTTTGCGCCGCGTGGCGCAGTCCAATGGCCTGTTGCATGTGAGCTTCGATGTGGATTTCCTCGATCCTGAAATCGCCCCCGCCGTCGGCACAACCGTGCCGGGCGGCGCCACGTTCCGCGAAGCGCATTTGATCATGGAAATGATCCATGACAGTGGCCTCGCCAGCTCCCTTGATTTAACCGAATTGAATCCCTTCCTCGACATCCGAGGGAAAACTGCAACGCTGATGTGCGATCTGACCGCGTCTCTTTTGGGCCGCAAAGTTCTAGATCGCCGCACAAGAGGTTTATAATATGGCCGCTCCCAATCCTTCAGCTCTGGCGATGGTGCCATTTGTTTCGGTGCAAGATATGATGCGGATCGTAAATGCAATCGGCCCGCGACAAATGTTGCGGGAACTTTGTGCCTATATCGAAGCAGATTTTCGACGGTGGGAAACCTTTGACAAAACACCGCGCATTCCGGCCCATTCGGAGGAAGGTGTGATCGAGCTGATGCCCACCTCCGACGGGGCATATTACGGGTTCAAATATGTCAACGGCCACCCCGCCAATATGGCGCGCGGATTTCAGACAGTCACGGCCTTCGGCGTTCTGGCCAAAGTCTCCAACGGCTATCCGGTTCTATTCACCGAAATGACCATCCTAACAGCCCTGCGCACCGCCGCCACCAGCGCCATGGCGGCAAAATATTTGGCGCCAAAATCCGCTCGGACAATGGCCATGATCGGCAATGGGGCGCAATGCGAATTTCAGGCTTTGGCCTTTCAAGAGATCCTCGGAATTGACACTGTCCATCTGTTCGACATCGACCGCAAGGCCAGCGAGAAAGCCGCGCGAAACTTGGCAGACACAGGCTTGAAACTGCGCCTCTGCGCCAGCGCCGAAGAGGCCGTCTCCGGGGCCGATATCATCACCACCTGCACCGCAGATAAGCAAAATGCCACTGTATTAACTGACAATATGGTGGGTGCAGGCGTGCATATCAATGCCATTGGCGGCGACTGCCCGGGCAAGACTGAACTGCACCGTGATATTTTGCACCGCTCAGATATTTTTGTCGAATACCCACCGCAAACCCGCATCGAAGGCGAAATCCAGGCCTTGGCAGCCGATCACCCTGTCACAGAGCTATGGCAGGTCGTGGCCGGGCAAAAACCAGGCCGCAGTACCGAACGACAAATCACGTTATTTGACAGTGTCGGTTTTGCGATAGAGGATTTTTCGGCGCTGCGGTATCTGCGGGATCAATTGGAACGCACCGGGCATTTTGTCCAGCTTGACCTTCTCGCCGATCCCGATGATCCGCGCGATTTATTCGGCATGATCAACCGTGCCAAAGAGGACCTATGATGGACCATTTCCGCAGACAGATGCGCGCCAAAGCCTATGCCTCTGACGCAGAGGTTTTGCACCAATTAGCCGCATTGGCCCCAAGCCCCGAGGCGCGCGCCGAAATTTCCCGGCAGGCCAGCGCCATGGTTGCGAGACTGCGCGCAGAGGCTAAGCCCTCTGTGATGGAGTTATTCCTTGCGGAATATGGCCTGTCCTCTGAGGAAGGCGTTGCCTTGATGTGCCTGGCCGAAGCGCTGCTGCGCGTGCCGGATGCGGCCACCATGGATGCATTGATTGAAGACAAGATTGCCCCGTCCGAATGGGGCAAACATCTGGGGGAAAGCCATTCCACTTTGGTCAATGCCTCGACCTGGGCGCTTTTGGTCACGGGACAGGTGCTCGATGCGCCCGAGACCGGCATGGCCGGACTTCTGCGCGGGGCGATCAAACGCCTCGGCGAGCCGATCATCCGCCAAGCTGTGGCGCGGGTCATGCGCGAAATGGGGCAACAATTTGTCCTGGGTCAAACCATCCAAAAGGCCCTAAGCCGCGCGGCAGGTTTTGAGGCAAAAGGCTATCTGTACAGCTACGATATGTTGGGGGAAGCGGCGGTCACCGATGAGGACGCACGCGGCTACCATATGGCCTATGCTGATGCGATTGCGCAAATCGCCAAATCTGCCTCTGGCAAGGATATCTCAAGCAATCCTGGCATCTCCATCAAACTCTCTGCACTGCATCCCAATTATGATCTGCAACATCGTGCGGAAGTGATGGACGTATTGGTGCCCCGCGCGCGATCCTTGGCGCTTTTGGCAAAATCTGCCGGAATCGGGCTGAACATCGATGCCGAAGAGGCCGCACGTTTGGATCTCTCGTTAGATGTGATAGAGGCTGTTCTGTCAGAACCCAGTCTGGCACGCTGGGACGGGTTTGGGGTTGTGGTGCAAGCCTATGGCAAACGCGCCGCTTACGTCATTGATTGGCTCTATGCTTTGGCCGAAAAATTGGATCGCCGCATCATGGTGCGTTTGGTCAAGGGCGCCTATTGGGACACGGAAATCAAATTGGCGCAGGTTGACGGCCTCCCGGGTTTTCCGGTGCTGGCCACGAAACCGCATACCGACATGCACTACATCTGCTGCGCGCAGAAACTGCTGGCCATGGCTGATCGCATTTACCCTCAATTTGCCACCCATAACGCCCATACCATCGCCGCCGTATTGCACAGCGCGCGCGCTCAGAAGGTGACAAATTTTGAATTCCAGCGTCTGCATGGCATGGGCGAAGCTCTGCATGAGCAAGTGTTGCAAGAGCATGGGGTTGCCTGCCGGATTTATGCGCCCGTTGGGCACCATTCCGATCTTCTGGCCTATCTGGTGCGCCGGCTTTTAGAGAACGGCGCCAATTCCTCCTTTGTGAATCAGATTTTTGATGCGGAGGTTCCGGCCCATGTGGTGGCCGCGGATCCCTTTGAAAAAGCGCAGGAGGCCGGCCCAAAAATTTCCCTACCCGCAGATATTTTCGCACCAGGCCGCCGCAACTCCAAAGGATTTGATCTTTCAGATCCAGAGGTTTTGGCGCATCTGCAAGCCCAGCGGGTGCGGCGTCAAACCTGGAGCTATGGCGATCTTGGCCAACCTCATCGCGTGCACAGCCCAGCGACGGGAGACCAAATTGGACAGATTGGGTTTTTATCCGCAGACCAGGCGCAGCAGCTGGCCATGGCCGCCACCCCGTGGCAGGTCCCCCCATCCCAGCGGGCCGCAGCCTTGCGCAAAGCGGCTGATCTTTATGAAAACCACGCGGAGGAATTTTTTGCTCTGCTCACCCATGAGGCAGGTAAAACGCTGAGTGACTGCATTGGCGAATTGCGCGAAGCGGTGGATTTTCTTCGCTATTACGCCCATCAGGCAGAGGCGCTGGCCAGCACCTCGGATGGAATTTTCACCTGCATTAGCCCTTGGAATTTTCCTTTGGCCATTTTCACAGGACAAATCGCCGCCGCTTTGGCCATGGGCAATGGGGTCTTGGCCAAGCCGGCCGAAGCCACGAGTTTGATTGCTGTGCAAGCAACCGCAGTTTTGCATCAAGCGGGCGTGCCAAAAACCTGCCTACAGCTGGTTCCCGGGGAGGGCGCTGTTGTGGGTCCTGTTCTATGCGCTGCGCCCAATGTTTCCGGAGTTTGCTTCACAGGCTCAACCGCGACAGCGCAGGCGATCAACCGGGTCATGGCAGAAAACCTACCACCACAGGCACCCTTGATTGCCGAAACCGGCGGGTTGAACGCCATGATTGTCGACAGTACCGCCCTGCTTGAGCAGGCCGTGCAGGATGTGGTTGTCAGCGCCTTTCAATCGGCCGGTCAACGCTGCTCGGCACTGCGGATGCTTTATGTGCAAAGCGATATCGCAGATGCGTTTGAGCGGATGTTGTGCGGCGCGATGCAAGCCCTCGTGGTTGGCCCCCCAGAAACGGCCGATTGCGATGTCGGGCCGGTGATTGATGCGGCCGCTCAAGCGCGTATTGCGGCTCATATCGCAGGTCACAAGATCCTATTTCAAACCTCAGCGCCACAGAAAGGATATTTCGTTGCCCCAACGATCCTATCGGTGAGCGGAATGTCTGATCTGCACGAAGAAATCTTCGGGCCCGTGCTGCATTTGGCGCGCTATGATGCGGGCGATTTGGACCGGGTGATCGATGAGATCAACGCCAGCGGCTATGGTCTAACCTTCGGGTTTCACAGCCGCATTGATGATCGCGTGCAAAAGGTTGTCAGCCGCGTCAACGTGGGCAATCTTTACATAAACCGCAATCAAATTGGTGCCGTCGTTGGCTCGCAGCCCTTCGGCGGCCATGGGTTGAGCGGGACGGGGCCAAAGGCGGGCGGGCCGCGCTATTTACCGCGCTTCGCAGCGCAAAGTCTCATGACGGCCGAGGGCCCGTTACCCCCTCAGATGAGTTTGGCAGAGCTCGAGCAAGCCTTCGCTGGTCCGCCGCCACAGCAGAGCCATAGCACCGAAGATTTGCCCGGCCCCACAGGCGAGTCAAACCGCTACCTCTTGCGGCCCCGATCACGCGTTCTGTGCATGGGCCCCGGGGCAGACACCCGCGCACAAGTCGCCCGTGATATGGGATGCAGAGCCGTTGCCGCAGAGGTTGCGATCTCCGACGTGACCAAGATTGCTGATTTGCAAGCGGTGGTCTATGCCGGTCCGCAGGCGCAGGCCCTCCGCCAAGCGTTAAGCGCGCGACCCGGTGCGATTGTACCCTTGCTCATGGATGAGACATTCAAACAGTGGCTGGTGTGTGAGCAGTCGATCTGCATAAACACAACCGCCGCCGGAGGAAACCCCGCCCTCTTGGCCAGTTAAACCGGCCAAGAGGACTTCTAATTGAAACATGGGGAGGGCGAACGCATCGGATAAAAATCCGGTTTGCGCCTCTTATCTATACCGCAGTTATCTATGTATTAAATGAATTTTGAAAGCTTACGAGTGATACGCATAAGAGAAATCATCAGCATAAGCAGAACAATTTGCCCGGCCATATCACCGGAGGAATATCCGATTATTAAAATCCAGTTAATCTCACTGTCGTAAAGCATTGACAGTGCGATACCGTTGAGAACGGATGCAATTGCCGCAATAATTAAGCATTCTTTCCAGGAGAAATTAAATACATCCTTATTACACGATCCTCGATAGGTTTGGACCATTCTGACAGCGACATAAACCACGCCCAAAGATGCCAAAGGGCTCAAAACAGCTAGGTTGATCGAGTTGCCGTAAACAGTCGTGGCCCACATGAGGTAACTGGAGGGCAGCAAGTAAAGCAGGCCCCGCCATCCCAGGAAATAGACCGCCAATACTCGGATGCCGTGGGGCAAAAAGACCACGCTGAAAACAATTGGCAGCTGCGGTGCCAATATCTTTTGAAGCGGCATCACGAGCCCAGAGGTAATTGTATAAGCTGAAATATATCCGACGCTCACCACAACAAAGGTGAGCCAATCGAGATTAAGTTTCCGCAACACTATACAGCCCGCGCTTTTTCTCCGGATTTCTCAGCAACAATTCCTTTTGCTCAAGCTGTTTCAATGCCCGAAAGAAGGTGGGACGGGCCATCTTGGCGCTCAAAGGATGCGACAACAATTGATGCGTTTGAAATTGCCCATCTGCATCAGATTGCTCATGGGCCGCCATTAAAACCAGTTTTTCAGGCTGCGATAGATCGCTCAACCCTAAATCGATTTCAATCTCAAAAATCAATTTTGCCAAACGAGACAACTGTTTCATTGCATTACTCATCACCAAACCTCACGTTAAACTTCATCACTTGTAACAAATACGCAATCAACTGGCAAATAGTGTGTATGAATAATCAGAAATTAAAAAAATATACTAAATGAAAATATTGCATTTTTAAATTTCCAGTAAATTACAAAATCTCCATTCTATTTGTATAATAATCAAATATCTTAAGCAGATAAATTGGCGTGATCTCACAAATCATCCAGGTTTATCCGCCCCCCTCAGCACCACCCAAATCGCGCATGACCTGGTCGCAATTCCCGCAGACAGGCGTCGCAAATGTGATGGCATAAAGTGGCAGAATCGATCATGGTTTGCAGGCATTCAGCGATGGCGTCGCTGGCGGGTGGCATATTCCACTTGCGCAAAATGGATCCTGAACGCCGGGATTTGTTTTTCAATGAGGTGTCGACATGACCCAAATCAAGCGCCCAAATTTTCACCGATTTCACAATGGATCAAAAGCGGCTCTGCCGTTTAGCGATGCGGAATATGAAACCCGCCTCGCGGGGCTGCGCAAGATCCTGCGCGACAAAGGTGTTAACGCGGCTGTTTTTACATCGATGCACAACATCGCCTATTATTCGGGCTTTCTTTACTGCGCCTTCGGCCGTCCCTACGGCTTGGTTGTCACCGCAACGGACTGCGTCACAATTTCCGCCGGCATCGACGCCGGCCAGCCCTGGCGCCGCAGCTTTGGTGACAACATTACCTATACGGATTGGCAGCGCGACAACTATTGGCGCGCAATTGCCTCTGTGACAGGACAGGGCGCTGTCATCGGCTATGAGGGCGATCACCTGTCCCTCACCCAGGCCGCAGCGCTCACCAGCTTTTTGGCTCCAAAAGCCCAGGTCGATCTGGCGCAGGCGACAATGCAACAGCGCATGAAGAAATCGGCGGCTGAAATTGCGCTCATTCGCGCCGGAGCTGCAACCGCGGATGTGGGCGGCTTCGCGATCAAGGATGCTGTCCGCGCCGGGGTGCGCGAAATTGACGTGGCCATGGCGGGCCGCGACGCAATGGAGGCGCATATTGCGCGGGAATTTCCAGATGCGGAGTATCGGGACACCTGGGTCTGGTTCCAATCTGGCCTCAACACCGACGGGGCGCATAACCCCGTAACAAGCCGCGTCTTGCAGCGGGGTGACATTCTAAGCCTCAACACCTTCCCCATGATTTCAGGATATTACACAGCTTTAGAGCGCACAATGTTTGTCGAGACCGTTGATGCGGCCTCCCGAGCCTATTGGGAGGCCAATGTCGCCGCCCACGAACTGGGCATCAGCTTGCTGAAACCCGGCGCCAGCTGTGCCGAGGTCACGGCCGGTGTAAACGCCTTTTTCGAGGACCGCGATCTGTTGCAATATCGGTCATTCGGCTATGGGCATTCCTTTGGCGTGTTGAGCCATTACTACGGAAGAGAAGCCGGGCTCGAGCTGCGCGAGGATATCGACACGATTCTAGAGCCGGGAATGGTCATTTCCATGGAGCCCATGATCACAATTCCAGACGGGCAACCGGGAGCGGGCGGGTATCGTGAACACGATATTTTGATCATTACCGAAGATGGTAATGAAAATATCACGCAGTATCCCTATGGTCCCGCCTTCAATGTGGTGGGAGGATAACACCGTCAATCCCTGAGCGAGATTTTCTGAGGTTGACTCCTGCACGCAAGGCCTGTTTTCAAGCCAAGGGGCAACTGTCAGATCAAATCTCGCTCTTAACAGCTATTCTATACGCAGAGCGCTTCAATAATTGACCAATCTAAAACGCATGGGCTACGTCTCATAGACAAAGTATCTGATACTCCCAGCTAAACATTTTTTTGCTCAAAGAAATCTTCGCCAATTTCAAAAAACTCAATATTGGGTGCCTCTTTTTTAAACTTCACAAACTGCTTCTTTAACCGGTTCTTTATACGTACAATTTCAGCCTGCTTGTTTTCAGTTTGATGGTGAATTCCAATCGCTATATTTTTTGGTTCGCTTGATGCAATCTTTTTAATTAAATGCTGATCTAAACGTTTCATTGCCCAACCAAATATAACCAAGTTACAGTCGTCCTTTATACTTTTGGGGAGAATTTGTTGATACACGGTATTTAAGTAGGCATTGCTTTGAATGGCTCGCAATTTTTCGTTATGGTCGCCTTCAGCAACAAATAATGGGTGACGTTTTTTTCTATTATTCAGCCAAGTATTTGTTATTTGTGTTAGCAAACAGCTATCTTCAGTTCTTTTTACTTTTTTCACTACACCGTTTTCAGTCTGCACCAAATGTAAAGCTCCGTGTGGAAAGAAAACAAGAGTTCTGCTGTTCTCCTTTGGATTCTTTTTATAGCGTATTCTATATAATTCCCAATTATCGTAGCTAAACCCATTCTCGCCCCAACAATCCTTTAGTGTTTTTTGCTTATCGTAATGTTCTAGTTTTGCGTTCTCAAAGAGATCATCCTCAATCCTGTTGTTAAGGTTGATAATCCAATAAACAAGTAAATCATAACTTAACGAAAATACGGTGTTAAATTGCTTTAAGAAAGCAATTCTCGTTTTTAAATCGTCTTCAACCGCACTATACTCGCAGTGTATTTCTTTAATTGTATCTATTAACGCAGTGCGCAATGCTGCATAGTTTTTCTCAATTTTTTCAGTCTCTAGTTCAAACTTTTCGTTTACTATTTTGGCAGTATACAGTTGCCGCAGAAGCAGTTCAAAGTTCGTTCCAGTTTTTAGTTTAGCCGCTAACGAGCAAAGATCTTCGGTAAGATATTCTCTAGTTTCACCGCAAGTAGGTTCTTTTTTAGCTTCGTCCCATAGGCTTTTATATTTAAATTTATCATGAATTCCTATGCTGAAACCATTTCCTAATATGAGCGTGGCGCGTTTATATTTAACTTTAATATCTAACCAATTGCTTAGTGCCATCTTGCAAACCTTCTTTTAAATATCTCAGCCAATATGCGGAGGCTATCATAAAATTCAATCCGCAAATAATCTCATTTCTGCGCTTGCAAAAAAATGCAGCTTTGTTCATTATCAGATAGTTGGCCCTGCATTTTCGGCCATAATTCGGCCTATTTATGGCGGATCATAGTTGCCTGTCAGGCTGCTTATCTCATTGGTTCTGTTTGGCACGCAGAGGCCTCGTCGGGGGACAAGATGCCGTGTGTCGCGTGCGGGCGCTCGGTATTGTAATGGGCGAGCCACTTGCCGATGCCCGCCTTTGCTTCCGAGCCCTACTCGAAAAAGTATTTTGGTCTATACTTGGCCCTATCGGTCGCTTTCTGCACAGAACCGCGCCAAGGAAAGGCGGCCTTTGGCGCCATGCATTCAACACGCAGGCGCATCAAGCTTGACCAAAATCCATATCATCTGCACCGGATATTCTGATTGTTCAAAAAGTCCTGGTAACTGAGCCGCAAGCCATCGCGCAAACCGACGCTGGCGGTCCATCCCAAGTTTGTCAGAAGGTCGACATCCATCAATTTTCGCGGCGCGCCATCTGGTTTGCTGGTGTCAAAAACCAAATTTCCTGTGAAGCCGACAACCTCTTTGACCGTGTCAGCCAGGTCTCGAATTGTGACATCCGCGCCGGTTCCGATATTTACATGCGAGAGCATCGCCTGTGTTTGCTCGGAAAAAATGTCTGAATGGAGGGTGTGAACAAAAAGGCTCGCCTCGGCCATATCATCCACATAAAGAAACTCGCGCTTCGCTGCGCCAGAGCCCCAAATCACAACTTCGCTCGAATTCCGATCCTTGGCTTCATGGAACCGGCGCATAAGCGCGGGCACCACATGGCTGTTATCTGGATGATAGTTGTCTCCAGGACCATAAAGATTGGTTGGCATCACCGATCGATAGTCTCTTCCATATTGACGATTGTAACTCTCGCACATCTTAATGCCGGCAATCTTGGCGATGGCATAGGGTTCATTTGTTGGCTCTAAGATGCCTGTGAGGAGCGCATTCTCGCGCATCGGTTGCGGCGCATGCCGCGGGTAAATGCACGAGGAGCCGAGGAACAGCAATTTCTGCACATCATTCAGATGGGCCGCATGGATCACATTGCTTTGGATTTGCAGATTCTGATAAATGAACTCTGCCGGGTAGGTGTTATTTGCGTGAATGCCGCCCACCTTCGCAGCAGCCAAGATAACCTCATCTGGGCGTTCTGATTGCATAAACTCCAGGACCGCAGCTTGGTCACATAAATCCAATTCGGCGCGGGTGCGGGTCAGGATCTCTACATCAGGCTGCTGTTGCAACTGGCGGCAAATGGCACTGCCCACCATGCCGTTGTGACCGCATATAAATATCTTCCTCATCTGGCGGGCCTAGCCTTCGATGGAAATTGGAAGTTCAAGATCATGCGCCTTGAGCAGCGCCTGACGACGGGCGGCCTTATGATCTTCTTGCACCATTTCTTTGCACATGTCTTGCGCAGTGATCTGAGGTTCCCACCCCAGTTCGGCTTTGGCTTTTGCCGGGTCACCTAAGAGCGTATCAACTTCTGCCGGTCTAAAGTACCGCGGATCAATTTTTACAATCACCTGTCCAACCCTAATTTTGGGCGCCAAGTCCCCATGCACCGCCGTCACGACGCCAATCTCATTTATCCCCGCCCCCTGAAACTCAATCTCGATCCCAAGAGCCTCTGCAGTCCAGGTCAGAAACTCCCTGACAGAATATTGTTTTCCGGTGGCAATAACATAATCGCGTGGTGCGTCCTGTTGAAGCATCATCCATTGCATGCGGACATAGTCTTTTGCATGCCCCCAATCTCGGAGCGCATCCATGTTACCCAAATGAAGACAGCTCTCCAGCCCCAATGCGATGTTTGCCAATCCTCGGGTAATTTTACGCGTCACGAAGGTTTCCCCTCTGCGGGGGCTTTCATGATTGAACAAAATACCGTTGCAGGCATATATTCCATATGCCTCACGATAGTTTACACAGATCCAATAAGAATAGAGTTTTGCCACCGCATAGGGCGAGCGCGGATAAAACGGCGTTGCCTCCGTTTGGGGAGTTTCTTGCACCAAACCGTAAAGCTCTGATGTGGAGGCTTGATAAAATCTGGTTTTTTGTTCGAGGCCTAGAAACCGGATGGCCTCGAGCAACCTGAGGGTTCCAATAGCATCAACATCAGCCGTGTACTCCGGGCTCTCGAAGCTGACAGCAACATGCGATTGGGCGCCTAGATTATAAATCTCATCCGGCTCTATATCCCTGATCAAGCGTGTAAGATTGGACGTATCTGATAAGTCACCGTAGTGTAGTTTGAAACGGCTGTTCTCCACATGGGGGTCTTGGTAGATGTGATCCAAACGCTGTGTGTTAAAAAGGGACGAACGGCGTTTTATTCCGTGAACTTCGTAACCTTTTTCCAACAAGAATTCTGCAAGGTAAGATCCGTCTTGGCCGGTTATGCCAGTGATTAATGCGCGTTTCATACAGTCCCTTTACTCATTTCTGGCGTAAACGTCGTCGTAACGGATGATATCATCCTCTCCCAAATAGGCGCCGATCTGCACCTCAATGAGCGTCATGGGCAGCTTGCCTGTATTTTCCAAGCGGTGTTTGGCCCCGAGCGGCACATAGACCGACTGGCCCTCCGTCACGAGTGTAACGTC
>Ga0209137_1000861_pt1 | contig 30727 bp, 27 predicted proteins | sample SaaInl5LU_22_DNA_FD_184642 | JGI IMG/M metagenome (GOLD analysis project Ga0209137, IMG submission 184642) | Marine microbial communities from expanding oxygen minimum zones in the Saanich Inlet - ESP_105LU_22_DNA (SPAdes) (version 2) | ecosystem: Environmental > Aquatic > Marine > Intertidal...
CACCAAAAAAGAATATTCTAAGAGACACCACAGCGGATATTTAGGACAAAAAAGCAAAGAGGAATAATGAGAACAATCGTAGTTATTCCAGCTCGCTGGGAATCAACTAGATTACCGGGTAAACCTTTAGCACTTATCGGTGACAAACCAATGATCCAACATACCTGGGAAAGGGCATCACAGTCCATTGCAGATGAAGTGATTGTGGCGACAGATAGTCAATTAGTTTTTGATACTGTTATTGGTTTTGGTGGTCAAGCTATTTTAACAGGAGATTGTTCAACAGGAACTGAAAGAGTTATAGAAGTTCAAAAACTAAAACATGCAGATTTTGTGATCAATGTCCAAGGTGATGAACCATTCATAGAACCTAAAGATATCGATAACGTAATTAAGACCCTTAACGCGTTTCCAGAATTTATTATCACTTTAAAGACTAACCTCATCGATAATGAATCAACTGATCCTAATGCCGTTAAAGTGATTACCGATAATTCTGGCAATGTTGTGATGTTTACTAGAAGTTCAGTTTATGTGGAAACTAATTTTGTTTTTAAGCATATTGGTATTTACGGATATAGTGCTTCTAATCTAGATATAATTTCTAATGCTAAACCAACCGAATCGTCGATATCAAACTCTTTAGAGCAATTGACATGGATGGATAATGGTATATTAATGTTAGCTGGTTTTACCGAGTATAAATCATTTGGCATTGATACACCATCAGATTTAGAGCGCGCAAATAAAATGTATAAATAAGATATGTTACTACCACAAATAGACCACACTTCACCATCATTCATTATGGCATACCAAATGGATGATGATATATGTGATAAGATTATAGAAGATTTTGAATATAGAGAAAACAATTCTACTTTTGATAAAGTTAGGGGATATCACCGATTACAAAATGGACAAATGGATTCGGATCTTATGGATGAATACATGACAAATGTACGTGAGGCATTCAATGCTTATAAAAAAGAATACAAATGGTGTCATGTTATGGGAACTAGTTGGAGCTTTTTTCCGCCCTTTAATATTCAGCGATATGATCCAGGCGATGCATATAATCCAACACACATTGAAGAAGGTGGACCAAGAGAGGGAAAGATTCAAAGAATACTTGCGTTTACAACATACCTCAACGATATCGAAGAAGGTGGCGAAACTGAATTTGTCTATCAAGGTATTAAAGTAAAGCCAAAGAAAGGTCTAACGTTAATCTGGCCAGCAGGATGGACACATCCTCACCATGGTATTCCAGCACCTAATGAAATTAAATACATTGCTACGGGTTGGGCTGGTTATCATTTTAGAAATAGAGAATAACTAATAGGTTAACATATGAAATTTAAGAAATTAACCGGACTTCCACAATTTGAACTAGCACCATATGTTAAGCAAATAATAGAAGATAACCAAGGATTTGATATGCAAATCTATTTGGGATGCGATAGTCAAAACAAGGCTACTAAAACTATTTATGCCACTACTGTTGTATTCCACATAGCGTCGACCGGGTGTCATGTGATCTATAAGAAAGATGAAGTGCCTGTAATTAGAGATATGTGGACCAGATTATGGAAAGAAACTGAAAAATCTTGTGACGTTGCGCTCTATTTAAGAAAACATGGCATAGAAGTTTCAACCATTGATTTAGACTATAATACAGATCCTTCTAAGAAATCTAATAAATTAGTTAGCGCAGCAGTTGGTTATGTAGAATCTTTAGGTTTTAAAGCTAGATGTAAACCAGATCTTTTACCTGGAGCATATGCAGCGGACAATATTGTAAACTAAATAAAATTGATACATATAACAATAGTAATAAAATAATCAAAATATGTCATTAGCAGACGGATACGAAAACGAGAAAAATAAAAAAGGAGCACAGAAGAAAAAGGCTACTCCATTCTTAGATGAGTTTGGTGAAGATTTAACAGCTGCGGCTGCTGATGGTAAACTAGATCCTATTATCGGTAGAGATAAAGAGATTTATAGAATTTGCCAGATATTAGCCCGTAGAAAGAAAAACAATCCTATTATTTTAGGTGACCCCGGCGTTGGTAAGACAGCTATTGTTGAAGCCATCGCACAACGAATTGTTGACAAGAAAGTGGCGAGAGTACTTGTTAACAAACGACTCATTTCTTTAAATATGGCAAACATAGTTGCAGGTACTAAGTACCGTGGTGAGTTTGAAGAGCGTATGAAGAATATTGTCGACGAACTTAAAAACAACGACAACGTGATTGTGTTCATTGATGAATTACACACAATCGTTGGTGCAGGTGGTGTAAGTGGTGCATTAGATGCATCTAACATTCTTAAGCCAGCATTAGCACGTGGCCAAGTACAATGTATTGGTGCTACAACATTAGATGAATATCGTGAAAACATTGAGGACGATGGCGCGCTTACACGTCGATTCCAGGAGGTCTTTGTCGACGCACCGTCTGTTGAAGATACTATCGATATCCTAATGCGCATCAAACATAACTATGAAGAGTATCACTCCGTAGAGTACACATCAGAAGCTATTGAAGCTTGTGTTAGAATGAGCGATCGTTATATTAAACAACGTGAACTTCCAGATAAAGCAATTGACTTATTAGACGAAGCTGGGGCAAGAACACATTTGCTAGAGGTTAAGATACCGGCTAAAATCAAAAACCTAGAGAAAGAGGCCGAAGATATTAAACTACAAAAGAAAGCTGCAGTCGAGGAACAAGATTATGAAGTGGCTGCTAGGCTAAGAGATTCCCAAATTTCAATAGAAGGTAGAATAGCTGAAGAGACTAGGTCTTGGGAGGAATCGCTTAAATTAACTAAGCGTCAAATTAATGTATCTGATATCGCTGAAACCATCTCTACTCAAACTGGAATTCCAGTAAATAAATTAGGCACTGATGATCTTAAGATGATTAAGAAAATGTCATCTGAAATTAAGAAGATGATTATTGGTCAAGATCAAGCAGTTGATGCTCTGTGTAGAGTCATTAAGCGTTCTAGAACTGGTGTCGCTAGTCATAGAAAACCAGGAGGATCATTCATGTTTTTAGGACCGACTGGTGTTGGTAAAACCGAAACAGTGAAGGCTTTAGCAGAATACATGTTCGGTGATATTGATGCTATGATTAGAATTGATATGTCAGAATATCAAGAAAAGTTTAATGTTAGCCGATTAATAGGTTCGCCTCCAGGATACGTTGGACACGAAGAGGGTGGTCAATTAACAGAAGCAGTTAGACGTAAACCTTATTCAGTTGTCTTATTTGATGAAATCGAGAAAGCACACCCCGATGTATTCAATACTTTATTACAAGTATTAGATGAGGGTAGATTGACAGATTCAAGTGGTCGTACAGTTGATTTTACCAATACTATTATTATCATGACGTCAAACGTGGGTGCTAGAAAGATTTCAGATTTCGGATCTGGTATTGGATTTGCTAGTAATTCGACAATCGCTGAAGAAAGCAAAAAGATGGATTCTATTATTAAGAAGGAATTAAAGAATAAATTTAGTCCTGAATTCTTAAATAGATTAGACGATATTATTTTGTTTGATCAATTAGAAACTAAAGATATACTCAAAATAGTTCAAATAGAATTAGATAACTTTTCATATAGAATGGGAGAAGAAGGATATGTATTTAAATTCTCTAAACTAGCAAAAGACTTTTTAGCAAAAGAAGGATATGATCAAGCATATGGTGCCAGACCTATCAAGAGAGCTATTCAGAAATATGTAGAAGATATTGTTGCTGATGCAATCATAGATCAAGATATTCAAAAAGACGTAGAATATTTGATCACAAAGAAACCAGCCAGCGATAAACTTTTTATTAAATTATAGTATAACATCTATAAACACATAATAAATGATAGATTTTACACATAGATTTAAAAACCTAGTAATAGAGATTGATGATTACGGAGATGTTTCTAAACCAAGAGACTTAGAAGTTAAAGAACTTTTATTAGCAGATTTAGAAATTGATCCAACTAGACCAATTGCTGATTTTGCAGCGAGAGGTTTTAATTGGAAATACTTTGCAGGTGAAATGGCGTGGTACTTACACAGAGACAATAATATAGATTATATTAATAATTTCTCAGGCTTCTGGAAAGGTATTACAAATCCTAACACTAATGAAATTAATTCCAACTACGGTTCTCTTGTAATTAATGATGAACAAATTGGATGGGTCGTAGATTCGCTTTTAGCAGACAATAATAGCCGACAAGCTATTATGTTTTTTAATCAACCTAAGTTTCAATTCAAAGGCAATAAAGATTTCGTATGTACGATGTATGCTAATTTCTTTATTAGAGACAACAAATTGAATATGAAAATTCAAATGAGATCCAATGATGTATTTTATGGATTAACATTTGATGCACCGTTCTTTTCATTCTTGATGCAATCAGTTTATCTTATTCTTAAAAAGAATGAAAAATACAACACATTAGAATTAGGCACATATTATCACTTTGCAGATAACTTGCATTTTTACGAACGACACTACGATATCGTAAATAAGATTATAGCCGAAGACGTAGAGAATACAAATAATAATTTAATTCTAAAAGAACCTCTTATTGATTATGAAAATGGCAGTGTGTTTTTAACAGAAGCTGGTATTGAATTTACAACAAGAATTGATCAAACACAAGGCGCTAAAGATATTGACTATAAAAACATATTGAGTGACTACTTTACATTGTAACATGGCAACACCTCCGAAAATACATATTGATCCAACACACATCTTAGCAGAAGACTTTGAGAAACTGTTGATATCTAAGTATGATATATTCTATAGACGAATAGTCGAATATGTTTTAAATATTATTGAAAAGAAACCAGAGGACAATGTGTTAGCAATACTCGTTGATGACGAAGGGCACGAATACGAAATGGTTCTACCTGAATCTGGTTTTGAAAAATCATTAGGAAAGGCTAAAAAGTATTTCTCTATGATTGAAGAATACGAGACATGTGACTTAATTAAACAAATGCAAAAACAAATATCATAATGAACTATTTCCCAAAAGATAAAGAATTTCAAAGATACGCTAAGTCAGAATTTAATGTAAGCGGTTCACATCTAGATCTATATAGTGCAGTTGCTAATAAGCAAGCATCAATGACCCCGTATATTTTAGAAGAAAGAGAAATGAGAGTTACTCAAATGGATATCTTTTCTAGATTGATGGCTGATAGATTGTTATGGGTTGCAGGTCCTGTAAATGATGCAATGAGTACCGTTGTACAAGCACAGTTAATGTTCTTAGCTAGTAATAGTGCAGACGATATTACAATGCATATTGATTCACCGGGAGGTTCAGTTAAGTCTGGTCTTTCAATGGTCGATGTGATGGAATATATACCATGTGATATACGTACAGTGAATACAGGGATGGCAGCTTCAATGGGTTCAGTACTATTAGGTGCAGGAACTAAAGGCAAGAGAGCTTCTCTAAGACACTCTACGACTATGTTACACCAATCTTCAGGTGGTTTTAGTGGAAACATTCAAGACGCTGAAGTTGATTGGGCTGAATGGCAAAAAGTAAACTTAGAGCTTTTTAATTTGTTAGGTTCATACTGTGGTAAGAAAGCAGAGAAGGTAATGAAAGATGCTACAAGAGACTTTTGGTTAAATGCAGAAGAGGCTGTTGCATACGGCATAATTGATGAAATCATAAAACCAAAATAATATTAATATATAAAATATGGCAAATAGAGAGAAAACACGCGAAGTTTTTATTGAGCTAATTAATTTACAACTCAAACCTCATAATAAGACATATGAGGATGTGGTTGATATTGCCGACTGGTATATGCAATATAATACCACTAGAGAAAGAGAACAAGAATTTATCAAACAGGCTACGCAAATACTCAGAAACAAACTTAAAATGAGTAAGTCTACTTCTGAAAGAGAAATCAACTGGTTTATTTTACAATGGGGTTTGACAACTAATGGGAGTCCTATAGAAGAAGAAACTGTAGCAGTAGAAGCTAAGAAGGCTCGAGAGAGAAAAACCAAAAAGTAATAACATATTACAAAATAAATAAAAAGGCACTATAATATAGAGCCTTTTTTGCTTTATACCGGTAACTAGTATTGATAAATAGAATATGAATCCTAGAATTAAAATACCGGAATGGATCATCGATGGTCCAGCAGATATCGAATATCGTACATATAAATTAAGAGGCGCTATCTCTGATCTAAGAAAGAAACTGGTGGCTGGTAATTTAATGGACGTTTTATTTGAAATCGACGACACATTAGATTACTTATATAGATATGATGCTGTTAAGGCTACACAAGATCCCAATCCAATTAATCAAATTGTTGGTGGATTTGAATTTCCTAATTTAGAATTAGTGTTTTCAACTGAAGAGGAATTAGAATTAGATAGCGTATTAGATGGTGTATTAGATGAAGCGATTGATTCATATGAAGAAATTCATGCAATATGTAGGGAACAATGGAGGATTATAGAAAATGGCATGACATGTAACTATGTTCCAAATAAGCCGTACTTTTTAAATGATGGGTTTGTTTTTATTAAGACTCCTGATAATGCAATGCACGTATATCATTTCATAAAGCCCAATAAATACTTTACACAGGACTGGAAAAAGTTTAAATTAAACCACATGCAGACTGAAAAATGGACAGATGAGAATTATTTCGCACGCGTCGAAGAAATTGTTTCTAAGCAATCAGATAAGATTGTTATTAGAATAGACTGCAAAACAGATACTATTTTAGAAAATAATGCAATATGCGTAATAAACCAAAAGATATTTTCTATGTTACACAGAGACTACTCATTTTAATAATGATATATAAATCAAGAAAAATAACTATAAACACATGCCAACTGTTTCAAATCAAAACATAATTTTAGTATTACCTGAATTAGCGAGAATCGTTAGAGGTCAGGCTAATAGCATAAATGTTGTACTACACCAAGACTATATCGGTAATCAATTGAATATCGGTGTTACTAACGATGTTAAAGTAGAATTGTATAACTCAGACAATACTGTTATTGCAACTCTTTCTAAATCACTTGGAAATCTAACATACGGTGCTGCTAACTCAGACGATCAAGGTGTAATCAATATTCCTTTGACAGGTGATCAAACTGCAGCTTTACCATTTAGCACCGACGCAACATATGGTGCATTAAAAGCTAAAGTAACTGTTACTTTAGGAATTAATCAAACTATTTTACCACATATTAAACTAGCAAACGTTTATGATGCTGGTAAACAATTAGGTGATATCGTTGTAAGTAGATTTACTCTACCAGGTGCAGTATATAAAGTAAAATCATTTGCAATTAGCGAAAAGCCAGCACAGGGTCAAATCGTATTAAATGATGAATCACCTTCTGGTGTTACTAAAATTAGAATTGCAGTTAAAGACGATAAGGGTTATAGAAACTCTTATTTAGAATCAGTTTTAGAGAATAGAATTAATGTCGATGGTGTTAAGGTTTCATTATTCTTAACTAACGTAAATAACAACAGCGAATATTCTGCATTTGAAATTAAAAGTTGGTCAAGAATTGATGTACTAAATCAAGATGTCAATAATCCAATTAATAACGATGCTGATGACGCTATCGAATTGATAGTTGTTTCTGAAGGTAATTCAAGTATCCCTGGTTCAACATATAAGATTGAAGCTGGTGATGAATTAGGTATCTTTACAGAGTCATACTCATCACCTCATGGTATTTCAATTACTCCAGAAGGATTAGCGAAAATAGATGATATTAATAACATCACATTTAGTGGTGGTGCAATTGTCAACAATAACGGTAACGGTAATTTAGAAGTGGTATTCCCTTCAGTTGCGGTAACTACTTCTGGAACTTCTGGTTCTTCAGGTATTGACGGCCAAAATGGAACTTCAGGTATTGACGGCCAAAATGGAACTTCTGGTATCGATGGAACTACTGGTCTAAGCGGAACTTCTGGTATCGATGGTCAAGCTGGAACTTCAGGCGTTGATGGAACATCTGGTATCGATGGTACGTCTGGTATCGATGGAGCACAAGGTGAACAAGGTGCTGCCGGTCAAGATGGTACATCAGGTATTGATGGAGCACAAGGTGAACAAGGTGTTGCCGGACAAAACGGTACATCGGGCGTTAACGGTTTAGATGGAACATCTGGTGTTGACGGACAAAGCGGAACTTCAGGTATCGATGGTACATCTGGTTTAAATGGCCAAGACGGAACATCCGGCATTAACGGTATAAATGGTCAAGATGGTACTTCTGGTATTGACGGTCAAGCTGGAACTTCAGGTATCGATGGTATAAATGGTCAAGACGGAACATCTGGAACTTCGGGTGTTAGCGGAACTGATGGTACTTCTGGTATTAATGGCCAAGACGGTACTTCAGGTATTGATGGTATAAACGGCCAAGACGGAACTTCAGGTTTAAGCGGTACTTCTGGTATTGACGGCCAAGACGGAACTTCAGGAGTTTCTGGAACTTCCGGTTCTTCAGGTATCGATGGTGCACAAGGCGAGGCTGGAACTTCTGGTTCTTCAGGTATTAATGGAGCACAAGGTGAACAAGGTGTTGCCGGTGCTGATGGAACTTCTGGTGTTAACGGAACTTCTGGTACTAATGGTAATGACGGTACTTCAGGTATCGATGGTGCACAAGGTGACCAAGGTCTTCCTGGCCAAAACGGTACTTCTGGTTTAAGCGGTACTTCAGGTATTGATGGAACTTCAGGAACAAACGGAACTTCAGGTATTAACGGTGCACAAGGTGAGGCTGGAACTTCAGGTTCTTCAGGTATTGATGGGGTGCAAGGTGAACAAGGTGCTGCTGGTGCTGATGGTACTTCTGGTGTCGATGGTATAAATGGACAAAACGGTACTTCTGGTATTAATGGACAAAACGGTACTTCTGGTATTGATGGAACAAGCGGAACATCTGGTATTGCCGGTACTTCAGGTATTGATGGAATTCAAGGTGAGCAAGGTGAGCAAGGTGCTGCTGGGACGTCAGGAACCGATGGTACTTCTGGTATTAATGGTCAAGACGGTACTTCAGGTGTCGATGGTATAAATGGACAAAACGGAACTTCAGGTTCTTCAGGAACTTCAGGTCTAAGCGGAACCGATGGTTCTTCGGGTTCTTCAGGTATTGATGGAACAAGCGGAACAGATGGGACTTCAGGTGTTGATGGAACTTCAGGAGTTAATGGAACATCTGGAACAAATGGAACTTCAGGAATTAATGGAACAAGTGGAACAGATGGGACTTCAGGAACAAACGGAACTTCAGGTTCTTCGGGTGTTGATGGAATTCAAGGTGAAGCGGGTACTAATGGTACATCAGGTACTAATGGTACAAACCCAACTGGAGCTACTGTCGCATACAGAATTAAAGTTAATATGTTAAGTGGATCTATTAATGCATCTGATCCTATCGCAAATGTTTGGGCGCCAGGTGGTGATGAAATTTATAATTCAGCTACTGGTTGGTCACAATCAGGTTGGAATATTCAAAGATCTAACAACAACTTAACATTAACTCACCCGCTAGGTAAACCTGTTTTATTCGGTTCTACTACAGCATTAAACGGAGTTAATTTATTTACAGTTGCATTTGTTGGTAGAAGTGCATCACAAATGTCTATCCAAAATACAGTAAGTAATGCTACTGTAAACTTTAATGGAATAACAGGTATTAATACTGGTGGGGCAACAGCTGGAACAGCACATACAACCATAACATTCTTCGTAGAAGCATAAAAAATTATATAAAAACAAATGGCAACTAATCAATCAGGTAAACCAACACAATTATTAATCACATATGTTGTATCAGGTACTTCAGTTCCAGTAGACGCTATCTCTGATGAGACTAGCGTTTGGTTTGGATATCCTAAATCATTTCAGGTAGATCTTAATATCACGCCACAAACACACGGTGATGCAACGACTAATACTCCATTTTACTATGGAGCAGGTGACGTTGAGGCAGGTGACTGGTTACTCCAGCCTTCTGGTAAAGCTTACAGAATCGGATCAGTTATTTCTAGAGACGGTGATGGTTTCGCACAAGTAATTATTGAAGATGTTGATTCCTATATTATTCTAGGTGATTCATCAGGCGGTGGTAATAATTACCCGGATGAAGAGCAAGCAGGAGTTTGTATCGAGTTAGATGCAGATGGTATGCCAATCGTTGCAGGTATTGCACAATTATCAGCTTCATTACCAAATATAGGTTATTGGATCGATGATGCAACTGCAAGATTTGAAGCGAGCGGTTCAGGTGCCGGTGCCGCCCAAGCAGTGGGTATTAATACTAATGCAGATCTAAATAAAAGATCAGTTGTAACTACAGCAAATGGAGACTCAACCGAAATCAGTATTACGTATACACCGTTTAGTGATTCGTCTGTTGCTATTAAAGTTAATGGTATGGAAGTTAACTTAGGCGATGGTGTGAAAACTGAAGACTCTTATTTCTCTAATGATGGTGGTGTTACGGCTAAACTAATGGCTGATATTGAAGCAGGAGATATCTTATTTTGGAACGGTTTAGTAGCCGGATATCAGTTAGATGGAACAGACGACATTGACATCTCATACCAAAAATCAAGTTTAGATTAACATATTATAAAATAAAAAAATATATTTAATAAAAAAGCGCCAAGTATTAGATTTATACTTGGCGTTTTTAATATATAATACAGCAGGGACACTAATGTCCCTTATGCCTAAAAATAACATATATAAAACATGGCACAATTAAAAGTAAAACAAATTTCTGATTTCGTAACTGCTGTTGGAACTATCCACAACGGAGTAGTTGGAACAGGTACTGCTACGGCAATTGCTACTGCAAAGTCTCAAGCTATTACTGCTGCTGGATTAGATGCAACATCTAAAGCTGATGCTGCATTGTCATCTGCTAAGACTTACGCTGACACTGCTGAGTCTGATGCTATAGCAACTGCTGCATTAGATGCAACATCTAAAGCTGATGCTGCATTGTCATCTGCTAAGACTTACGCTGACACAGCTGAAGCTGATGCTATATCAACTGCTGCATTAGATGCTACAACTAAAGCTAATAATGCATTGGTATCTGCAAAGTCTTATTCTGACATCCAGAAACTTAGAATTGACGCATTATTGCTAAACTCTACTGATGCTTTAGATTCATTTGCTGAAATCAAAGGTTTCATTGATGAATTAGATACTGCTGATATCGTAGGTTTGGTAAATGACATTAGTACTGCTAAGTTGGAAGCTATCAATTCTGCGGTTTCTCAAGCTGAAGCTAAAGACGTTGTAAGAGCTACTGCTGCTTCAACTGCTCTAACTAACGCAATCTCTACTGAGGTTTTAGATAGAAACGCTGCTATCTTAGTATTAGATAATGACTTACAAAGTCAAATCAATGCATTGGCAGGTGTTAACTCTGACGAAGTAATTGCTACTTTAGTAGAGGGATCTAAATTATCTTTCGACGCTGGTAAAGTATTCAATCTTAATGGACACGTTGCTGTATTCGTTAACGGTTTACAGATCCACGAAGCTGGTGAAGGTGTTGACGGTTGGAGCTCTGAAAACGGTCGATTATTTACCGTTGCAGGTTTAGGTTATGAATTAGAAGCTACCGATCACATCGTTGTTTCTGGTACATTAGCTTAATCATTTAGTAACAACTAACGATTAAACTTAGTTAATCCTAGAAGGTCCACCGAAAGGTGGACCTTTTTTTATGAATATATAAATCAAACAAATAAATCTAACAATATGAACATTGGTATTACAATTTCACTTGGCAAAGAAAGAGAAAGTATTTGGATAAACGGTATTAAACTGAACGTGTTATATCTACTCAAAGCCTTAAAAGAAATAGGATATAATGCATACCTATTAAATGCTAGCGAAGTACAAGCACCATATGAAGAAAAAGTAGTATGGGATGTTAATCAATTTCCTATATATGATTATAAAGAAAAGGCGGTTGATACAGACTTGATGATTTGGTTAGGCGCAACTTATTCAGATATAAATATTTTAGACTTTAAGAAAACCGGAACTAATAAAAAAGTTATTAAGTATGTTTGCGGTAACAATTATCTGAATGACTTAGAGGCTGCTATGTTTAATTCTGGACCAGAAGCAACTGAATATAATCAAGAATTAGATGGGGTTTGGTATGTACCGCAACAAGAAGAATTAAACCGTGAATATTATAGAGTATTGCATAATCTTCCTGCAAATAAAGTTAGACCAGTTCCTTTTATATGGGATCCCATATTTTTAGATTTAGCTTCACAAAAATATAACAATTCTGAGGTTATAGAAAGAGGATTACCAGTGCCTATATATAAAGCAGGAAAGCCTAATGTAGAAAAACAATTAGCTTGTTTTGAACCAAACATTGGTGTTCAAAAATGGCACATTAATAATCTATTAATAGCCGAAGATTATTTAAACATGGGCGGTGAATTCCAAAAACTAAACATATTGTGTGGCGGGGACATTATTAAAAATAATTATTACGCTTCAGTGATTAAACACACTAGAATGTTCAACGAGGACCCTATTAAATTAAATTATTTACCAAGATTGGGAGCTATTGATGCTTTAGCTCAATTTGCAGATGTCGTTCTTGCACATCAACACACAAACCCATTAAACTATTCATATTTAGATGCTCTTTATCTACAGTTCCCATTAGTACACAACGCACCGATGATTAAAGATGCTGGATACTATTATCACGGTAATAACATTGGTACAGGCGCACGACAACTTAAACTCGCTATCGAAAAGCATGACGAAAATATTCAAGCCTATAATGAGAATAGTGAAAGGGTTTTAACTAGATATACAGTTTATAACGAAGGTCTTTTAGAAACATATAAAGGATTGATTGAAACTGTTATGGGTATTAAGGATCACAAGTTGGGTTCTATATATGACTGGCAAACAAACTTATATAAATAAGCCATGTCAATCGACGCTAAAAAGATAATTTTTAGAAGACTTGTCAGGGAGTATGAGTTTTTAGTAGAGGATCTTCGAGATATTGAACAAGCTAATACTGAGATCAAGGACTCATTTATGAAATCATTAAATGAGATTGATCAAGATGGTATTTTGCAAACCGATGAGATGGATAATATGGCAGATGATTGGGCCAAATCAGTTAAAGAACACGAAGATTTAGAAAAAGAGTCTAACAAACACCCTGATTTTAAGGGCTTATTTAGAAAGGTTGTCGTTAAATGTCATCCTGATAAATTAGATTCTAATATGTCAGCGCCAGAGCTTGGTGAATATAAAGCAATATATGAACAGGCTGTTAGTGCTAATGAAACAGAAGATTGGGCACAATTGATTATGGCTGCTATGAAATTAGGAGTTGAAATTCCTGAATCAGCATATGATCAAATTGAATCCATAGAAAACAGTATAAATAAATTAAAAGAAAAACAAACAAATATATTAAATTCTATAGCATGGACATGGTATAAAACGGATAATTCCGATTCAAAATCAGATATTTTAAAACAACATCTTGATTTTATGGCACTTATTACTAAAAAACAAAATTAATTTTTTTAATAAGTACCAAACCAAGTACGGTGTCGATATTTAAGTAGATATATAATAATATAACGTAAAAAAGAATATTCTGATTCATGTCTCAATTGAAACTAAAACAAATCCTTGAATTCTTATCTGTTTCGCCAGTAACTGGTGAAGCTTTATTGTATAATTCAAGTACAGGTAAGTACGAAAACACGGCCCTGCCAAACACATTCGGCCAACCATATGCATATCACCTACCATCATCCGGTAGTGTAACATCTGGATATCTTAGATTCGATAATCATACTACACCTTCTCAAGTTACTATAAGCGAAACCAATTTAAGAGGAAGTTCAGCGGCAACTTCCCTGTCATCTATGACACTTTCAAGTAATAGCAGAAAGTCTATTATCGTTATCGCTAAAGCAACTGATGGCAATGTATTCAAATCATTCTATGTAAATGGATATGATACTGCTGCCGGCGAAAGAACCTTCCAATTAGAACCTATTTCAAGTTCAAACTGGTCTGGTGTTACTGAGTCTGATGAACTATTTATGTTCATTCAACCAATTAGTGATTCAGGTACATCTGGTTCATCTGGTAGTTCAGGAACTAATGGAACTTCAGGAACTAACGGAACAAACGGTAGTTCAGGTTCATCAGGAACAAACGGAACTTCAGGTATTAAAGGAGCTCCTGGTACATCTGGAACAAACGGAACAAACGGTAGTTCAGGTTCATCAGGAACTAACGGAACTTCAGGAACGAACGGTAGTTCAGGTTCATCTGGAACTAACGGAACGTCTGGAAAAAACGGAAGTTCGGGTAGTTCAGGAACAAACGGAACTTCAGGAACTAACGGTAGTTCAGGTTCATCAGGAACTAATGGAACAAACGGTTCTTCAGGTAGTTCAGGTACGAATGGTACATCAGGAAGAAATGGTACAAATACTACAGTTGCAGTAGGTGATGTTGCGACAGGTTTAGAAGGAACACCCGCAGACGTTAATAATTCAGGAGATGAAAATAACGCTATATTAAACTTTATTATTCCAGTAGGTGCTACTGGTTTAAAAGGTCAACCTGGTGTTAACGGAACTTCAGGTTCTTCAGGTAATGATGGATCTTCAGGTTCATCAGGGACAAACGGAACTTCAGGAACAAATGGTTCATCTGGTAGTTCGGGTACAAATGGTTCATCTGGTAGTTCGGGTACAAATGGTACTTCAGGAACAAACGGTACCTCAGGAACAAACGGTAGTTCAGGTTCATCAGGAACAAACGGAACTTCAGGAACGAATGGTAGTTCAGGAACGAATGGTACTAATGGTAGTTCAGGTTCATCAGGAAAGAACGGTGCTAATGGTACTTCTGGAACAGACGGAACTTCAGGAACAAACGGAACTTCAGGTTCAAGTGGTTCATCAGGAACTAACGGGACTTCAGGAACTAACGGGACTTCAGGAACGAATGGTAGTTCAGGTTCAAGTGGTACTAATGGTAGTTCAGGTTCATCAGGAAAGAACGGTGCTAATGGTACTTCTGGAACAGACGGAACTTCAGGAACAAACGGAACTTCAGGAACAAACGGAACTTCAGGTTCAAGTGGTTCTTCAGGTAGTTCAGGTACTAACGGAACTTCAGGAAAAAACGGAACTTCAGGAACAAACGGAACTAACGGAAGTTCAGGTTCATCAGGAACTAACGGAACTTCAGGTATCAAAGGTGCTACCGGTGATCAAGGAAATCCTGGATGGGGTGTTACGATGCAAGGTCAAGTACCAACATCTGGTGAATTGCCACTTGAAGGTAATTCTGACGGTCATGCATATATTGTACAAGAAGACGATTCGCTTTGGGTATGGACAGCTAGAGATGGTTGGATGTCAGGTGGTTCTATTCAAGGACCACAAGGTAATCCAGGTAGTTCAGGTTCATCTGGTAGTTCAGGTTCATCTGGTAGTTCAGGAACAAATGGAACTTCAGGAACAAACGGAACTAACGGTAGTTCAGGTTCATCAGGAACTAACGGAACTTCAGGAACAAACGGAACTTCAGGAACGAATGGAACAAACGGTAGTTCAGGTTCATCAGGAAAGAACGGTGTTAATGGAACTTCAGGAACAAACGGAACTTCAGGAACAAACGGAACTTCAGGAACAAACGGAACTAACGGTAGTTCAGGTTCATCAGGAACTAACGGAACTTCAGGAACTAACGGAACTTCAGGAACGAATGGAACAAACGGTAGTTCAGGTTCATCAGGAAAGAACGGAACTTCAGGAACGAATGGTAGTTCAGGTTCATCAGGAACTAACGGAACTTCGGGAACAAACGGTACATCTGGAATTAAAGGTGCGCCCGGTACTTCAGGTAGTTCAGGAACAAATGGAACTTCAGGTACATCAGGTAGCTCAGGTAGCTCAGGCACATCGGGTTCATCGGGTTCATCGGGTTCATCAGGTATAAAGGGTGCAACAGGTACATCTAATGTCTATGCGACAGCAATGAATCAATACACTAATACTACATCAAATGTTAAGCATAATGATTTATATTTAACAGGTGCGTTCAAAAGAGATATCATAACAGTGGTTAATTCTGGAGGCGGAATGTTTGATATAGATCCGGATCTTGGTGATACATTCTTAATTAATGCAGTTAATGGAACTACAATCGATATGAGTGCGATAAGTACATCAAATGTTGGACAATCGGGCATTATCTTAATAATAAATGGTATAGGTTCTTCATTCAATGAATTATCACCTATTATGAAAACACCAACCGGTGCAAGAATCGAATTCGCTGTTAATGACGGTGCAGTCTCTATCATATCTTATTTTATTGCGAGCGCCGAAAGTGTACTTTGTAACTACATCGGGGACTTTGCATAATAAATAAGAATATAATTAGAAGCACAATATGAAGAATATAGGATTTTCAAAGATAGATTTCTGGAGTACTGCGAGTGCTGTATCAACGTCTAAGTCAACGTCTAAGTCAACAACGACTACATGGCAGACTAGTCAATCTACAGTAGAGCAAAAAAGTACTTCAAGAAATACTGATAAGGCTTTTAATACCAATCAGTCTACTACCACAGTATACACTACTACATGGGCTACTTCACACAGTACAACTACTGCGTGGACTACTTCACATAGTACGAGTACAGCCTATAGCACAAGTCATTCAACGACTACCACATGGACTACTTCATATAGCACAGTTAAAGATACAACAAAATCAACTAGTAAGTCAACGACTACTACTTGGCAAACTTTTATTTCTACGAGCCAATCAACCTCGCATAGTACAAGTACTACATGGGCAACTCTTTGGTCAACTTCTCAAAGCACACTTGTCCCAGTAACAACATCTTGGTCAACTAGTCAATCTACAGATCAAGCGACTACGACAGTATACACTACCGTATGGACTACGTATTGGAACACTCAGGTGGATACATCTACTACATGGACTACATCATGGACTACAGTATTTAATACAAATCAATCAACCTCACATAGTACTACTACAACGTGGTCGACAACATGGACTACTGTTTATAACACAAACCAGTCGACTACTACAACGTATACTACTAATTGGACAACAACTTATAATACAAATCAGACGACGTCGCATAGCACCACAACCACTTGGACTTCATACTGGACTACTGAATGGGCAACTAGTCAATCTACTACCACTTCTTATACAACCGCGTGGACTACATCGTGGACGACCAGCCAGAGCACTAATCAGTCGACTACGACGTCATATACAACATCGTGGACTACATATTGGAATACTAGTCAATCGACTACAACTTCTTATACAACCACTTGGACTTCATATTGGAACACTAGCAAGGGTACATCGCATTCGACTACCACTTCTTATACAACTACTTGGTCAACTAGTCACTCGACTACTACTAAGTGGACTACATATTGGATTACAACATGGAACACTAGCCAATCAACGTCACATTCGACTACTACTGTATTTAACACAAATCAAGATACGACTAAGAGCACTTCTAGATCTACTACTACTACATACACGACAACGTGGCAAACTAGTATAGGCACGAGTAGAAGTACTCAACAAGATACAACGACAACGTGGCAGACTAGTCGTTCAACTAATCACTCAACGACTACGACATATACCACCACATGGTCTACTACTAGAGATACGACTAGATCAACTAATAGCTCAACAACCACAACTTGGGGAACTAGTCATTCAACTAGTCAGAGTACGACAACATCATACACGACAACGTGGCAAACTAGTATAGGCACGAGTAGAAGTACTGAAAAAGATACAACGACAACGTGGACAACATATTGGTCAACTAAACACAATACGACTACAACTTGGACCACTGGTTATATAACAACATGGTCAACGTCTAGAGCAACAACTACGGCGTGGACCACATACTATAATACAAACCAGTCGACTAGTCACACGACTAGTCATAATACTACAACTACGTTTAATACAAATCATAGTACAATTACTAAGTATATCACATACTATAATACGTCGCAGGGAACTAGTCAATCAACTAATAAGTCAACGACTACTACATGGACAACATATTGGTCAACTAGTAAAGCAACTACAACCACTTGGACTACAACGTATAATACAAATCAATCAACTAGTCACACGACTAGTCATTCGACCGCAACTGTGTATGCAACTAGTAAATCGACCACAACTACGTGGACTACATACTATAATACAAACCAGTCGACTAGTAAATCAACTAGTAAGGAAACGACTACTACATGGACAACATATTGGTCAACTACACACAATACGACTACAACATATAATACAACATATAATACCAGTTGGTCAACTAGTAAATCGACTACAACTACGTGGACAACATACTATAATACAAACCAGTCGACTACTCATTCAACTAGTAAATCGACTACGACCACGTACAACACAAGTCAGTCAACTACAACAAAATATATAACATATTATAACACAAGTCAATCTACAAGTCAATCAACTAATAAGTCAACGACTACAACGTGGACAACATATTGGTCAACTTCACATATTACGTCCACAACGTATAATACCACATACAGCACGTCTTGGGCAACTAGTAAATCGACTACAACTGCGTGGACTACATACTTTAATACAAGTCAGTCAACCAGTCATTCAACTAGTCATTCAACTACAACAAAGTTCAATACTAGCCATTCAACTACAACAACGTATACAACTACGTTTAACACGTCACAAGGGACTAGTGCAGGTACTTCAAAGTCTACGACTACGACCTGGACTACATATTGGGCAACTAGTAAATCGACTACTACGTCATACACTACGTCATATACTACGTCATATTGGACTGAGTATGCTACAGTGTATAATTATAGTAAATCGACCACAACTACGTTTGGAACCAGTCACTCGACAAGCTGGGAAGCAAGTAAAACAACTACAACGCCATATACTACGATTTGGTCTACAACTAAATCTACTACTTATTTTGTTAATACATCTAAAGTAACATCGTGGAGTTATACTACATATTATGAAGGTAGCAGAAATACAGATGATGGTATTAGTGATTGTATCGTAGGAGGTACACTGGTACACGTGAATGCTACCGAAACTAAACCAATTGAAGACCTAATAATAAATGAACCTATATTAACAATGGATGGTCCACATAATATAGAAATTGAACAAGGTTTAACTAACATTGAAACAACTACCATAGCGGATAACTTATCATATGATGATAAATTGGTTTTCTCTAGAAGAACTCAGGTAATAGGTATTATTGATATAAATAACGGCTTAATAAAAACAACACCACACCATTTACATATTGTTAAAAAATCTGGAAAATGGGTAGCAAGACAGGCTCAAACTGTAGAGGTTGGAGATTACTTATATCACATAACTGATGGTGAGATTTTAGTAACGTCTGTAACTGAAGACATTACTACAGAATATACAGTTTATAAACTAGACATCGAACCTAATGATATATTCTTTGCTAATGGAATTTTAACTCACAATAAGAAACCTGGTTTTTGTGATGAGTATGGTCCGGAAGTCTGTGAACAAGGTTCAGCATGTTATGATCCATGTGCACCCGGAGCACGAGAACATGGATGTTCGCGTAATTGTAGATAAGAAATTTAAAATAAAGTTAACGTAAAAGAATGGCAATATACATAACATCATGGCAAACAAGTCACTTAACAAACGTGTCCGCTACGACAACGTATCTAACTAACGTTACTGCCAGTACGTCATGGAATACTTCTCAGAGTACAACTGCTTCGTGGACTACTGCGTGGGGGACTTCGAGGACCACGTCGTATAATACAACAAAGTCTACTACGACTGCATGGGCGGTGGAGGTAGCCACCAAACATGTTACCAGCCATGCAACTAGCCATGCAACTAGCCATTCAACGACTACTACATTTAATACAAGTCAGTCAACTAGTAGGTCAACTACTACAGCATGGACTACTAGTTGGACTACTGCGTGGTCAACCAGTCGTTCAACTAACCATTCAACGACTACGACATACCAGACTAGTAGGTCAACTACTACAACGTATACTACAACATATACAACTACGTGGGGAACTAGTCTTGCCATGAGTAAATCAACAACCACGACATATAATACGGGTCAGTTAACTAGTCATTCAACTAGTCGTGCAACATCAACCACATATAATACAAGTCAGTCAACTAGTAAGTCAACGACTACAACGTGGACTACTAGCTGGACCACCACATGGGGTACTAGTCATGGAACTCAACACTCAACGACTACAACTTGGATAACTAGTCATTCAACCACTACTACATTTAATACTACGTACACCACCACATGGGGTACTAGCCATTCAACTAGTAAGTCAACAACGACCACGTTTAATACAAGTCAGTCTACTAGTCATTCAACTAGTCATTCAACAGCGACTACATATAATACAAGTCAGGCAACGTCTCAGGGAACAACCACGACTTGGACTACAACGTGGACTACAACTTGGGGAACTAGTCATTCAACTAGTAAGTCAACAACGACCACGTTTAATACAAGTCACTCAACAACGACCACATATACGACCACATATACCACTACGTGGGCAACTAGTCATTCAACTAGTAAGTCAACAACGACTACGTTTAATACAAGCCAGTCTACTAGTAAGTCAACGACTACAACATGGACCACTAGCTGGACCACCGCATGGGGTACTAGTCATGGAACTCAACACTCAACGACTACAACATACGCTACGAGTAAATCAACTACTACTACGTATACTACTACGTACACCACCACATGGGGTACTAGTCATTCAACTAGTCAGTCAACAACGACTACGTTTAATACAAGTCAGTCTACTAGTCATTCAACTAGTATATCTACGACAACAACATATAATACAAGTCAGTCGACGTCTCAAAGTACAACTACAACTTGGACTACGAGCTGGACTTCATATTGGAACACAAGCAAGGGTACATCACATAGTACAACTACAACATGGACTACATATTACAATACAAGCCAGTCAACAACAACTACGTGGACTACAGGATGGGTTACAACTTGGAATACAAGTCAGTCAACTAATCATTCAACTACGACCACGTACACGACATATTATAATACAAGTCAATCGACTGTTACTACTTGGACTACTAGCTGGACTTCATACTTTAACACAAGTCAATCGACGTCACACTCGACTACAACAACTTGGACTACAGGGTGGGTTACAACATGGTCGACGAGTAGGGCTACTACCACGTCTTATACTACTACGTGGTCAACTAATATCCAGACATCGTTATTGACAAGTAAGTCAACTACGACAACATATAACACAAGTCAGGAAACGTCTCACTCGACTACCACGTCATATACAACTACATGGCAAACTAGCATAGTCACAAATAGAGGTACGTCACACTCGACTACAACTACATGGCAAACTAGTATTGGTACAAGTAAGGGTACGTCTCACTCGACTACTACAACATGGACTACTGCGTGGACCACAAATAGAGGAACGAGTACAGGTACTTCACATAGTACAACTACTACATGGTCAACAACCAGAACTACCAGTATTGTAACTAGCAGATCAACCACGACAACTTATACAACTACGTGGTCTACTAACCATACTACTAGTCAATCAACAACACACTCGACTACGACTACGTGGTCGACGAGTAAAGGTACGAGCAAGTCTACTTCTCAGTCCACTACTACGGTGTATACCACCACTTGGTCAACAAGTAAGGGTACGAGCCAGTCTACGAATAGAAGTACTACGACTATTTGGCAAACAAGTTGGGTTACTACTAGATCAACTGAACATTCAACTACAACCACATGGGTTACTGAATGGGCTACAAGTAGAATAACAAAGGTACCGTATACGACTACGTGGACTACTATGGTAAATACTAGTAAAAATACGACAACCACATATACAACCACGTGGACATCATATTTTAATACAAGCCAGTCTACAACAACAACTTGGACTACAGGATGGGTTACTGAATGGGCTACAAGTCATTCAACTAGTAAGTCAACAACTACGGTATATAATACGTCACACTCGACAACAACTGCTTATACAACTAGCAGATCTACGACAACAACGTATAATACAAGTCGTACGACAAACCACTCGACAACGACCACATGGTCAACAATATACAGTGTTGTTACTACTTGGACTACGTCATGGAATACGACTACCACGTGGAGTACAACCAGAAGTACGACTACTACATGGACTACAGTATTCAATACTGATTATGAGAACCAAAGAACTTGGTACAGCACCAATAAGCCTATGTTTAAATACAATACTTTTAGACAGTGGAGAAAGGACAAATACCAAGGTCGTAGAGATAACAGATAGGTTTAGGTTCTATTCTAAACTTTTAAACCCAAACAGAGATGTTTGGGTTTTTTTTGCTCTAAAATAAAGGGGATAAATAATTAAACAAACTAAAAACTGTTTGTATAACTATTAAATTACTTTTAACATATGGAGATGTTTAACAAAAAGGTCCTAGCCGAAAGAATTGGACCATTAAAGAAAAATGATAAATTAAGCGACCTAGAACAAGTAGAGCGTTACGTGATTAAAAAATGTAAAGAACTTGGTCTAGAACACAGTTATGATGTAATTGCAGAAGAAATGCCTTACTTCAGAACTATGGGATATACTGAGTATGCTACTAACTTTATGATGCAACCTTTAAATCTTAAAATGCGTATGGGTCAAGTTACCGATGCGTACGATGATAATGTAGAGAATGTTCAAGATTGGGCTTCTTATTTTAGAGCTAATATTGAAAGTAAAAATGCTAATAAATATCAAGAGCGTAATGAAGAATTTGAAAGGTATGGTAATAAGAGTGTACTTGTAGTACTTCCAGGTTCTAATAAACTTAAATCAAACTGTTGCTTAAACAAATTAATTGCTATCGCTAAAGAGCATAAAGGCGATATTTATTTTAAGCCCCACCCTATTACAACACACGCTGTTATTGGTGAGATCAAAGATCTATTTGGTGAAGAATCGATTCTTCCTAGAGATATTGACGTATATCACTTCTTACAAAGGGCCGAAAAGGTTTATACCACACATATTAGTGAAACTGCTTTATATGCAATTATGTTGGGTAAACAAGTAGAACCAATTGATGTATGGAACAATGTACACCAAGGATCATTCTATACTGTCAATGCACCTCTATTTGATAATAAAGATAACGGGGACGAATGGGTCAATCGAGTATTCTCAAGTCCTAAATCTGGTATTATTAATCCTGCAATCGATCTGGATTGGAGATCTAAGGTGGATCAATACTTTGAATATATCTTTAATAAACGCAAGTATTACAAAGGTTGGTATTTAGAAGCACCTAGAAAAAAGAAATAAATCAAACCCATATTATGCGAGTTTGATTCTTAGTCAGAATTGTAAAATTTATATGAGAGTCTTAATATATGCTGGGTATCAAAAAGTAACATTTGATGGTCGAACAAACAGCGGTTTGGGCGGAACTGAAGTCAGTATAATACACGTATCTAAGGAGATGACCAAGTTTGGTTGGAAAGTTGTAGTTTCAGGACAAGTTAATGATGCTGGTATGATTGAAAACGTAGAGTGGATATCTACTGAAAATTTACACCAAAAATATTTTAACCAGTTTGATTTTATAATTTCTGCCAGCTATATTCACTTCTTAAAAGAGTTTGAGGGTTATGATGCTAAAAAAATATTTTGGGCACATAATACACACCACCACGCTTGGTTTAACGGTATAAAATTAAAGGACGCCGACCAATTGACACAACAAGTCGATCACACTGTTTGTTTAACCAATTGGCACAAACAACAATGGTCTAGCACATACAACATACCGTTAGATAAGATTAGTATTATTGGAAATGGTATCGATCCCCTCTCCTTTATTGGTACACCCCCTAAAATTAAAGGTAAATTTATATTTAGTTCTGCTCACGAAAGAGGTTTGCAAGAATTATTGGATAATTGGTACAAAATTAAAGAGGTTTTACCTCATGCAACACTGGATGTTTTTACGCCGGGCTATTCACCGCTTAGAAGACAATATGATTTCCAAAAATATGATGGCGTAACGGGCAAAGGGACCGTTGATCAATTAACTTTACACGATGCTATGCTACGTGCAGAATATTGGTGTTATATAACTGACTATGAGGAAACATATTGTATTACAGCTCTTGAAATGCAGTATGCGCGAGTATTGCCTATTGTTACAAAGGTTGCAGCTCTATCTGAAACTGTAAATTCAGGAATTCTATTAGATAGAAATGAAACAAATTGGAATCAAGTCGTAAAAATATTAGACACATTAGGTAATGAACTCAAAGACAAATCGATTGATGCATCTTTTCAATGGGCAAAACAACAAACATGGGATGCTAGATCTTATGATTGGAAATCTTTATTAGAAACGATATGAGATTAGACAAAATCTATATTATAAGTTTAGAAGCTGGAAACCCAGAAGTTCAGCAGCACATTGTAAAAAAACTGGATGATATGGCATTGCCTTATCCAGTGGGTTTTGAGATTGTTCAAGGTTTTGACGGTAGATCTGAAAGATTGCCAATGGGTTATGGCTTATATAATAGTTGGAATTTAGGTGATGTAACATGGAATGATTGGTGGAAAAGAGATGTTACACCAGGAGAAGCTGGTTGTGGAATAAGCCACTATAATATATGGAAAAAGATCATCGAGGATGATGTACAGTATGCATTAATTTTGGAAGATGATTTTAAAAGTACCGGTCCCCTGCCTAATCCTATTGCACCCTATGGTGAATGGGATATTGCATTTTTAGGTAGGTTCGCATTAGACACTGATAATGAAAAACCCTTTAATAACAAGTGGGTCGAAGCATTGAGTAGCTATAATACACATGCATATGTAATTACCAACCACGCTGCCAATATCTTAGTAAATGAATATAACTATACTGAGAACATTATAACACCCGATGAATTCTTAACGGCAACATTTACAAAACACCGACGAGATGACATATCAGAAATATTCCCGCCTAAATTAAAAGCGATTGCCCCTATAACAAACTATATAGAACAGGATCGTCCTCATACAGAATCTGCAACCGAACCAATTGATGCTAATATAAACCTAATGAAAGATCGGGCCAAAACACAACCTTATTTTGAAATTCTAGATGATTCAGATTGGGATGCTTGGAAAGCTAAATACTTAAATCATACAACTGCTAAGGGTGAATATGATTTAATGGTAGATGACCTAACTAATAATATTTTTGAATTCCAATTATTTACGGAGAAGTTTTGTAAAGAAGCTATTGCATTAGCAGAGACTTTAGACAAATGGACTATGGATCGTCATGAATTTTATCCAACTAATGATGTGCTTTTACCAGAAATTGGACTAGATCGAATTTATAGCAGGGTTCTAAAGGAAGTGGTTTATCCAATGTGCATTCATCTATGGACTCTTGAAGGTGCAGGTTGGGACACAATGCAGAGTGAAAACTTTTTAGCAAGATACACTACTGATAGACAATCACACCTTTCTTTGCATCATGATTTTAGTCATGTGACAATGGTAGTTAAACTTAATGATGAATTTGAAGGTGGAGGAACATGGTTCCCTAAATATAAAATACTTTCTAATCCAAAAAGAGTTGGAACTGCAACGCTGCATCCGGGAATGGTAACTCACTTACACGGTGCTAGGCCTATTTACGCAGGTAAAAGATATATTTGCGTATCTTTTATGAGAAAAAATAACTAATACTACACGATAAAAAATGAAAAAAGAAATTAAATTAAATTCAATTACAGGTGACGAAGGTTCACTAGTTAGCCCACAATTACCAAGAGGTGTTAAGAATTACATGATTGATATTGATGGTACTATTACTGATGATGTGCCTAACGAAGAGCCACACCGAATGTCAATGGTACAACCTTATCCAGATGCAATGGAAACCTTAAATGGCTGGTACGATGCAGGTCACGTGATCACCTTTTTTACCTCAAGAACTGAAGAGACTAGAGAGATTACTGAAACTTGGTTAAATAAATGGGGTTTTAAGTATCATGGTTTGTTAATGGGTAAACCTCGTGGTGGAAACTACCACTGGATTGATAATCATATTGTAAAGGGTACCAGATATAAAGGCGTGTGGTCAGAATTAGTCGAAAAGGAAGTGACTATTGAGGTATTCCAAGACTGATATATAATAAATGAGAAAGATATACACATTTAACGATTTCCTAAACGAGGCTAAGGAACCTCAAGATCTAAATAAGATTTATTTAGCTTATAATCCAGATTTGGGTCATAGGTTTTGGTCTTATAAAGATTTTGCAGCTGATAAATTTTTTGTCAGATTAACACCCGATAACTATAAAGAAATCGAAATCAATAAAGATTTCCCAGTGTTGACTTACAATTCTAAAGTTGTACAGACTTTGTTGGACGAGGGTCTTATTAAAGATGAGAATGTGTATAATAAACCTGAGTATATCGTTAAATCAGGTTCTAAAGCAGAGTTTCATAAATTAGTTGATGGTGATGAGAATATACCAAAGACTTGTTTAAAAACTGAGGATGCAATTAAAGAAGTAGGATTTCCTATGATTGCTAAGCCAACAGAAGGTCACTCTGGTTTAGGAATTACTGTAATTAAAAATCAAAAAGAATTTGACGCAGCAGATCACGACAAGTTAGATGTGTATTCACAATATATCGATAAAAAAAGTGAGCATAGGTTCTTTACATTTAAAGGCAAACCTTTCTTCTGGCAAGAAAGAGAACCTACGAATGATAAGGCTAAAACTGGTGACGGCGAGGGCAAAGAAAAGATGATGTTTAATTACATTAAAAAAGATGTGTCGAAAACTCCTGAGAAGTTTAACAAATTAATAGAGAGGTTTGGGGATATATTTTCAGATTTACCGTTTATTTGTTTTGATATTATGGAAGATCAAGCAGGTAAGCTTTATATCATTGAATCTAATTCAATGCCAGGTGTACCTTTTGATGCAACTGTCGATATCTATAGAGTACTCTTTGAGGATTTTTACGGAAGACCTGTCGACACAGAAACAGATGCTAAACTACAAGAGTTGGCAGACTACATGATAAAAAGATCTGCCGAGTTAGATGGTGGTGATAGATTTAGTGTAGAAAAATAATAATTAACCCGACTATTTCTAATTATATAAAAAGATAAATAGAACTTAACAATAAAATTATGGCTGAAGCTAATATGAACTGTATGATCGTTAACGTGTGGATCCACCACATGCAAGTAGACGAACTATTCGATTTCTTGAATATGCGCATTGACACTGCTCCGTATTACTGGTTAAACGAAGCTTCGGTACCAACCTCAATTACTGGCGGGTATGTTATGATTTCATTAACTTATGATTCTTATTCTCATTTATCTTCTAATAGACATTGGGATGAAGCCCCGGGTTGGATAAAACAATAATATGAAAAGACAAACAGAAATGAAAGCGTTCCTTTTAAATCATAAAGGAACCAAGTACAAAGCAGATACTTTTTTTGGTATCGTTTGGCAGTTTATTACAAAGAGAAAATAAACAAACTTAAAAAATCAAGTATAAAGAACGTCTAAGCACAGCTTAGACGTTTTTTAGTTTTAAAAGGATAATATATGTACACATTAGATGAATTAAAAGAAATGGTTTTCATTGATATTGAAACCACTGCACAGACTGAAACACTACAAGAAACTCTTGATGTAAACCCTAAATTAACAGAGTTTTGGCTAGAGAAATACGAGAAGATTAAAGCACAAGGAGATTCTAGCAATGATCTAAGTGAAGAAGATGCCTATAAAAAAATGGCAGGCTTGAGTGGTGAGTGGGGTAAGGTTGTTTGTATCTCTATTGGTCAATTAAAATTTGATGAGACTGGCATGCCTATTGGATTTTCATCTAAATCATATTATGGAGATGACGAGAAAGAACTTCTATCCAGCTTTATGAAAATAGCAGCTGGTATAATGCAAAAAAAATCTAGTGTAAAATGGGCAGGTCATTATATTAAAGGATTTGATATTCCATTTATAATTAAAAGATGTGTGGTTAACCAAGTTCCGGTGATTAGACAATTCCATTTACATAAATTAAAGCCATGGGAAACATGTCTTATCGATACTAAAGAAGTTTGGTCATTTGGAAGCTGGGGTAATTCAGCTCGATTAGGTCATCTTGCAGAAATCTTAGACATACCAACACCAAAGGATGAGATCAAGGGCGCTGAAGTTAATGCGGCATACTGGGACGGCAGGCTAGAAGAGATTAAAGACTATTGTGAAAAAGATATCAAGGCTACTGCAAATTTATTGTTAAGACTTAGCGGTATTCCAATTATCGAGGACTCTCCGTTTTAACATGACACATAATGTATTAAAAAAGCGGCATCAGCCGCTTTTTCATTACTTACCCTGCCCTCTATACTTCTTTAGATAGTTTTTACCGTGTTTGTGCACAGAACTCTTTTTCTTAGAATGAATTCCAGGTCTTTTTGGTTTGGATGACTTTTCAAAAGTACCACCAGTTGATTGTTTTTTAGCCATATCGAGTATTATATTTTTAGTTATTTTAGATAATAACATAGTATTTATTTACTAGTTTTGAAATAAAATGTAATTTTTTGAAAATAAACGCAATAAAGTTTTTTTATGTCAAATATTTTGTGTATATTAGTAGTATAATTAAAAGAAGATGATAACTAAGGACACATTAGAACGGTATGTTAAAGAAGGTTGGTTAATTAAACAATCACATCCTACTTTACCTTTAAGTATTTACAATTACTCCCAAGCCACCCAATACGCGGCTAAATGGGATGAGGTTACTCTTGCGTGCCGTGGTCTAATCACTGATGATGAGACTGGCATAGTTATTATTAAACCTTTCTCAAAGTTCTTTAATTACGAAGAGATGCCAAATGAAGTTCCATGGACCTCATCTGAATATGTATATGTTCAAGAGAAAATGGACGGATCTTTAGGTATCTTATTTAATTACCGTGGAGAATGGATCATGGCAACTCGTGGTTCTTTTACTTCTGACCAAGCTATCAGGGGTATGGAAATATTGAAGTCTAAATATATTTTAGATGCATTTGAACCTTCAGTTGCCTATATTTGTGAGATCATTTACCCAGAAAATAGAATTGTTGTTAACTATAATAAAGAGAAGATCACGTTTTTAGGAGCAATGATCAACTGGACATTTAATGGTTGGAAAGAATCTGATTGGTGTGAATTACATTGGACCACAGCGCAGGCTTACTTTAAAATGTCAGGTATTAAAAAGTCTGATATTGTTGAGACTAAACAAATCTTTAAAGAAGACTTGAGTCATGAGTTGTATAAAAAATTAAAAGACTTGAATACTGAGAATAAAGAGGGTTACGTATTGCGTTTTCACCCATCCAATACTCGTGTTAAGATCAAGTTCACCGACTATGTTAAATTACATCACGTATTAACTAATTGCTCTTCATATGATATTTGGGAGAACTTAAGGACTTTTGGTAAATTGCCTGAAGAATTTTTAACTGATGTTCCAGATGAGTTCTACGAATGGGTTAAAAAGATTGAAGCAATGCTTAATAAACAATACGACTTTGTATTGCGTCAACACATGGCATACATGTCGTCTATTCTCAGAGATGGGATGTTAACTCAAAAAGAATTTGCACTTAGAGTATTAGATCTCAAAGATGTTAATCACGGTCTTATTTTCGCAATGTATAATGCTAAAGATGATAAGATACAAGAAATTATTTGGAAAATTATTAAACCAGAATACGAAAAACCATTTACAATATGAAAGAATTATTTTTATTAAGAGGTCTACCAGGTAGTGGTAAGTCTACATTAGCAAAATCATTGGGCGGTTTCCACGTTGAAGCCGACATGTTCTTCATGAAAGACGGTGAATACCGATTTGACGGTTCTAAACTAAAAGATGCACACGAGTGGTGCCAAAATGAAGTTAATTTAGCCATGATTTTGAATCATACTACCGGTGTAAATAATAAAATTGTGGTCTCTAATACATTTACACAAGAATGGGAAATGAAGGCATACACTGATTTGGCTGAGTCATATGATTACAATGTATTCTCCTTGATTGTAGAAAACAGACACGGTGGTGTTAATGACCACGGTGTTCCAGAAGAGGCTTTAACTCGAATGAGAAATCGTTTTGAAATAAAACTTTAACCTTATTAAGCGAAAGATATTCTCAATCTGTTTAAGATATATAGATTATAAAAAAACAACACTTTAATGAAACACATTAAATTATTTGAAGAATTCGTAAACGAAGCTGGAAGCAATGTATATGAGCCAGTAGAAAACGCACCAAGCCCAAAGGCATATAAAAGCCGTAGTGGTGTTTATATTATTAATATGAC
>Ga0209137_1000868_pt1 | contig 30447 bp, 20 predicted proteins | sample SaaInl5LU_22_DNA_FD_184642 | JGI IMG/M metagenome (GOLD analysis project Ga0209137, IMG submission 184642) | Marine microbial communities from expanding oxygen minimum zones in the Saanich Inlet - ESP_105LU_22_DNA (SPAdes) (version 2) | ecosystem: Environmental > Aquatic > Marine > Intertidal...
GGGGCGTCCATTCTCAGAGGTACTGGTGCTTTTAAGGCGAGAGAAAGAGCAGAGAGAGTGAGCTATGTGGTTCTTGGTGTGGTTTATGTTTACAAATAACAAGTTAGAGCATTATCAACTTGAGCAATTCCCAACAGAGTTGGAGTGCCAAGAAGAGCTTGAGAGAGCCAAGGTTCTAATAACTAACAGCACCACGGTGGTATATTGCTTTGAGGTTATACCGAAATAAACAAGGAAAATACGTTGTATATGACAAATCAGGAAAGATCGTTATAATAACGTCAGACAAGAGAGTGGCAGAGACATCTGCAAGGAGTTTAGAAGATGCCAAATGAATACGATCTGAACGGGAATGGCAAGATTGATCCAGTTGAGCATGAGATCATGCTGGAAGATCGCCGCCGCCGAATGGAAGACGCAGACGCCAAGAGAGACGCGCAGAGGCGCATGACGTGGTTTGCGTTGTCTGGTATGATTCTTTACCCTTTGGTCATCCTAGTGGCTTCTGTGGTGGGTTTAGACACCGCTGCGAAACTGATGGCTGAAATCGCGGCTGTGTATGTAATTGGCGCTTCAGGCATTGCCGCGGCGTATTTTGGTTTTAACGCAATGGAGAGTAAAAATGCTTCAAGCTCTGATAGGTCCAGTAGCTAACCTTGCGGGGTCTTGGCTCCAAGGCAAGGCTGACAAGAACGCTGCCGCTGCCGAATTAAAGTTGACCGAGGCTAAAGCCAAGGCACAGATACTTCTTTCTGAGAAGACTAGCGTTGCCGATTGGGAACGCATCATGGCAGAGGGTGCCAAATCAAGCTGGAAAGACGAGTGGTTTGTAATTGTGCTGTCAATCCCGCTGATTTTAGCCTTCATTCCCGGTGCCGAGGGTTGGGTAGATCGTGGGTTCGAGCAGCTTAATAAAGCACCGGACTGGTATTTTTATTCGTTAGGTATCGCAATAAGCGCCAGCTTCGGTGTGCGCGGTGCGCAGGCTTTGTTTAAGAGGAAATGAAATGACATACAAACTATCACAACGTAGCCTTGACCGAATGGAAGGCGTAGACGAGCGTTTAGTTGCCGTTGCAAAAGCGGCTATAGGACATACGGAAACAGACTTTGGTGTAATCTGTGGGCTTAGAACCATTGAAGAGCAGCGTGAGCTTTATAACAAAGGTGCGTCCAAAACTATGAAGTCTAAGCACATTGACGGCAACGCTCTCGACCTCATGGCTTATGTGGGTTCGCGTGGATCGTGGGAAATAAAGTTGTACTTTGACATTGCTGATGCAGTTAAGGAAGCTGCCATTGACGTAGGTGTTGCCATGCGTTGGGGCGCAGCTTGGCATATCAATGACATCCGCGATTGGGATGGCACAATGGAAGAAGCCTATAATGCCTACGTTGACTTGCGCCGCAGCCAAGGAAAATCTCCATTTATCGACGGCCCACACTTTGAGCTAATGGACTAAATCGTAGGTATGGTGTAATACCTTAGTAAATGGAGACCTATGATGCCTTTAAAGAAGCTACTTTTGAAGTCTGGTGTGAACCGCGAGAACACACGCTATACGAGCGAAGGTGGCTGGTACGAGTGTGACAAGATACGTTTTCGTCAAGGTACACCTGAGAAAATAGGCGGCTGGCAGCGTATATCTGCTACCACGTTTCAAGGGGTGTGCAGGTCATTGTGGAACTGGGTAACACTAGGTAGTCAGAACCTTATCGCTGTTGGCACGAACCTTAAATATTACATAGAAAACGGTGGGGCGTACAACGACATCACCCCATTACGTGCTACAGTGACGTTAACTAACCCGTTTGAAACAACTTCTGGTTCTCCTATTGTAGTCGTCACTGATGCAAATAGTGGGTACACAGATGGAGATTTTGTTACGTACAGCGGTGCTAGTGCCGTGGGCGGACTTACACTAAACGGCGAATATCAAATAACGCTGACCACAACTCTTAACGAGTATACAATAGACGCGGGTTCCGCAGCTTCTTCTAGCGCAACAGGTGGTGGCACAGTCACAGCGGCGTATCAAATTAACGTAGGTACAGCGTTTGCCATACCGCTAACAGGTTGGGGCGCATCTTCGTGGGGTTCTGGTACATGGGGTGTAGGCGCTACGTCTACAGAATCTATACGTCTTTGGAGTCAATCTAACTTTGGCGAAGACCTTGTATTTGGGCCTCGAAATGGACCAATATACTACTGGGACGCGACCAGTGGCATAACTACTCGTGCTGTGGAGCTATCCACCTTGGGGGGCGCTAGTGGCGTACCTACCAGCCAGAAGCTCATAGAAATATCAGACATCAACCGTTTTGTGTTCGCCTTCGGCGCAAATGAGTTCGGTACGGCTATAGTAAACCCCATGTTGGTGCGGTGGTCAGATCAAGGTAGCGTAGTAGACTGGACACCCTCTGTTACGTCACAGGCAGGGTTCCTTACATTATCTCGTGGCACTGAGATCATAGCTTCTAAACAAGCTAGACAAGAGGTGTTGGTTTGGACTGATGCGGCGCTCTATTCTATGCAGTATGTGGGCGCTCCTGTGGTCTGGTCTGCACAACTTGTAGGTGAGAACATATCTACAGCATCACAAAACTGTGTAGCCTATGCTAATGGTGTAGCCTACTGGATGGGCAAAGATAAATTCTACAAGTATGATGGGCGCACTCAACCACTACGTTGTGATCTCCGTAAGTTTATCTTTGGAGACTTTAATGAACAGCAATACGACCAAGTGTTTGCAGGTACTAACGAGTCATACCACGAAGTATGGTGGTTCTACTGCTCTACAGACCAAACAAACATAGACCGTTACGTAGTCTATAACTACCTAGAAGACATTTGGTACTATGGCACAATGGCGCGTACTGCTTGGCTGGATTCCGGCCTGCGTGGTAACCCGCTAGCGGCTACATACACTTACAACCTTGTGAACCACGAAGAAGGTGTAGATGACAACGAAACGGGCACCACTGCGCCTATACATGCGTTTGTTGCTTCCGCAGAGTTTGACTTAGAAGACGGCCACCAGTTTGCGTTTATATGGCGTATTCTACCGGACATTCGGTTTGACGGGTCTACAACAGGTTCCCCCAGTGCGACGATGACGTTGCTACCACTTGCCAATTCTGGGTCTGGGTACAACAGTCCTTTGTCTGAAGGTGGCAGTAATTCACGTACGATAACACGTACGGCTGTGCTTCCTGTAGAGGAATACACAGGGCAAATATACACCCGCGTGCGAGGCAGGCAGCTTGCTATGAAGGTCGAATCCACAGGGGAAGGTGTTACATGGCAGCTTGGCGCACCGAGGATTGACATGCGCCCTGATGGGAGACGGTAATGCCTAACGAAATCGACAGGGTAGCTACACCCGCGCTTCCTTTAGCGCCTGAAGGTTATGAACGTCCGTACATGGATCAGAATAGCAACGTGTTACGGCTATTCTTTAATCGCCTTGTAAACTCGCTTAACACTTTACTTAGCACTGATGTGGGCGGTAAATTTTTGTATAACCCCTGTGCAGCGTTCTATAGCACGCAGGATCAAACTGCGTCCGTGGTTAACACAGGTTATGCAGTTACGTTCAATAACACCTCGTATAACAGTGCAGTTACTCTATCTAATAATAGCAGGATTAACGTACAAAACCCCGGTGTGTACAAGTTTGATGTTACATTACAACTAGAACATAACAACTCTAGTGAAACGCCTATAACCGTTTGGGAACAGAAGAATGGTAGTGCTATAGCGTATTCAGGGCATATGTTTGATGTAAAAGGTAACGACGATTACGTTGTGCACTGGGGGTTTACCGTCTCCTTGGTAGCAAATGACTACATAGAGGTCTATTGGTCAACAGGCGATACTCAGCTAAACTTACACACAGAGGCTGCTACGTCACCACACCCCGGTATACCGTCAGCATCTATAGACATCTCCTTTGTTAGCAATGTATAGTAAAAGCACCCTTAACAAACAGGTGCAAAATGGACTTTTTAGAACTATTCGACGCTTGCGTCCGCGAAACTAAACCTCACTTAGACGACTACACAAAACCGACAACACTAGATATTTCTCTTAAAGAAGAAGACATCGGGCTAGATAGCTTGGATGTGACCCTCACTCTAGTGCTTATATCTGACATATACGGTATTCCAGAAACAGAAGACTTCAATATACCTGTAGGCTCTCTACGTGAGGTACGGGATTATATGTTGGAGAACAAAAACAAAGACTTTGACTCCGTAGAAGCTGCTATGGAGACTGTTACATGATCTATATGACACATTGTGAAACACTGTGTACTACGGAAAGAACTACCTACGAAGACATAGCGTTTCCGCAGAGCGTACACATTGTAAAAGATACTTTTAGACGTGCTAAATCAGGACTATTCTACCCCCCGCACAAAGCGTTTGACAAAGTTATCCTGCAGAAAACAATAGATTATGTCGTAGATAACCCAGTCAAAGGTAAGACAGCCTTCCTGTTTGCTGCCGGTAGTCAGGGCTGGATGGGTACGAGTGGGCGGTACGACCGAAATACAGAAGCCGAGTTACACTACAAGACCAAGATACCGTTCCTTACGCTCACCAATATCTACGCGGGGCGTATCGCTAGTATATTCCATGTACATGACCATGTATCTACGGACGCTAGCGCCTGCGCTTCTAGCCTAAAAGTGCTTATGGATATGCAGAACCTGTTTTGGCACTACGGGTTTGATAGAGTTATTGTCTTGGCGGGCGAGGATTCTGTGTGCATACCTTCACTAGAGTTTTTTGGGGACGCTAAAGCTAGTATACAGTTATCAGAAGAACCTGATCGCAAACCATCCGCGTTTGATGGCGTCAACACAGGATTCCACGTTGGGCAGGGGGCAGCACTTGCGGTGTTCGAGAAAGAACATGCGGGTATGTCAGAGCCTATGGCTAAGTTTTTAGGCGCGTATACATCTGCGGAGAACAACACAAACCCTCTTGGGCAACGCCCTGATGGTGAAGGATACTCTAAAGCTATCGACGGTTCCTTACATGTATCAGGGGTACGCAAGGAAAATGTTAATGTGGTAAAGACGCATGGGACTGGCACCGATGCTAACAATAAAGCAGAGAAAGCCGCGCTATTGCGTAGCCTTGATACGTTTGTAGCTACATCATATAAACCCCGTATAGGACATACGTTAAGTGCTAGTGGGTTATTGGAGACAGGGCTGTTGCTAAATGACATGAAACGCGGTATTGTACCACAAATCCTCAATAGGACTGAAGACGATGACGTGTTCCTGTCCTACGATGCGCCAGCCCCACGAGGGCCGTTCCTTAGTCTAGCCGCTGGCATGGGTAATATATACTCTGCGGCAATTTTTTCTACGGAGGTGTAGGATGTTAACTGTAATAGATAGTAAGGCAAGACCGTTACCTGCCCCTACGGTTATTACTATGGTAATCAAAGAGCTTGATTTAGGTGGGGTGCCCCCAGATGCTGCTATGGCAAGTATCGCAAAGGAGATGACCATGAAAGACGTTGACATGGTGCAGGTAGGAAACACTGTTTTTCTCGGTCATAGAGGTAAGGGTAAAAACAAAGATTTGATGTGGGGTCGCGCGTTTAACATAGACACTGCACAAAACTTTATAGCCAACGGGTTAAAGTATTTTACACATATGCAAAGAATAGGTGTCAAACGATACGTATCTGATTACGAGGGCGACGTATATGATAGCGCGTTCAAGACATGGAAACGGTACACAGACAAAGGTGACAGTGAAATCGCCGTAGGACGGAAAGCAGATGGTAGCTCCCGTGCGTACATTACTTTGGGTAAAATACCTCTAAGCGAAATTATGTAATATGGCAGTCGTAGTCAAAGCCGTTAAAAACGTTGTTGATTTCGCTGGAGATGTTCTTGGTGGCGCGGCGGATATTGTTGGCGATGTAGTCGGCGGTGCCGTTGACCTTGTCGAGGACGTTGTTGGCGGTGCTGTTGATATTGTTGAAGACGTAGTTGGCGCTGTCGGGGACGCTGTTGAATGGGCTGTAGACGAAGTAATCGAACCCGTTGTTGAAGGTGTTGGCGATTTAATCGAAGCCGTTGTAGATGATCCTATCACTACTATAGCCAAGGTCGCCGCAGTAGCCACGGGGAACACATGGGCTATCCCACTTATCGACGGTGCGTCTACTTTAGCTAAAGGTGGAGATATTGATGACGCTCTTAAATCCGCTGCGGTATCATATGTAGGTGGTAAAGTTGGCGACGTTGTAGGTACCAATATCAATCCCACAATCGCAGAAGTCGCAACGAACGCAGGTGTTAGCGATGCGGTAACTACGGTGGTACAAACGGCTGTTGCTGGGGGAACGGAAGCCGCGGCTACTGCTATTATATACGGGCAAAACCCGCTTGACGCTTTCTTAGAAGGTGGTCTTAACTCTGCTGTGGGCGCTACTATCGGTCAAATTTCCGATAAGCTAGATAGTAAATTCGGTGACGACGTTGAAACAGTTACCGACAAGGTGACGGATACAGTAACAGATGCAGTGAGCGATATTGCCGCCCCAATCACATCTGGGTGGGAGAACCTGCAAGACGGATTAAAAGATATTGTCGTTGCAGGTGTGACCGCTGAACTTACTGGAGGTGAAATATCTGCTGCGCAAGTAGGTAGCATTGTAGGTAAGTATACAGGCGTTACAGAGTTTGTATCAGACTTTATAAGTGAAAATACTGGCATAGACGATGCTGGAGTTAAGGTTCTTACCTCTGCGGTAACTAATGCTGCGACTACGGCCATAGCAGGCGGCTCTACCGCTGATGCTTTTTTTGGTACGTTGGACGCCGCAGGCGCAGCCGCCCTGACAGAGGTAGTAGACAAGCCTGTAAACAGTTTCATTGACAAGGTGTCTGGCACTAGCGCAGCGGTAGAAGAGGCAGCGGCGGCACTTAGAGAAGTAGAAACAAAAGCTACTGAAGCAACAAACGGGTTTAACGGACTACGCGCAGATTTAAATGGTCGTGTTCAAGAGCAAGATCGCCTAAAGGGCGTGTATAACACTGCACTAGACGCACACAACGCGAATCCTACACAAGCCACGTTTGACGCGCTCAACTCCGCAGCTACCGAATTTAATACATATGCAGATGATCTTGATTCGTATTACGCGGAAATTAAACCGCAAATGGATCAATACGAAGCAGACCACAGCACATATGTATCGCAGCTTGGGGGCTTACAAGCTACATACGACGAAAATACACAGTACCTTATGTCTGACATGGCTGACCTCGAGGAGGCCATGAAACCAATCTACGCTGAAACTAACAGGGTTGTAGCCACTACTCTACGGCCCGGGATTGATGAGGACACATATCGTAGGCTTAACGGGCTAGATGCAAGTGAAGATGTATACACACACTACTTGAACAACAGTAGTAGGGCGCAGGTCTTTGACCCTGCGGACCTAAACCAAGCCAATCCAGATGCGTACGGTGAAGGGTACACTTACGACCCTGAAACAAACATGTATTACGTAGAAACTCCTGATGGTAAACAACAAGTTGACCCGTACGCAGAGTACGGCGCAGGGGCTACGTCATACGATGCTCCGACCATGGAGTCGTTACGTAACAGAATGCCCGCGGTACAGGTCATAGATCGAATAACCGCGGATATGGCAAATATCTTAGGAGAGTCTGGACCCAAGGGCGGTGTAATATTACCAGAACACTTTAAAGCGTTAAAAGATGCTGGGTATAACCTTGTACCTTACAAAGACGGGGTTACGGGCAAAATAATAGACGGCACTGTAGATTACGCCGACGTACTACAAGAATTTAAAGAATATACAAAGCGCGTTGAAGACGAAGACACGGTGATGTCCGGTACTGTGTATGACCCAGAGTACGGTGTTCTGTCTCAACCTGTGCAATATACGGGCAACACAATTACGTTTGATGGCACCACACCTGTAACACAAGAGATACAGGATGTGCTTGTAGATTCGGGTGAATACACGGTGGAGGAAGTACAACAGTATTTCCCAGTAGGTAGTATGTTCGACCTTCAAGGTGGTGTGCCTAGCCCTGATCTTGTTGATGCGTTCTATTCAGCAGAATATGCGCCGCCTGACTACGACACTATGATGAAAATTGCCGCCGCGCGGGTGCAAGGAGACGGTACAGAGTTCGACGGGTGGAAAAATTTAGCTAGTCTTCCGGTTAGCGCAGTGGCAGAAATAAGTAGCGCAGTGTCTGGCCTCTCAGTTATTGCAGGAGCAAACCCTGACAATATGGTTGGAAGGTTTGCAGAACGCGCGGGCAAACTTGCGGGTGATTTAAAATCGGATGAGTGGAAGGCCGCAGCGGAAGATATGCGAGCTAATTCTGCAAACTACGATGCCGAGTGGCGTGCTGCTAACCCGGGCCAAGAACCCACTACGGCGCAAAAAGCGTACCTAAAAACAAAGGCTGTATTTGGCAACATCTATGACCACCCCGTGCAGTGGATCGCAGAAAACGTAGTTACTGAATTAATACAAGAAATACCAATCCTACTTGCATCAGGTGGTACGGGTAACATAGCTAAAAAAGCTCTTTTAGAGGCGGGTGAAGCTCATGCTAGAAAAGTTGCCTCTCGTGTAGCTATAGGCACGGGGGTTGTTCTTGATGGTGCAGAAGCCTTTGGGGGTACCGCCGCGGGTGCTTTTGACGAAGCCTACGCCACATACCAAAAGATGTACCCTGATGCCTCTGAAGAAGATGCCACGACTTATGCGTTAGATGTAGCCCAGAAGGCGGGTAGTGTGGCGCTGATAACTATGCTGGCTACGGCAGGGATTGGTGGTCAGGCGTTAAACAAATCTATTTTTGGTGACAAAGGTGGGAGTGAGTTCTTCACCGAAGCCTATGACACGCTTGGAAGAAAAATAGTAGAGGGCGGAAAAGTTGTTGTCAAAGAGGGGGCGACCGAAACCGTAGAAGAAGGACTACCAGCATACTACACAGGTACTGTACTGAGTCAGATTGATCCTTCGTATGACGTAGCAGGGAACGTCACGGAAGCCGCTATAATGGGTAAACTCGCAGGGGCAGGTACCGCGGCAGGGTTGTATACAGGTAATGCCCTTGTAGATGCTGTGATAGCTGTAAACCCTGAAGTTAGAAAAGTATTAGTAGACGGTAAGTTAAACAACGTAAGCGTAGCTGACACTAAAGAGGCTTTGAGCAGTCTTGGGTTTACTACCGATACTGAAGTTAACGCGCTCTTAAATGTCGCGCATGATACTGATTTCACTACCGAACAAGAAGTAGCAGACTATATAAAACTTAGTAATCCAGAGTTTGCATTTACGGGTGATAACGCTACCGCCGCATATGATAAATTTGCAGGGGTTAAGTCTGATGCAAACCTAGCCGCCGAAGTAGCTGCATATATAGACCCACTCTTTACAACACGAGAAGAAGCGGCAGCGGCAGCGGCAGCAGAGGGTGTAACGCTAACAGACGACCAAATTGACGCCATAGTTGGTGACGGCAACGTAACAGAAGAAGATATTGCAGAAGTAATAGACGAAAACACTGTTAATGCGGAAGAAGTGCAGGAGGTGCTTGACGGCCTTGGTTACGAAGCAACCGAAGAAGAGATTAACGATCTAGTCGGCACAGACGTGGACCTTTCAGAAGAAGCTCAAATAGATATTATTAAAGAGTATGTAGATGATCGGCAGGTTACTGAGGAAGAAGCTCGTGAGTTCTTTGAAGAACAAGGTTACGAACCCACTGATGAAGAAGTAGAAGCACGTGTAGGTCAAGGTGGCGAGGGTTTTGAAAATCAAGTAGCTACAAACGTAGGAGAGTATGTAGACCCCCGTCAAACAACTGAAGAAGAAGCACGACAGTTCTTCGCTGATCTTGATTATATACCCTCAGATGAAGAAGTCGCAGCCCGTGTAGGTCAAGTCGCAGAAACGGACGTAAAAGAAGCCATTGATGCGTATGTAGACCCTCGCTACACAACCGAAGAAGAAATACGCCAGTTCTTTGCAGATCAAGGGTTCGTACCCGATGACCGGATAGTTGAAAGGCTTGTAGGCCAAGGCGGTAAAAATGCCGAGCAAATGAAGGAAATGCTTGTCGCAGGGTACGTAGACCCACGACAGGTTACCGAAGCAGAAGCTCGACAGTTCTTTGCAAATCAAGGCTACGAACCAACCGATGAAGAGGTAGCCGCCCGTGTAGGTCAGAGTCTTGAAGAAACCTTTGAGGCTGATACAGAGGCTGGTGTAGAACCATACGTAAACCCACGACAGGTTACCGAAGCAGAAGCTCGTAAATACTTTGAAGATCAAGGGTATACGCCCACTGATGAAGAGGTAGCTGCACGTGTAGGTCAGGGTGAAGGTACCTTTGAAACTGATACAAAAACAGATGTCGATTTGTATGTAGACCCAAGACAGGTAACTGACGAAGAAGCGCGCCAGTTCTTTGCAGACCTCGGATACAACGACCCAACAGACGAACAAGTTGCGCAATTTGTTGCGCAAGTCGAGGAGACCACACAGCAAGATGCTATCTCTAAATACGTCGATCCACGGCAAGTAACACAGGCCGAAGTACAGGCGATTGCTGACGAAGAGGGTTTGACACTCACAGAAGCTCTTGCTGCTACATATATCGGACAAAGCGAAGCTGAGAACTTCCAAACAGAACAACTGGCTACCGCTCGCGCAGAATACGACCCGTTAGCTACCACGCTAGAAGAAGCCACACAGTTCTTCGCTGATACAGGCTACACCGCAGATACAGACGAGATAGCACAGTTTGTAGCGTCTAAAACTGAGGAAGTTCAGACTAGCGCCATCGGTGCGTATGTAGACCCACGGCAAATGACCTCTGACGAGGCTAGAGAGTTCCTGAGTGCTATTGGGTATAACCCGACAGACCAAGAGGTTGCTGACTTTACAGGACAACTAAACGACGAGAACTACCAAGTTACGCAGAAGACCGCTATTGACGAGTACGTAGACCCACGGTTCTTTGACGCAGGTGAGGTTCGTGCAGCTTACGAGGAACTAGGTCTTGTAGATGTAACGCAGGAGGATGTTGATCGTTTTGTAGGGCAGATTGGCTCCGACTACGAGGGTGATGCTGAAGGCTTTGAAAACGCCCGAATGGATGAGCTGCGCACTTACATGCCCACGGCTACGTTCAACGTCATTAAAAGTATCATGGGTTCTCCAGCAGTAGCGGATGATCCCAACACTGAAGCAGATGAATCAAAAGACGCCACAGGTATATACGCCGAACTAGAGGCAGGTGCCACACGCGACGAAGCCCTACAAGCTGCCGTAGACAAACTAGCTACCGATCTAGGTACTACGAAGGACGACCTGCTAGACGAAATTGGCCTATCTGAAGATCGCTTACGTGAAGAGATCGGCGCAGTAATTGACGACGTAACGGGTGTAAAAGAAGACGTAGCTGGAGTAAAAGAAGACGTTGCGGGCGTAACCGAAGATGTAGGTGATCTAGCAGATATTTTAGGTACGGCAGGTGTAGAGGATGATCCAGATACCGAAGCCAACGAAAGCCAAGACCCTACTGGGTTGTTTGCAACCATTAAAGCATACGAAGACGCAGGGTTAGATAGAGACCAAGCCTTGCAGAAAGCCATTGACGATGTAGCAGGCGCACTTGGCACTACCAAAGATGACTTACTGGACGCCATTGGGGAGACAGAAACGTCTCTATCAGGTAAAATAGATACGGCCACAGACGCACTTACCGAAACCATAGGTGACGTTGAAACGCGGCTTACAAAGCTAATAAAAGACAACGAAGATGCAGGGTTAGCTCGTGATGAGGCCACACAGAAAGCTGTATCCGATCTAGCTACCGAGCTTGGCACGACAAAAACTGATCTACTAACCGCTATCGGGAACACTGAGACAGACATCCTAAATGAGCTCGGTCTTACAGAAACTCGCCTCTCAGGTGACATCTCTGACGTAGAAACCAGTCTCGGTGCAGATATAGACGCTGTAGCAGACCTTATTGGTAAACCTGCACGCGATGTTACACAGACAGACATTGATTTCGTAATCGACTTAATTGCGCAAGAAAATGTCAGCGCAGAGTTAACGGCGCAGTATGATGTCAATGCAGATGGTATCGTTGACATAGCTGACCAAACACTGCTAGAAACAGCCTTACAGGGTGACCAAGACGTAACCCTTGCGGACACATCCATGTTTACCCCGGCTACGGGGCTTTACCTGCAGCAAGAACAAGACACGCAGGCTACACAGGATTTGATGACCGAGCTAAACACTCAACTTAATACGCAAATAAATACGCAAGACCAACAACAAAAGTTACGAGACCTAGTGCAGATGGAAGAGTTAGGGGCATTTAAAGGCGCTAAAACAACAGTGTCGTCGGCTGACCCTATGAACATTGACTACTTATATGACTTCAGTAGTGTCTTCGCTAACCCGTCTCAAGAAGGTTTGTTTGCTAGCCCTTATAGCACAACGACACGAAACAAAGCGGCTAATCAGCCTATGGGGCCAATGTCCTCGGCAAGCGGGTTCGCAGAGGGTGGACAGGTAGAGGATGAAAATGATATGCTACTAAGAATACTTGGAGAAATGTGATGGGTATTTTAGAAGACGGGTTAGACGCGCTAGGTGGTTTGTTTACAAACAATAACGGTACAACTAACTTTAGCAACATAGCTAAGATAGGCGGTGCCATCTTAGGCGGTACAGGCATTATTGGTACTAACACTCCCGTAACAGGCTATCAAGGAACTGTACCAGAATATGATGTACAGCGTGAGGTTGTACCCGGCACATATGACCCTAACAGACGCCCCGGTAGTGGTGGTCAACGATATTTTACGCAAACACAGTACGTACCCAAAAGTGCTACACCTGCACAACCTATGTCTGCCGAAGGACTGGCGGCGTTGAATGCAGCAAACCCTGCGCGGCAAGAACGTACAAGGCCCGGGGGTCCACGTACACCCGTTCCTGTACAAGATGAGGTACAAGAACTAGCCGCAGGTGGTATAGCCACGCTTAAAAAGGGCCAGTATTTAAACGGTGCAAGTGATGGCATGGCAGACAAAGTACCCGCTAATATAGATGGCGTGCAAGAAGCGCGGTTGAGTGACGGTGAGTTCGTTATACCCGCAGATGTTGTGAGCCACCTTGGTAACGGTAACTCCGATGCTGGCGCAAAGGTACTAAAAGAAATGATGTCTCGCGTGCGTAAAGCACGTACTGGCAATACGAAACAGGGTAAAGAGATAGACCCTAACAAATTTATACCTGCGTAGGAGGTAAATTATGGTTACTCCCGTACTTACAGGCACTGGTGAAGAGCCGATCAAAACAGGCGCTGAATCTGGTTTGGCGACATATGCAGGTGACTATGTAACTGACATGCTCGGTAAAGGCCAAGCTCTTGGTAGCGAAGCCTATAACGCGTACATGGGGCCACTCACGGCGGGTGCTTCCGGCTTACAATCTCAAGCATTTGAAGGGCTTGGTAGTCTTACGTTACCCACAGACCAGATGGGTACAGGTGGATACGAACAACAGCAGTTTACGGGAGACGTGGCACAGCAGTACATGAACCCATACCTGCAAGCGTCGTTGAACCCGCAGTTAGAAGAAGCACGACGCCAAGCAGGCATCACTGCAGCGCAGAATGCCAACAAGTTTGCAGGGGCTTACGGGGGGTCTGCTCAAGCACTATTCAACGCAGAAGCTAACCGCAACTTAGGTCAAAATCTCTCGGCTATCACAGGTCAGGGCTATGCAGATGCGTACGACCGAGGATTAAGCCAGTTCAACACTGCTCAAGATCGTGCCATGACCGCGCAAGATAGAATAAATCAGTACGGGATTTCTGGATTGCAGGGGCTTGCTGATATGGGCGCGGTGCAGCGGGGTATTGAATCTGAGGGTATTACCGCAGATCGACTGCAGTTTGAAGAAGAGCGTGATTTCCCGTATAAGCAGGTACAGTATATGCAGTCACTTCTGCAGGGGTTACCGATTGGTGCACAAACAGTGCAGTATGAAGAACCGGGGTTCCTTGAGAAAATGGGCACGGGCGCTAGTGATGTTATGGCGCTATACGAAAGTTTGTTTGGGGGTAGTAGTGGCGGCACGTCAAGCGCACCATTGACTAGCCCTAGACCCGTCGCCCGCGGCGATACACAAGCGTGAATATGAGGGTTAAATTATGGCATTAGGTAACGGCGGTTTAGACGCACAAGTAGAAGCGCGTATGGATGCCTATCGAGGCGACCCACAGAAACTACAACAGCGTTACGGACAGAACAAAGAGCTTCTGGACCTGTTGGCGTTGCAAAAACTCACGGCTGAAAAGAAAGCCGTAGCCGCCGATATGCAGATGAAAGCGCAGCAGAACCCCAACACCATAGCGCAACAACGTGAACAAGAAGCCCTAGACCTAGTAAAACAAGAGATGGGCGGTACGCTTGGACAGTTGGCGGCTAACACAAAAGGCACGCTCGACCAGAAGCAGGCCATGCAGCAAAAGAATATGGATAAACTAGCGCAAAACGCTTCTCGACCCCAACCCGGCCCCGGCGCGGGTCTTGCGGGTCTTATGGGGGGTGCCGCGCGTCCTCCTGCACGTCCTGCTCAAGGTGGCGGTGTCGAAGGTATGCTTATGGCAAGGAACGCACAGCGTCCCAATGCACCTGTTCGCATGGCCCAAGGCGGTATTGTATCTTTTGCTGAAGGTGAAGGAGTGTCGTCTCCTTTTGGTCGGTGGTTCCGTACTACAGTAGATAGTGTCGGTGAAGATATGGCGCTACAACGGCTGAAACAAAAAGTAAAAACCAAGTACGGTGTGTTTGCGTCTCCAGCGGGAGCATTACGTGCGCAGTCTGATGCACAGCGGGCGTATGCTAAAAATGTGTTAGCAGCGGCGGACGATTTGAGTAAAGCACAGTTAATTGCATTGGCGGACGCAGAATTTGATTCGGGTATGACTGATCTATCCGCGCTCCCAGCAATTCCCATGAGTGCTTCAGTTACTCCTCCAGAAGATACTGTGGACGCCGCAGACCCACTGGCAACCGTAGAGTCGGAAGCTCCAGAAATAGACCCGGTGACAGGTAACGTGACTTTCCTACCCGCAGAGCAAGAGGACTTCTTCAGGGATGTGCAGACATCTTACCAACCTGTAGTGCCAAAAACGGCGGATACCGCACGATTGGATAAGTCTATTACTGAAATGACTGACCAAGCAGGTGAAGTTCCTAAAATGGCCGAAGTAGCGCCGTTGGAAGCTGCGCCGTTGGAAGCTGTAGCTGCACCGTACGATGAGCAGGGGCAAGAAATATTGCGTAGTCTAACTGCGCGTTACGCTCAAGACATGACCGCGGACCCAGCGTCTGCCATACAAAACGCAAGAGCAAGTTCTGACACTTACTTTGATCGTGAGGGTAAAGCCGCAACCTACGCACAGCAAGAAGCAGATGAGCGTGCGCTGCAGGCGGAGACATTAGACCCAGCGCGGTTAAAACGACTTGCTGATATGCAGACACTTGCTGGAGGACGTAGAGGTTCTGGTGGCATGGGTTCCGCTTACGTAGCTGCGCAGCTTGCGCAAGACGAACGCCGTGGTGGAGGACTAAAAACACTGCGGAGTATTCAAGACACAGGTATAGCCTCAGATACTGGTATCGCGTCTTATGGAGCGCAGTCTGGCGAAAATGCGGGTTCTCGTGCAGAGGCGCGTAGAAGCGCGGGTATCACTGGGGCACGAGGGCTTCTTACAGACCAAGAAAACCGTGCGCTACAAGCACAACGTGAACGAAATGCCGTCAACATCGAAAATAAACGGTACGAACAAGACGTTGCTAAGGGCGACTTTAATGCCGCGCGTGAAGCACTGAGCCGACAAGGAGCCGCGTTGCGGGAGATCGTCGCTGCAAACTCGGACGATGTTAATAATCAAGTTAGAATCAATATTTCCGCTTCCGAAGATGAAAATAAATCCCGTGCAGCCGCAGTAGAGCAGAAGCTCGAAGTAGCAAAAGCTAAATCTGAAGAGCGGCTAAAACTAAACGAGAAGTTGTTTACCAGCGAGATAGAGCTACAGAAACTCGCGGATGCGAGAGCCGCGACTGTTACCACTATGATTACAGAGGCTATGCAGAACGATCCGCAAGCTCTAGCTCTGCAGCAAAAGTTAAGGCAACTGTCACGAGCTGAAAACCCGGTAGAGTATGACCGTTTAAACGCGGAGCTTAATAAAATTAAAAGAGCTACAATCGAAACTTTGACCAGCATGTATAGCGCGTTTGCCGATAACTACGCAGATATGATTACGCTTAACCAACGTATACAGCAAATACGGGCTGGTAACACTGCGATACAAAGTATGCCTCGACGGCTAGACCCGGACGACGTATCTATAAGCGAGCTTCCTACTGGACCACAATAAGGGCTACCAATGGCACTTTATGAATTAACCGACCAAACTGGCAATAAAGTACAGGTAGAGGGTCCGTCTGGGGCGACCAAAGAACAGATTGTTCAAATCTACAACAACACTATGGCCGAGCAAGAACGTGCGCCAGAGCGTAAGTTACGCGCAGGGTTAGAGAAATACTACGGCACGCAGCAGGAATTAGCAGGTAACATCGCACGTAGTAGAAGACCTACGTTTGGCGACTACTTGGGTGAGGTTCCTAAAGGTCTTATTGGTGGCGCTGCAGGTATGGTGGAAACGGGTGCCTTGGGCCTCGCAGCTTTACTACCCGAAGGCGCAGAAGACGTTGTACGAGATGGCATCAAGGCTGTTGGCGGCGCGGTGCAAGACTACGTAGTCCCAGACTTCAACTTAGAAGAAAGCATACCACGCAAAGTCAGTGAAGCCACAGGTTCGTTTGCCGGACTTGCAGCTACCACCATGATAAACCCTATAGCAGGTGTGGGGCTAGCAGTATCAGCAGGTGCAGGTGAAGCAAGTGAACGTGCCAGAGCCGAAGGCGCTTCTGTAGAAGATCGTAACCTGTCAGCGTTGTTGGGTATAATCCCCGGTGCGCTAGAACTCTTACCCATCAAGTTCTTGTCTGTTATAAACAAAGCACAGAAACAAAAGATTACCGATGCACTTGCACGGATTGTGGAACAAGGCGGCATCGAAGCAGGGCAGGAAGCAGTGTCCTCCGTAGCGCAGAACCTAATTGCCCGTGAAGTTTACAAACCGGAACAAAGTCTAGTCGAAGGTACAGGAGAAGAAGCTGCGCTTGGCGGTACAGTTGGTGCCATCATCCAAGGCACGTTAGAACTTGTCACACCTAGAACCCGAGGCGGTACAGCAGACGGCGCACTTGCAACAGATGCGGGGCCGCAGGGCGAGTTGTTCCCCGGCGAAGATTTGGGACAAGCACCACAACGACAAGAAGCAACCCCTGAACAAGGTGAATTGTTTCCTGACGAAGATTTAGGGCAAGCCCCAGAGGGACCAGACCCACGCCAAGGAGATTTATTTAGTCAGCCTGAAGAGACGCTTGCACGCCGCGCTAAAGAACTAGAACGAGAAAAAGAAACGGTAATGCGCCGTCCTATGGGTGAGGCGATTGCTGAGTTTGAAGCAAAAGACGACAAGTTTTTTGAAAGGAATAAACGTGAAAGAGACGCGGCTCGTAGAGGAATAGCGTCATTAGAAGCAGCTCGACAACGCCCTGCCGCAGATACACGAGATATGCGAGATATGGTAACGGAGGCTCAAGATCAGGTTGCCGACGAACAGGCCAGAGAGCGTGAGGGTATACGCGCTGCACAACGGGATGACGTGGCCGCGTTTGAACAACCTGATTTATTTGCGCAAGAGGTAGAACGCGAACGCCGCCGTCTGGGACCAGAAGAACTTAGAGACCCCGAACAGTATATGGACGCAACCCTGTTTGAAGAAGCGGAAGCACCTGAGTTTGTAAGGCCCGCCGCAGAACGTGATCTTGTAGACATGATAGGCGAAGACGTTACCGCTACCGCCAGCGCCGCTGTGCGCAAAGGTAGAGCGGGTGCAACAGAGCAAGACCTAGAAAATCGTCAAGCATTAGCAGCTCGTGCAAAAGCCGAGTCAGCCGCGGAAACAGCGCAAGGTAAACTAGACGCAGACCGAGCGGCGCAAACAGAAGCCACGCGTACTAAAGTGTTACAAGACACAGTAGCCAACGCAGGGGAAGTTCGTAGACCCGAAGCATTGCGTAACCTTTACGAGACGGCGCTAACAAATGCAGGTCTTGCAAACGCCAAGGCGACACCGCAAGAAATGGAAAGCCTGCGCCGTGCGTCTGATGTGATACGCGCAAAAGACCCTACGGTAGAAGCTATAGCCGCGCGTGAGGAGGCAAAAGACCCTGAACAACTAGCAATGGAGGCTAGAGTAGCACCCAAGGGTATTACACCGTTAAGAGCGAGTGTTGCTGTCCCTGAAGTTGCGGGGGAACCGTTAACAGCGCCCGAAAGGAAAGCTAATGTTAGTGCTAAAAGACCTGACCCAACAAGAAGTAGAATTAGCCCTGCGGGTGATCGACCAAGCAGTGCAGACGGAGGAGATGGGGCCGTTCGTCGTACCGGAGAGCCTACAACACCTGACGACAATGGAATGGGATCAGCTTTGCCTCGTGATGGAATCACTGGTGACGGAACAAAGTCAAGCAGTGATCCACTAGGGACTGTCACTCCTACACCTCGGAAAGTTAACCAGCCGACGGCGCAGGCCAAGGTAGAGTCTAAGTCAAAACCTGTTACACAGAAGACAGAACCTGCAGGCAATCGCAACGAGACTAACAGTGCCAGCAGACGTTCCGCTTTAGGTGGCAAAACAATTCCGGCAGATGCCAAACGTGGCCCTATACCAGCGGGTATTAAAGGCGTTGCGCGTCCTAAAAAGGCAGAACCAGAAGCGAGACAAGTAGCACGTCTGTACGAAGAAGAAACACCTGCGGTGGTCAAGGAAGCATTTGGGGGCAAGCAAGAGGTTCCAACAACCAACCCGTTTAGCAACGCAGACAACAAGAAGATTAAAGACAAGATACTAGCTGGGTTTAGCAAAAGCGACAAAAGTAAGAAAGAAGTCGCGCCTGTTGTTGCGTATCTACGTGCGTACCCTAACCCGTTCGATGGGTTGAGCATGGCGTTGTTTGACCAGATAAACGGCACCCCGATGGCCACCAACGAAAGCACAAACGACAGCACAGCACGAGCAGCGGTAGAAGCTCGCCAGTTTATGGGCGGTATTCCAGCTACAAAAGGACAAGTGTCACCTGCAAACAGAGCTATCGCGTGGGCGCGGGTCAACTTGAGCAAAGAAGCCAACGAGAAATTAGATCGACGCGCTAAAGAGATACAACTAAACCAAGTCCGTGCTGTCGTGTTTGAAGGCGGTCCTGATCGTGTCATGTCCGCACGTGATAAGAAGCTACTACAAGATCGCAAGAGCTTGGAAGCCGCTATAGTCGGTGGCTACGCTGACCCCAAAGAGTTGGTCAAAGATTTTCCTGATGTGTATCCAAACATTGATGCAGTACGCGAGGCTATGGAAGACCCCGCGTTTGGCCGCATGGCGCTCGACTTAGGTGCGGTAGTCGGGCTAGACCTGCCGCTGCACCCCACTGTAGAAGACGCAGTTAAAAAAGGTGACTTGGGCGATGTGCTATCCAATATCGCACTTACAAATCCCGTGCGCCAAGTTCGGCAAACAGCAAATGCTTTCCTGAAAGTAGTAGGCGACACAAAAGTTATTGTGAAGAAGAACCTCAAAGCCGAGGATGGTCGCCCCGTTGCAGGGTTGTTTGATCCAAAGACCAACACGATTTCGCTTGACGCGGATGCTGGTATCAACACGCACACGATACTCCATGAGATGTCCCACGCAGGGATGTCGGCAGCATTGGCTGACCCTAAAAACGGGTTTGCCATACAGATGAAAAAGCTATTCAAAGACTTGGATGGCTACCTTGGCAGTGCATACGGCGCACAAAACGTAGACGAGTTCTTGTCTGAGGCGCAGAGCAATCCAAGGTTCCGTTCTGATTTAGCCAGCATAAACATGAAGGGCGAAGAAGTTACCGCGCTGCAGCGGTTCTTTAACATAGCCAACAACTTCCTGAGTAAGTTCCTACCGTTTGTGAAGTCTCGTAATATAACTGCCTTGCAAGAAGTAGACGCACTTGTAGATGGGTTACTGGCACCTGCACCGAAATACCGCAACGCTAATCAGATGGCGATGATGTCCACTGTCGAGGGTGTCAAGAAGTTCACGAAGGACACCGTGCAAGCTACGAAAAAGTCGATAGACGCGGAAAGTCGCCAACAATTTAAATATGGTGCCCGTGACTTCTTATCGGAAGGGTTCTCGAAGAAGTCTAAAAACCTCTTGTTGAAACTTACAGGTTTGCAAGGGCTTGGGGACATAGCAGAATCAGTCGGATTGGGCAGAATGGGTCACGATCTGGATGAGTTGGTATCCAACCAACGTGGTGAAATTCAAACTGCCAACAAAATGATTGAAGATAAGATTGGCAAAATATTAACCAAGCTAAACAAAGGTACACCCGAAGCTGCGCAAAAGCGTACGGAAGCTCTAAACCGTTTGATCTACGACAACGACTACGGCGCTACTATCTATCAGGTAGACCCAACAAAACCACAGGGTACGTATATCAACAAAGACGGTAGCCCTCGCATGGACAATGATGGTAACGACCTGTTGGAAGTGTGGAAGAAACAACGCGCTGACTGGAACGCATTGGGGCCAGACGGGCAAGCTGTCTACAACGAGATGCGAGCAGTGTACAAAGATCAGTACGAAAAGCTCAAAGCTGTTGTTCTTAAACAGATTGACGAGTTGGTACAGAACCCCGATGACGCGGCTAAACTAAAAAGAGACATCTTTGCCAAGCTGTTCGACTCTAGCACCTTAGATGTTTACTTCCCGCTGATGCGTGATGGTGACTACGTGCTACGTTACGAGGTTAAAAACCCTAAGTCTTCACGAGAAGCCAGTGTAGTGCAGACATTCACCACTGCCGCAGAACGTGATGACGCCGCAAAAATGTACAAGGCAAACAAAGACTACAAGAATGTAGAGTTTGTTGAAGAGATAACCGCGAACACTTTTAAAGGTACGGGTACTGACCCGAGCTTCGCGTACGATACACTCAGCATCTTGGACAAAAACAAAGTGCCACAAGATGTGAAAGATCAGGTGCTCAAGTTGTTCATCAACTCTTTGCCCGAGACATCGTTTGCTAGGTCATTGCAGAAACGTAAGGGAACACCGGGGTACATGCAGGACTCCGTGTATGCTCTCAAGACAAAGGGCTACACTCTTGCAAGCCAAACGGCCAAACTTAAATACGGTGCGCTTTTACGCCAGTATGAAAAAGACTTGGACGCCTTTGAGCGCCTTGAGGTGCCAGCGGCTAAAAGTATTGTCGGCAAAGGAGCTGAACGACTCACCGCCGCGTTTGGAGATGTAAAAGCTGAATTAAAAGATCGCGCACGGTTCGCACGGGTGGGCGCTAAAAATGGTGATGTAGAAGCTATTGCACGTAGGCTTAATCAAACTGCGTTTATCTACACTATCGGCTTCAACGCGTCCTCTGCGCTGGTTAACTTATCGCAAATACCTCTGCTTGTAGCGCCGTTCTTAGGAGGCAAACACGGGTATACAAAAACGTATAAAGCCATCAAAGCTGCCTACGGCAACACACTGCTGGGCGGTAAACGCGGTGGTGGAACGAACTCTATCTTGGACTTTTACGATATATCCGACAAAGGTAACTTCACCTTGAAGAGAGGGCTGAAGCTCCCTGAAGGCAAAGAAGCCGAGCTGCGCAACATGGAAGCCTTGGTGCAGACTGCAGCAAAACGGGGTCTGTTGGGTCAAGGATTCCTAGCGGAAGCTATGGGTCTAAACGAAAGCAGCCGCATCAAAAAGGGTAGTAAAGTCGGTAACGCTTTGGATAACGCGTCCGTTCTGTCTGCTTGGCTATTCAACCACGCGGAACAACTTAACCGTCAGGTGACGCTGATGGCATCGTTCAACCTAGCGTTAGATAGCGTGACAAAGGGTAAACCAAACAGCGCCAGCGCAGCGCAAATCGAAGAAGCCGTGCAACAGGCCATCTACGACACACAGCAAACAAACGGTGGTACGTTCCTAGAGACCGCGCCTAGCATAGCGCGAGAAGGTGTTGGCCGCGTTGCGTTTATGTACAAAAACTACGGTTTGCAGATGTACTACACCATGTTGAAGACCGCCAAGATCGCCATGGACAGTGACAAGGGTGCGTTGTTTGGTAAAGAAGGATCACCCGAACGTAAGGCCGCGGTGAAACAACTTATCGGTATGCACGGATCAGCGTTGTTCTTCGCAGGTGTCCAAGGTCTGCCGCTATACGGCGCAGTCAAACTAATCGCTAACCTGTTCTTCTTGGATGACGAGGAAGAAGATTTTGATACACTCGTGCGTCAGTACATGGGTGAAGGTTGGTACAAAGGCGCTGTAACTGAACTCGCGGGTATAGACGTTGCAAGTCGTATGGCGCTCACAGGATTGTTGATCCAAGAAAACAGGTTTAACAATGATCCGTCCCTAGAAGAAACTATAGGGTTCTACGTAGGTGGGCCTGCACTCAGCGTAGCTAACCGCCTGTATCGTGGTGGTTCTGACCTGTTCTCTTCAGAGGGAGATACGCAACGCGGCATTGAAAATATCATGCCAGCGGGTCTGGCAAACGCATACAAATCTACCTTCGGCAGGTACGCGCAGGAGGGTGGTATATACACGCGGCGTAACGACCCCATCTACGATGACATGACTGGCGGTGAGTTGATTGCTCAAGCTCTGGGCTTCCCACCAACAGAGTATACGTTCCGTCAAGAACAGAATAGCGTCACCAAACGTATCGACATCGCGGTTGGGCAACGGCGCTCCGCTCTACATAAGAAGCTATACATAGCGCAGCGCATGGGTGACTTTGATGCTGAGATGGAAATCTACGACGAGATTGACAAATTTAACGCTCGTCACCCTGAAGCAGAGATCAACGCTAAATCCATAGAGCGTTCATTGAAGCAACACGCCAAAACTTCTTCAGAGATGTATAACGGGGTAACTCTAAGCCCCTTGTATCGTGATGCTCTGGAAATGATCCGAGACTCCTACAAGCAATAAAAAACCCCCGCTATTGCAGTGCGAAACCTAGCCAAGCGGGGGTACAGGAGGAGAACGACAAGTAAGTGGGACTTGTCAAGTGTAATATATCACACTGTTCTCCACATGCGAACCCCAAACATTTTATTTTCTATGCGTACACGGACTTCTATGTTCCAGCTTTTGCGTTGTGCTATATCTGCAAGTTGTTTCTTAACCTTCACAGTGTTTACGCAGGGTATAAAAATAGATGCTCCAACCACCATGGCGTCCCAATCTACGATAATCTTTACCCCGTCTGGCGCGAGATCATCAATCCTCAGTGGTTTCTGATACACCGCTAAAACCTTTCAACTCTACAGCGATGGCTCGAATAGGTGGCAGGTGTAAGTTAGTGCCCTTAGACAAACGCATTTGTTTGCGTACGGCACCCATCTCTTTCTGCATCCCTGCCACCACACCCGTGTAATCTAGCTTCTGCTCCCCAAGCCACCTCTTAAACGGTTTAGGTACAATGTAGAGCATGTTTGTATCTGTCTCGTATCGTGCAACCAATGAACCTCTTGGATTTTGGTCGGGAATAACCAAAGGCGAGATACCTTCCGCTGATTGTGCGGTATCCGTACTCTTGATTTTTAGTATGCTGCCCCAATGCTCTGTCGTAAACTCGGTTATCAGTGTCTGTACTGATGCAGTGCTATCATCCACGAATGATTTGACCCGTATTAACTGGTTAACCACCCACTTAAACAGTTTCTTTAGGTCATAAGATATTATACCTAGACGTTTAGCTACCAAGGCTCCGGTCAATATAGACGTGCACCCGCCGGACCAAAAGCGGTTGACGTTATTAAGCCCCGCTGCTTTGTCTAGCTCGGCCTTTATCCGTGCGTAATCCGCGGCAATAGTCTCTTTGTTGTTTATGACATACTGCACAAACTCTGGCCCAAAGTGGCCGTAGTTTAACTGTATATCCCTAAGCTGCGCATCTGCTTCCCGCTGGTCAACAGGAACGCGGGGCATCTCGTCTACTCTAAGCTCTAATAAACGCTGCATCTCGGCTTTAGTATTATTTTTGTACATAGACATTTGCGCATATATACTCACGTTACCTGTAGAGAACGCCAGCAACCGCCAAGGCTTACCCCTAACACGTTCGTGGTTACCTCCACCCGCCATACGGTTTTTCTGCACCCCTTCAGACAGTTGATATGCGTACGTTGACGCCTCTTTAGGAGTAAAGTTTGTCAACTCGTCTGTGTTTAGCATCAGGTTGTGCATAAGTTCCGCTTGGTTCATTTTCGAGTTAACTGTATCTTCTCCCGTGGCTATCTGCCCACGAGGGTCACCCCATATAGATGACGCTGCATACATGGCAGTTGTTTTACCGCCACCTGTTTCACCAAACAGATGTACGCCTAGACTGTACAGACCCGAAAGCGGCATGAGCACAGTACCAAAACCACCACATACGGTGAATTGATGTAGTTCCATGCCATCACGGTTATACCAATCAAGTAGCTCCCTACTACGTTCTCGCGTACCTTTGTGTTTAAACTTCTCTATATACCCCGAAGTTTTTGCAGAGGGTGGATTATACTCCACGTCTGTTGCGGTAATCAGTTGATCGCCCAGTACAAACTCGTCCATCTTCTTGTCGTCCACCCAACCAAATTGCCGGTGCGCCTCGCTGGCGGTCGTGGTTTGCTGCAATTCTTGTATCCATGTGGCGGTGTATGTCATCAGTTTGTCTACGTCCTTCCCGAATGTTGCTATGCCCTGCATAGACATGTGTTTACGAAACTCTTCTCTTGAAGTGACACTCGACAGTGGGACAACAAAATCACGTACTCCGTCCCGTGGTAAGTGCAGTGCAAACGCTATGACTTCACCAAGCTCCACATCATGTAACCTACGCGTGACGTAAAAGTCGTGGTGGTATATACATACTTCTTCTGTGTCGCCATCTTCATTCGTGCTACGCAAATACACACCGCCGTTCTGACCCCGAAAGTACGGTTTAGGTAGCGCGGGGATTGTTATAGTTTTCGTATCCTCCCCGTCTATTTCCTCTATGACATTGTCTTCTGGGGTCGCCTCTTTAACCTCTTTGGTTAGCTGCGCAGGAGTTGTTATCTTACCCTTATTGGGACAGCCCTCGCACCCTTCAGGGTTAAAACGCTCTATCGTGCTGCAGAACTGTGGGCCACCTGTGTCTTCCATCTTACGTAGTGTGGCTTGAACATCATAATCTTCATGCTCTGAAGACATAACGTGTGCAGCCTCTGCGCTATCCTCACACACGTTAGCTATAGACAGCCCAGCCCTCCACAAGTCGTGCGATACGGTGCTCTGGTTTTTGATTATGTGTTTTATCTGTGCGCAGCCCGTACCGTTCTTGGTCTTCAACAGCAAGCGCCGGAAGCTCCCTTTGTAGTTTTGCTGTAGAGCTTCTCTAAACGCGCTTGTCGCGGATGCCTCGCGTTTCTGGGGTACTGGTATCGGATCACCCCCTAACAAAACCGAGAACTTATCGAAGTCCACAGTCGTAGGTTCTTCCACCCCATAAAATTCTACAGGTAGTGGCTCACCATACTTATAGTTGTGAGTGCTTGGCACACGTAACACGCCAGCGGCATCAGATGTTCGAGATGGGTCAGCATCAAAACCTTGCTCGGCGCACAACCTCTTCAGTCGTTCAGCGACAGGCCACCAGTCTGCTCGGCACACAGGCTCAGACAAAATCCAGTAAACATGCACCCCGCGTCCAGAGTTAATCAGGGTGGGGATAGGTAGGCTGTTGTTCTCGCAGAAGACCCGTAGCTCCTCAATCGCCACCTCTTGAGACGGGAACTCCTTGTTAGGTCCACAGTCTAGGTCCAAGAAAAAAGACTTCATCCATTGCATATTGGTAGCTACGCGAGACCCAGCCTCAAAGAACGTGCCCATTGCAAAGAAAGCGTTCCACCCGTTTGCGTCGAGATCACGTGCTGCCTGTAGCACCTCATCAGTAGACGAGTAAAATTTCTGTTTGATCTGTTCGTTTGGTTTAGCGCCTTTCAAAGCCCACACACAGTAGTGGCCCTCGTGCGCCAACACCAAATCTAAAAATCTTTTGTTTATCATTGTTACCACTCATACCATAGGAGTAACCACGGCCACCGTAGCAGCCGTGGATTTGTGTCTAGTCGTCGTCAAACATGCTGTCTACGATGTCGTTCAGATCACCTTTAGACGCTGGAGCCGGAGCCGCTTTATTAACGGTCTTCTTCACTGGCTCTGCTTCAAACATGTCATCGCTATCCTCTTCTACGGAGGGCTTCATAGCCAAGACGTTGTTTGTTTTTGGTTTCGATGCAAACGGGTTTGGGTCTTCCATGACGAACCCACCGTCCACAGCACCAAACGGGTTGGCACGTTCCTGCGGTACATACTTGATAACTTGTACAGCATTAATGCGCAGTGACACACTCTGCTTACCCCCGAAGTCGTAAGGCACCAACTTGACCGCTACGCTAACAGTGCTGCCCGTGGTCAACTGAAAGTCTTCCGGTAGCATGTTACCCTGCGAGTCGTATTGGGCTGGCTTGTTTGTTACCTGTCCACCATACGAACCCTTCAACACGGCCTTGTGCGTGATGGTGCCGTTGTCATCTTTAACAAACGGGTTGGCTAGTTTCTCAGCCCACTTGTCTTCACGGTTTGCCGCGTATGCTGCGCTCATGGCTTGAAACAAACCTTTTGCAGTGGCGTTGTCCATGCGGAATGCAATGGAAAACTCTGCGTTAGCATCCCGTGGACCACAGGGCATACTACGATTGGCCTTCTTATCAAACGCGTACGTCTGATCTAGCTTCGGCCATAGTGCTTCTACGTTTTCAATAATGTAAGTGTCTGCCAATGTCGTTCTCCTTTTTTGGCTTATGCGTCTGTGTCGGCGTCGAAGTTAAACTCCAACTGTTCTTCTACAGGCTCATTACGAATTTCGGCCTGTTCGGCTTCTATGGCTTTACCTGTTAGGGCTTCGGTCACTGAAGTCTTGTTGAAACGGTATGTATTACCGATATTAATATACGTGGACCTAGGGATATGCCCCTGTCGCACCCACGCACGGATAGTAGAAATGGACACTGCAAAATGCTTTGCCAAATCCTCTATTGGTACAAATGGTTCCGCCATTATTTTTTCCTTACTGATATGACATACTCGGTGTCTATGTTCATGCCCTTCGGCAGAACGTCTGGGTTTTCCTCTAAGAATTGTTTGACATTGGTTTGGTTTAACCGCCTGTCTAAGAACTCAGGTACATCATGCTCTTTTATGAAGCTGTACATCTGTTCCCAATCGCTGGTCCAATACTTGGTTTTAGTGGACCTGAAAAACAAACCTTCGGAGGTTCTAACGCTTTCGACATTGTGGTTCTCACAGTAGTCAAGCAGCGCGTTCTTTAAGATTTCCTGTTGGCGCACCAACGCTCCATCTTCTTCTTTAAACCGTGCGGATAGCTCTGCTCTTTTTGCCCGTAGTTTGATGTAGGCTTTTGTCAGTTTATCCGCAGGTATGTCGGACTGATCCGTCATTTGCGTTCTCCTCTAGTAACGAGAATTATACTCTAGTGGTATAAAATACCCTAGTCAAGTATTTCTTTGTATAAGTCTATCATTTTTGTGTGTACGTCTATTCTGTTATCTAACAGTGAGTAAACACGCTTTTCCACGGCAGAGCCTTGCAACTGCACGACAGTACATCGGTGCTTCTGGCCCGACCTGTGAACCCGTGCGTTAGCTTGGGCATATGTTTCCAAGGAGGAGGTTGGACCCCACCACACCACCGTGTTCGCTGCAGTTAACGTAACACCATGCGCCGCAGACTGCGGCTGGATGACTAGCACCCTTGGATCGGGGGTATTCTGGAACCGTTTGAATATGTCGGTTCGTTTTGCTACGGGTACATCCCCCCGAATTACTTCAGTAGCAACCCCGTCATTACGCAGCTTGTCGGTCAATATGTCAATAGTGTGTTTGAAAGGCACGAACACAAGAACCTTTTGACTGCTCTCGTCGATCACTTCCTTCAGCACTTTGTACCTGTGCTTGATGTCAAACTCTAACGTATCACCATCATCGGTATACACAGCACCAGCAGATATTTGCAGGAGCTTATTCATAATGATCGCTGCGTTCATAGCGGTCACTTCGTCGTCGCCCACAGTCATGGTCATACTCTTCTTGAGCAGGTCATAATATTTTTTCTGTTGGCGCGTAAGTTCGACCACGCGTTTGACGTATGTCATATCGGGCAGGTCAAGACATTCTTCTTTGGTAAAACGTATGGCAGGTTGTAAGATGTTAAACACTGTGTCCGATGCGTGAGGTTTTATCACCCACCTAAACTGCGTTACCTTTGTCATAACCATATCACGGAACGAACCAAAGAACCTTGGCACAGCATTGGGGTTGACCATCTTAGCTAACCCGTAAGCGTCGAGTGGAGACTGCGCAGCGGGTGTACCCGTCATCATCCACAACCATGTGTCTTCGTTGACAATCCGTTTAAGCACCTTCCATCGTTTGGACTGTGCATTCTTGTAGTGTGTGGCTTCGTCTACAATGATAAGGTCAAAGCCCCCGTTTATGATTGCATCAGCGACGATCTCAACCCCGTCATAGTTTATTATCACAAAGTCAGCACCCTGCTCTATGATCTCTCGACGTTTTTTAGCCGCGCCATAGGCGATGTCCACACTGCGATGCGGGGCGAACGTAAACAAATCCTCACGCCACGCACTGTCCATGATAGACAAGGGACATATAACAAGTACGCGATTGATCTTACCCTGCTTCATTAGATAGTCAGCAGCCCAGATGGCTGAAGCGGTCTTGCCTGTACCTTGCTCGTTAAAACAAAAGGATTTCTGGTTCATCGTAAAAAACGCAGCGGTCTTTTTCTGGTGGTCGAACGGCGCATACTTACCCGTCCACTCGTACCTCCCGTTGATCGGAGAGGGTACATCAATGTTCAGCTTGCGTAGGCTGAGTGCCTCGTCGATGCCCCACTTCACCAGCACCTCGTGGTCTTCAACCGCTTTGCTCTTTGGTATCACTTCAGTGACACGTCTCGGGTTGCGTAGCTTCAACAGCAACGCCTTACCATCTATAATCTGCATCGTGTTCTCCTATTTAGGGATTTCCCTAAATCACTTTTTCTTTTTGTAGTTTCTTGCGCGGTTCTTGCTGCGGCTCTCCACCGTCACACCGTCTTTGTTTGTACCACCCTTCGACAGGGCTTTCTTATGGCTAACGTCTTTGCCTTCGCGCTTGTCAGCCTTACCGTTATTGTTAGCATCTTTGCTGGTGCGATCCATCTTGCGGCGGGCTCGCTGGCGTTCCATTCGTGCTTCAAACGTCTTACTGCCTACAGGCGCGTTCTTTTGCTTGGGACGGTCTTTGGGGTTCTTGTATGGCATCAGTTTGCTCCGTTGTGAACACATTCGATGATAGGACAGTAGCGTCTGCACAACCCGTTAGGCCGTGCGTTCCACATGTCTTCTTTTGCCGCGGTCTCCATCTGCCCATACTTGCCGAGCCATTTCTCCCACAGCTTACTCTTATCATACTCCATGTAGGTGTCTTTCACCAAGTCATTACACACCACAAACAGCAGCGCAGCGCGAACTTTTTTGATCTGTGGGTAACGTGCCATGAGCGCAAGAGCCATCAACTCTAACTGCCCCTTGTCTGCATACTTAGAAGACTTGCCCGTCTTGTAGTCTACAACTGTTGCCACTTCGTCATTCAGTATCACTAGATCAGCGATACCACGGAACCAAACGTCAGAGGCGTAAAAGTCACAAGCCTCTAGGTTCTCCGTGATACCCATCTTTATCTCGCATAGCTTGTCACCCTTCCTATCCTTCAAAGATGTTAGGGCTTTGGCCGCAAAACTAAACTTCGCAGGTACAGGTACGTCCTTGGAAATGAAGTCTTCTGCCATCTTGTGAAACTCATTGCCGTACAAGATAGCTTCTGTCTGCACAAACGGCACCTCCTTCAAGACGTGTTTGTGGTAGAACTGTTTAGGGCACTGCTCAAAATCTTTGATCTTGCTAAAGGACCACGGCCATACTTTTGTCACTCACATTCTCCATATGATTTGCCTGTGCCACTCTCACAGGTGATCGGTAGTCCATCAGCCCAGTCAGGCGTCTGGC